>Ga0208203_1000464_pt1 | contig 18411 bp, 16 predicted proteins | sample DeeseametaMP2914_FD_184167 | JGI IMG/M metagenome (GOLD analysis project Ga0208203, IMG submission 184167) | Marine microbial communities from the Deep Atlantic Ocean - MP2914 (SPAdes) | ecosystem: Environmental > Aquatic > Marine > Oceanic | place: West of Santa Cruz de la Palma, Atlantic Ocean...
CTTAAAGCCCGCCATAATATCCCGGCCGGCATGCTTAGCTCTGACAGTGCTGCCCTGAACCATCCCTAAATGCTGGGTAATACGTTTACCTGGCACGACTTCCATATTACTGATCAGCATTGCTTTCTCCCTTAGTGACTGCATTGATAATACCCGAAAAGCGGGCATAAAAAAGCCCCGCAGTGCGGGGCTCTTTCTTACAACATCAGCAATTAAGCGGTAGCTTCGTCAGACTTCTTTTTAGAGGTCTTTTTTGCTTTGTCGTGGTTTTCAGCAACAGTACCGAAGTGCTCAAGAGGGAAGTGGTCAACGTGAACCATATCCAGAACATCTTTTTCGAACGCGATCATGAATTCGCCTTCGTCGGCTGTCAGAATGCCCATTTCAACGCCTTCGTTGATACGGCCTTCAATAGACAGAGTCGCTTCGTCGTACTTGCCAGCTTTGATTGCATCGCCAACTTTCTTGTAGATGCCTTCAGCTTTCTCAACACGGTCCAGCAGGCTGTCGTATACAGCAAGCGGGTTACGCAGACCGTTATCGTATGCAGCACCGTATTTCTCGCCACGGTAGGCACCCTGAATCAGACGCTCACGGGTGTCAGTGTGGTAAGAAACCAGGTCTACAACTTTAGCGACCAGCTTATCGTTAGGTGCTTTAGCACGACGGCCCAGTGGCATAGTCAGAACTTTCAGCAGCCATGCAGCAGGACGTGCTGGCAGGTTCTGCAGGAAGGCTTCATGTGCTTCTTCGAATTCGAAGAACAGCTTCTCGATAGAGTACTGAACCAGTGGCAGGTCTTCTTTGTTTGAACCCTGGTCAGCCCAGTGTTTCAGAACCATAGAAGCCAGGTACATCTTAGAAACCATGTCGGCCAGACGCGCAGAGATCAGTTCGCGGAACTTCAGTTCGCCACCCAGAGTAGACATCGCGATGTCGACACAGATAGCGAAAGAAGCAGCATACTTGTTCAGCTGCTTGTAGTACTGCTTGGTAGGACCAGACACAGGCACGCCAGTGAAGGCAGCGTTAGTCAGGTTCAGAACCAGCGCACGGCTCATGTTAGAGAAGATGAAACCGAAGTGACCAAACAGTGCCTTATCAAAGCCTTTCAGGTCGTTCGCTTTCGCAGTTTCCATTTCTGGCAGTACGAAAGGATGACAACGGATCGCGCCCTGACCAAAGGTGATCATAGAACGGGTCAGGATGTTTGCACCTTCAACCGTGATCGCAACAGGAACCGAAGAGTAACCAGACTCAACGTAGTTCTTAGGACCACGAATAATCGCCTTACCACCGTGAACGTCCATGGTGTCGTTAGCAACAGCACGAGCGATTTCGGTCAGGTTGTACTTCAGAATCGCTGAAGGAACAGACGGCTTGTGACCTTCGTCAATAGCGATAGCAGTGACGCGAGCAGCAGCGCCAGCGGTGTAAGTGTTACCAGCGATACGCGCGATGCGCTCCTGAACACCTTCCAGCTTAGCAATCGGCACATTGAACTGACGACGGATACGTGAGTAAGGACCAGTAGCCGCGATAGAGTATTTACCACCGCCTGCACCGGAGCTAGGCAGAGTAATACAACGACCAACAGACAGACACTCAACCAGCATGCGCCAGCCCTGACCAGCCATGTCAGCACCACCGATGATGAAGTCCAGTGGAATGAATACGTCTTTACCGAAGATCGGACCGTTCATGAACGGAGAACCGATAGGCTTGTGACGGTTACCGATTTCCATGCCTTCAAGGTGGCGTGGCAGCAGCGCTACAGTAATACCAACATCTTTCTTGTCGCCCAGAAGACCTTCTGGGTCAAACATGCGGAACGCCAGACCAACAACGGTCGCAACCGGTGCCAGAGTGATGTAACGCTTTTCAAAGTTCAGTTTCAGACCCAGAACTTCTTTGCCTTCCCAAGTGCCTTTACATACAACACCAACGTCTGGCAGAGAAGTAGCGTCGGAACCAGCACGTGGGCCAGTCAGACCGAAACATGGGATCTCACGACCGTCAGCCAGGCGTGGCAGGTAGTGATCTTTCTGATCCTGAGTACCGTACTTAAGCAGCAGCTCACCTGGGCCGAGAGAGTTAGGAACACCCACGGTAGAGAAGGTAGCACCAGAGACAGTCAGTGCCTGAAGAACAGCAGACTGAGTCTGAGCAGAGAAACCAAGACCGCCGTATTCTTTAGGAATGATCATCGAGAAGAAACGTTCTTTCTTGATGTAGTCCCAGATTTCCTTAGAGAGGTCACCGTTCTGGCTGATTTCCCACTCATCTACCATAGAGCACAGAGTTGCAACCTGGTTGTCCAGGAAGTCCTGTTCTTCTTTAGGAATAGTCGGGTTAGGGTGGTTCAGCAGCATCTGCCAGTTAGGCTTACCTGAGAACAGTTCACCATCCCACCAGACAGTACCGGCTTCCAGAGCTTCGCGCTCGGTGTCGGACATCTGTGGCAGAATCTTCTTGTAGAAGTTGAAGATCGGCTTAGTCACAGTGTTGGTACGGAAACCATCAAGGCTCAGTACGCCCAGTGCGCCAGCAACGATCAGAGAGATTACGGTAACAGCAGTTGCTGCGCCGAAAACGAAAGCAGCTACTGTGAAAGCAGCCATAACACCGGCTGCAACTTTCAGCGAGCTACGCTTGTAAGTCAGAGCGACCAGTGCGCCAACAAGGAGCAGGCTCCAGATTGTCGTAGTCATATCAGTACCTCAAAAAGGTGGCCCAAAGGCCGTTATTATTTCTGTTTTTTCATACTTCCAGCGCGCGAGGCGGTCACTCACTCGCGCGTGAGGCTGGCATTCTAACCAGTAAAATCACTGCTTCGCAAACCCCAAATGTAAATTTCTTGGGCTGAGACAGGCAGGGATTTTTTCTTTGTTTTCAATAATTTCGCTGATTCACCGGCCAGCCTGTGCTGTTTTACGTGAGGTTTGGCGTAAATGCCGATGGAGGATGGTAAAGGTGTCATGAAAGAGCTTCCCGGCGAAAGCGTAAATAACGACTAAACTGACTCTGTGTGATGCAATAAATAACCTGTCAGGCTACGTATTATGGTGTTGGAACAATTCTCGGTATGGACGCTGGTACTCATTGGCGCTGTGCTTGCACTTGGCATTTTCTTCCACTTGTTCCGGTACTCATCGAAGACAGCCGAAGTAGCGCCCGCGATTCTGACCAGTATTGGTATCTTTGGTACCTTCCTTGGGGTAGCGCTTGGTCTGTGGCATTTTGATACCGCCGATATTCAGGGCAGTGTTCCCAGGCTGATGGATGGCCTTAAAACGGCCTTCTGGACCTCTATTGCTGGTCTCTTTGCTGCACTGACGCTGAAAATACGGGCCGCTGTAGAGCAAGCGGGCAGGCGAGCGTCAACACAACATCGCGCCGCCACCGTGGATGACCTCGATCTGTCTCTGCAAGCTTTGGTGAAGCAACTTCATGATGGATCAGAGCAGAGCCTCAGAGCAGAACTTGCTGAGCAGCATAGCGCTTCTCAGCGCCGCTTCGACCAGTTAATCGACGTATTAACGACGTATCAACAAAAGATGGCTGACGCAAATGCGAAAGCGCTGGTTGATGCCATTCGCACAGTAATGAATGAGTTCAACACCAAGATCAACGAGCAATACGGTGAAAACTTCAAACAGCTGAATGAGTCTGTCGTTGCGATGCTTGAGTGGCAACAAACCTACCGGACACAGCTTGATGAGCTGATTTCAGAGCAGGAGCGATCTTCGGCACTGATGAAGGAAGCCAGTAATGCTTTTGAGTACATGGTTCGTAATGCCAACGCATTCAACGGGATATCAGAATCACTGCAGGAATTACTCACTGGGCTCGAAACTCAGCGACTGAACATTCATTCGCAATTGGGGAGCCTCGCCGACATGGTCAACAACGCTGCTGAGGGGCTGCCTAAATTGGAGGAACGCCTGTCAGTTCTGACTCAAGGTATGTCCGATGCAGTTCAGTCACAGCAGCGTTGGGCCACAGAAGAGCTGAGCCAGACACAGAAAGAGCTGACTTCGCAACTGAATAAAGTGATGGTCGAGAGCCAGGAGCAGCTTCTTAGCCAGCAACAACAAAGTCAGCAGCACATGCAGAAACTGGGCGAGCGCCTCGAGCGACAGGTCGCTCAGCTGGATACCGGCATGGAGGAAGAGCTCAATAAAGCGCTGCGTGCGTTCGGTCTTCAGTTAACGGCACTGTCTGAGAAATTTGTCTCTGATTACAGTCCGCTCACTGACAAGTTGACAGAGTTGGTGAATATGGCCCGCCAGGTTGAGGACTGACCATGCTCGACGACTCGCAAAAGCTTGATGACTCTCAGGATCACGAAGGTCACTGGGTTGCCGTTTCGGATTTAATGGCCGGTTTGATGATGGTGTTCATGCTGGTATCCGTAGTCTTTATGATTAACGTGGAAACTGAGCGCGATAAAATCCGTGATGTTGCCATTCTGTATGACCAGCTGCGCACCCAACTTTATAAAGATCTTCAGACCGAGTTTGCTGATGATATGTCGAGGTGGGGCGCAGAACTCGATGAAGACCTCGCCTTCCGTTTTAATAATACTGATGTTCTGTTCGATAAGGGTGAGGCTGAGCTAAAACCGGAATTTCAGGCCATTCTCGACGACTTTTTTCCCCGTTATGTACGCATCATTACTCAGGAACAATATCGCGACGACATTCTTGAAGTGCGCATAGAAGGGCATACTTCCAGCGGCTGGTTTGGCGCCCGTTCAGACGATGAAGCCTACATTCTCAATATGAACCTGTCACAAGAGCGGACCCGTTCTACGCTTGCCTACGTGTTAGGCCTGAAACCGGTTGCTGATGATAAAAGCTGGTTGAAGGCACACCTGACCGCCAACGGGTTGTCATCAGCGAAAGTGGTGAGAGATGACGCCGGAAGCGAGTTGGGCTCGGCATCCCGGCGGGTAGAGTTTCGCGTTCGCACTGATGCCGAAGGCCGCATTGCCACCATACTCGATAGGGTTCAGCCATGAAGCTATATAACTTTCTGGACGAACCCGAGTTTAATGCCCTTAAGCACCGTATGGGGGCAGATGGGTACGGACACTTTGTCGAATTCGACCCAGAGCATCAGCTGACCTTTGGCGAGCGCGATCAACTGGCCAAGGGCTCACTGAACGCGTTACCGGGGCAGTTACGTATACTGCCGGATCGTACGCTGGCACTGAAAAATTCGAGGGTTTGGGTGGAAGGAGAAGGGCAGATACATCTCGCTGCCTGTCATGAGCTGCATCGACTTCGGGATGCTGAAAGCATCAAAGCCAGTACCCGTGACCCGGAGAAAACGCTCAGTATCTGCCCGGATTGCCTGGCGGAACTTAAATACCTGGGATTGGACGGCCGTAAGAGCCGTCGGCTGTCTGAACAGCTTGACGAGCTCTTCTCGATGGAGCGATTCCGCCAGGATTACCCCTTTTACCCAGTCTGAAGCGCGCGGGATTCAGGCCTTATGGATTCAGGGTGCGCTCCGCTTTGAACTGCAGTGGTTCAGGTTTCCAGAGACCAATGTCAGGCGCGACGTCGGCGCTACCGTCGATCCCCACCTTTACTGCCTCACCACCAGAGAGCATCCGGAAGAGGCTGATTCCCAGATTGGTCAGGCTGACTTCCAGTGGGATATCGATTTTCTGTGACTGACCTTGCTCGAGCTTAACGCTGTTCAATGTGCCTTTCCCCAGTGATTTTCCTTCAGCCTGAAGGTTATAAGCCAGAGACTTCAGATCCAGCCCGAACGCATTCGGGTTCTCGACATCGAGACTCAGCATCAGCTTGGCACCGCTCCAGCTGACATCCGAAAGACTGATATCGCTGAAGCTGATCTGTGGCAATTGAGGGATGGGTAAGGTGCCCTTGAAGTCTACCGGGATGCTGATATTGCCCATGACCGGAATATCCATAAGCACATTGCCATCAACTGTGTAATCGACCGCGTTTTTACCGCTCAGTCCATCAATCGCGTTGGCTAGGTCAGTAAATTTAAGCGTAACAGGAAGCTGAACCGACTCCGTGCCATTGGCGGGTACGGTTACCGTAGCGTCTGGTTGATTAACTGAGGCAAGAGGAGATCCAGCGACCCCCAGATCAAGATCAAAGCCCGCTGCATCCAGGGCAAATCCGTTCGGGTTACTCACAGCAACGTCCACTAACAGCGTCGCTTGTTCCAGTGACAGGCTGCCGAGAGAAACGCCTGCAACTTCAGCGGTGGGTTTTTTAACATCGACGATCCCTTTTAAGGTTGCGCAGGATGCAAGAAAAGTAGCGAACAGCGCAGTTGTCGTCAGTCGAAGAAACAATCTTGAATTCATCAGAGTGGCCCGGGAATCAGAGTAAAAAGTCAGTCGCTACTCTACCGCCAGATGAACGATGGTTCCAGTAGGCCTGACTTGGTTCTTTTCGGGCCGAACCGAATTTACTCCTTGGCCGCCCTTCGTAATACACGTAGGTTGAAGCTACAAAACTAAAATTTAAAAAAAATAAGAATAATAAAGGTGATGCTATGTCTGGGTTTCGCTCATGGGTCGCAGTGAGTTTTCTGCTGTCGTCCGTCAATGCAATTGCAATGTCGTCTCCTCCTGCTCTTGAACTCGCCGAGCCTTATCAAGGCAGTGTGGCGAGTCTGGCGCAGCGATGTATCGGCATCCAGTCTCCAGGGACTGGTCATTGGCTGCGCTTTGAAGAGAATCCGGGATGGGCAGACGGATTCCCGTCCTACTCGTTTTCTGGAGATTCATCTGCCAGCGCCAGTCGCTTCTATCTGAAACCCAGCCAGCACCAGCACTTCTTATTGCGCGATGCTTCCAGCAGCTATCTTGGTGCGAGCACGACGGCGATAGTGAGAGCGACGGAGACAGCGAATAACCGCGCAGAATGGAAATTGGAGCGTGATGGTGATGGTTATACACTTCACAACGCACAAACTGGTTTTCAGTTAGCTCATCGCATTCGAAATGGCGAACTCTACTTCACCAGCACCCTCGACGTATTCTCTCTCAATAAAGAAACAGCCCTGAACTTTGTTGAGTTAGACGGGTGCAGCCAGTTCCCTGAAGTCACAGTGAATGCTCACGGAGATCGTGATGCGTTAAAAGGCGACGTCGATTTACCTGTTCGTGGCTATATTGACGCCCACACACATATTTCGTCGTATGAGTTTATGGGCGGTAAATTTATGGCCGGTGAGCCTTTCCACCGGTTTGGCGTTGAAGAAGCACTTAAGGATTCGTCGCACCTTCACGGAAAAGACGGCTCGCTCGATCTGATTGGTAACCTTTATACATTCAACGATATCAACAACCGCTATGACACCCGTGGGTGGCCCGATTTTCCATGGTGGCCAAATCACCAGCAGATGAGCCACTCGGGTTATTACTATAAATGGATGGAGCGTGCTTACCTTTCAGGGTTGCGCATCATGGTCACCAATCTGTTAGAAAATGAAGTGCTTTGCTGGGCTCAGAGCAGAATAAACCCTGCCTCCTGGATCAACCCGAACAGCTGCAATGTGATGGACTCGATTCGTCTGCAAGCACAACGACTGCGTGAGCTTGAAGAGTACGTCGACGCTCAGGCGGGAGGCCCAGGTAAGGGGTTCTTCCACATTGTGACCACTCCTCAGGAAGCGCGTGAGACTATTGCCGCCGGGCGTATGGCCGTCGTGCTCGGCATTGAGGCTTCAGAAACATTTAATTGCGGGCTCAACGATTACTGCACGCGCGAGACGATAGAATCGCAACTGCAGGAGGTCTATGACCTGGGCGTGCGCTCTCTTTATCCGACGCATAAATTCGATAACCAGCTTGCAGGTTCAGTCGTAGAAAGTGGTTTTATTAATATTGGCCATTTGTTGTCTTCCGGACGCTTCTTTGAGACAGAAGAATGTGCCCCGCATACCCACGGTAAGCCAATGACATCCGGGTTCCCTTTGATTGGTGATATTCCGGTGATACGGGAAATTCTCGATGTCGTACACCTGAATCCCGACTATGACGAATCGCGTCCGCATTGCAATCAACACGGTCTGAGCCCATTAGGAAGCTATCTGGTTAATCGCATGATTGATCTGAAGATGATGGTCGAGCTGGATCATATGAGTGACGCGACAGCCACCGCGGTCATGGATATAGCAGAGGCCCGAGGGTACAGCGGTGTACTGTCGACTCACAGTTGGATGCTTAACGCACCTGGTGGAGCGGTGCATCGTAATACCCAGCGCTTAATAGAAGCGGGTGGATTTGTGGCACCTTATAACAGTGATGCCACAGACATGGTCCGTCGGGTGGATCGTTATCTGGATATTCTTGCCGACACCCAATACCTGAACGGTGTGGGTATCGGTACGGACATGAGCGGCCTCGGAGGTCAGCCGGGTCCACGAGCTGATGTGGCAACGAATCCGTTAAATTATCCATTTATTTCAGAGTTTGGTATCGAATTTAACCGGCAGACCTCAGGTAACCGAACGTTCGATTTTAATCAGGACGGCATGGCCCACTACGGAATGCTGGCGGACTTCATTGAAGACTTACGCCAGCAGGCACCGGCCCGAACGTACGAAGCCGTCATGACATCTGCAGAAGCCTATCTGCAAACCTGGGAGCGATCGACAGCTTCTGGTGTTACTGAGCACTATGAACCTGCCGGCCTGGAAGACATTGATTAACTGCGTAATCTGGTAAGAACATCTTCTAAGGATGAATCCAGGGGAATACCGCTGCTGTTCAAAACACCAGCGAGCCCCTGGTACCAGCCGATTAACATCAGTAGCTCGATCATGAGCGCATGGTTGTAGTGTTTTTTCAGACCAGGCATGGTCTGTTCGTCGACGAGGTTATTACCGACCATGCCGTCGCATGCACGCAAAATCAGTGACTGGCGTTCACTCCAGCCATGGGCGTCTGCGCCTTCAGGGATACGGCGAATCTCGTCTTTTGTCAGGCCTGCACGTAGGCCAATATCGACATGTTGGCCCCACTCATAGCGTGAGCGACACAACCAGGCGATGCGCAGAATAGCCAATTCAGTATCGCGTCGATCCAGTTTCCCGAATGGCATCAGCTTGGAGGCGAAGAACAGCATGCCGCGCAGCAGTCGCATGTTGTGCATCATTAATAACCACAGATTGGCTGCATTGAGTTTTCCGAAGCGCTCGATTCCCCAGAGAAGAACGCGTTTAAAGAAACTCATGTCACCCTCCGCAACAGAAGGAACACGACGCTCCGGAGGTAGTTGCCAACCATCGTCTGGAATTAATTCATCATATTTCATCGCTCTCTGCACATTTCTTATAAAGGGAAATTTTTACCCAGCCAGTCGATCTGAATGGAAACTACTTTTTCAAACCATTCACCGCGATAAATATCAAAATGTCCGGTATCCAACTCAACGAGCGAGCCATTCTTCAACGATTTTGCGTATTTTAACGTGGGTTTGACTGGCGCCACGGTATCTCTCAGGCAAGCAATAAGAAGCGTTGGTGCAGTTACTTGCGAAGCTGAACGCCCAGGGAAATAGCGGGTAATTTCAAAGCCAAAGCGAGCAGCAACATAGCCAGGAATATCTGAACCTTCTGGCTTAATGCCGTTGTATCCCTCCATAACATCGTGCGCGGTCATCAGTGCAGCGTCGCCGGGTGATCCGGCAAGATCGACCATCACGGGTGCATTTCTGAAGGGCATAGACAGAAGGTCAGCGGTTGCCGCCAGTGATACCTTCATCAGGCTCAGAGGGTGGAGCGCCATTGAAGAAGCAATACCGTTAGTAAAAGGGCACTGAGACATAACACCAGCAACCCCAGAAACATTGGCTGCTGTCTTAAGTACGTGACCACCACTGAATGAGCTGCCCCAGATAATTATCCGGCTGCCATCCACGCGTTGATCATTTGCGGCGAACTTCACTGCAGCTGCCCAGTCTTCCAGCTGCTTTGTTACGCTTAAAAGCTGGCGCGGTTCTCCGCTGCTATCACCGAAGTGACGATAGTCAAACACAAGGCAGGCATAACCGGCGTCGCAGTAACGTTCGGCAAATGCATCCAGGCGCATAGAACGAACAGCGCCGAGACCATGTGCCATAACAACAACGGGAGCTGGATGATCTGAGTCCGGAAGATATAACCATGCGGCGCAGTGATCATCACCAGATTGATAAGACACATCAAGACGGTTCATGCAGGCACTCCTGTCGGTAGCGAAAAGTGGGTGATTAATAATCTGTTGTTTGCTATTTTTAGGGTTTTTGGAACAAATGTTCCGGTTCATACTAACATTACTGGAACGGTTGTTCCAAGGTGCTGGAGAATGAATGACTGAATTGACCCCTAAACAGCAGGCCAGGGCGGATGGCCTGCTGGATGCCGCCGAAGCTTTGTTTGCTTCATACGGTTTCCATGCTGTCAGCGTGCGGGACATTACCGGGTTGGCCAAAGTGCGTTTGGCAGCGGTCAATGATCTGTTCGGCGGCAAAGAAAAGCTTTTTTATGAGGTCATCAAGCGCCGGGCTGAGGTCGTTAATGCGCTGCGTGAAGAGCGTCTGGCCGCGATTGATGATGCCAAGCCCCGAGAAAAACAGGCTGCAGAGATCATTTCAGCTTTCTTTGACCCTTTGCTGGAAGTCAGCGAGCGCGGTGAGGGTTGGCGTAATTACCTCAGATTGGTCAATCAGATGATTGGTTCACGATCGCCAGTACTGTTGAGCGTCGTTGAATTCTACAACCCGATCACGCAGAAGTTTTTGATGGCTTTGCATACTCTGTATCCAGGTATCCCGTTTTCAGACTTACTGCGGCATTGGCAGTTTATTCTGGCAACTTACCTTAGTGTGTTTGCTGATAACTTCAGAGTGAACAGCATGACACGGGGGGAGGTTCAGAGTTCAGCGTTTTCTGAAACCTATGATGCGGCCAGAGTATTTGTTCTGGGCGGGCTTAAAGCGTTTCTGGAGCAGGCGCAACAGCGCACTTGATGCTTCCTGCTTACGGGTTCAGATCAATATAGTGAGACTTAGGTTTGCAGCTTAAAACCAGCCAATGTAATCTTGCCGAAGCTGCCCGCAGAGGCGGCATTCACCACAACTCCTGGGTAGTTAATAACCTGTGAGAGGCTCAAGAATGAGACCATTAACTGCATCAGTCAGTGCCTTGTTAGGAATGACAATGGCAATGGCAGCAACCGCCGCTGAACCATTTAACTACGATTATCTGGGTCTTACCTATGATTACCAACGGATTGGCGTCGACGGCTTCAGCGAAGAGCTGGAAGGTCACCGTGTCACAGCGATTTATTCAGAAGAGCTGAAGCAAGGTCTTATCTATCAGGCGTTCGGTACCAGCGAGTTTACCGATGATGAATTGATGACCTCGGGTAACTCGTACTTTTATGAGCGTGATTCGATCGATATTGGTGTCAGCCTTGGTGCTCACCTGCCGATCACAGCGAAAGCAGATGCGGTTGGAACGGCAAAAGTGGGTTATGCGTTTTATGACACCTACAGCCGCCTGAAACTCGAAGATGAAATTGAAACCACAGTCATTGATGAAAAGGGCTCAGAGCCTTTTGCAGATCTGTCGGTTGGCGTACGTTGGTTTATCGACGATTACAACAGTCTCGATATTCAGCCTCTGTTGGGAGTTATCCTGACCGAAGATACTAACGATGCATATTTCCGCGGGCGGGTGAGTGCACGCCTGGTAGGCACGATAGAGGCCTATCTTGATATGACGACCTATCTGGATTCTGATTATCGTGCCTTTGGTACAGGCATCTTCCTGTATTACTGAAACAGAATAACCCTATGGGAGTGCGAGCGGAATTGCGCTCCCTGAAGCAAACAAAGTAAACAACAAGGACGTTACATGAAACCTTTCTTCGTGCTTCTCTTATCCTCAGCCCTGTTCGCGTGTGGCGGTGGCTCTCCAACAACAGCGTTGATCAGCGGCGATGATGATGAAACTGATGCCGGTTTGTTCCGCGAATGGACAGAAACCGGTAGTGGCTTTCTTCTCGACCTGACTGGCGGAGCTTTAAATACCAACCTCGCGTACTACCTTGAGGAGGAAGATGGTTCTCGCTGTGACTGTCGTCTGACTTTTCTCGGTGATGAAATATCAGGCTCTTACGTGCTTAGCCAATGTAGCTACAGGGTAGGAAGTTCGGATGCTGATCCGGGGTGTAATGCTTATGATCACACCGGAACCTACGAGCGGGACAATAATCGTCTTTCTATTTGTGATGACACTCAGGAATGTTCGACATATCGCTGAGTGACATCCTGTGCAGGCGATACTCAGAAGTAAACGCGAATACCGTAAATGTAGGCCGGAGCAGAATTTTCAATATCTTTCTGATAAGAGAAACGACCAGAAATAATATCTGAAATATTCAGCTCGGCTGACAGGTCAACGATGATTGAATCCTCTTCCTCACCTGTTGCATAAGATACGGTCCCGGATAACTCCAGCGGTGAATATTCAGATAAGCGGTATCGGGTTTCAAGATTAAACGCCGAGCTGTCTGTGTAGGTCACTGAGGATTCTTCGAAAAAGAAATTCACATCAGTACGTTGGTATTTGGTCTCAACGTCAGATTTGGTTTCACTGTACGATAAGCCCGGAACGATGTGCAGGGTTGGGGAGATCTGAAAATAACGATCGATCGCGATGCGCAAAGTACGCTGGTCGATATCTGCACTGTATCTGGAGTCGTCGGTCTCATAACGGTCTTTCAGCTCGACAAAGCCGGCAGAAACACTGGCGACGACCTGATAACCCAGGTCTTTCTGCAATTCAAAGATGGTTGCTGTCGTGTTATTTGGTTCACCTGACGATGGAGAATCCAGCTTACTCTTCGCAAAACTAGCCTGAACGAAATCGTAGTTAATTGCCGAATCGGCGAATGACAGAGTTGGAAGGGCAACGGCCGCAGCCAGAACAGCAGACTTGAACGAGGGCATAGTATTTTCCGTAATCGCAGCGCATCAGCGCCCGTTTCTGATAATTATTATTAAGCCCGATAGTACAGAAACTGCCCGGATTATCAACAGAGTTCTATGCCTGTAAAACGAAAGAAGCCCGCATCGGGCGCCGCTGTGAGCGGCGCTGATACGGGCCAGAAGACCAACAAGGTTACTATTTCAGATCAAAGCGATCCGCATTCATTACCTTCACAAAGGCCTTCACGAAGTCGTTAACGAACTTCTCTTTGCTGTCATCCTGCGCATACACCTCAGCGTATGAACGCAGGATCGAGTTAGAGCCAAACACCAGGTCGACACGCGTCGCTGTCCACTTGGTTTCACCGCTCTTGCGATCAACGATGTTGTAGTGGCTTTTGCTCGCTGGTTTCCACTGGTACGCCATATCCGTCACATTCACGAAGAAGTCGTTGCTCAATGCGCCAACGTTATCGGTAAATACGCCGTGCTGGCTGTCACCAAAATTGGTACCCAGTACGCGCATGCCGCCGATCAGAACCGTCATCTCCGGCGCAGTCAGCCCCATGAGCTGTGCGCGGTCGAGCAGCATCTCTTCAGGCGAAACCACATACTCTTTCTTGGCATAGTTACGGAAACCATCAGCAAGGGGTTCAAGCACATCGAACGATTCAGCATCCGTCTGTTCATCCGTTGCGTCACCGCGACCCGGTGCGAATGGTACAGTCACATCGACGCCAGCGTCTTTCGCTGCTTTCTCAACACCCGCGGTACCACCGAGTACAATCATATCGGCGATGCTGACAGGCTTGCTGAAGCCAGCACGGATACCTTCAAGAACAGCGAGCACCTTCTGCAGACGCTCAGGCTCGTTCCCCTCCCAGTCTTTCTGCGGCGCTAAGCGGATACGCGCGCCGTTGGCACCGCCACGGAAGTCAGAACCACGGAACGTACGAGCGCTGTCCCACGCGGTTGCCACCAGTTCGGCAACAGTCAGGTCAGAATCCAGAATCTGTGCCTTCAGGTCTGCAACTTCATCATCCGTCAGGGTGTAATCCACCTCAGGAATCGGGTCCTGCCAGATCAGATCTTCAGCCGGTACGTCTGCGCCGATATAACGACTCTTCGGACCCATATCGCGGTGCGTCAGCTTAAACCAGGCTCGGGCAAAGACATCTGAGAAATACTCAGGGTCTTTGTGGAAGCGCTCGCAAATCTTGCGGTATTCCGGATCGACCTTCATCGCCATGTCCGCATCAGTCATCATCGGCATGGTACGGATGCTCGGGTCTTCAACGTCCACCGGCATATCTTCTTCTTTGATATCGATCGGTTTCCACTGCCATGCACCTGCTGGGCTCTTGGTCAGCTCCCATTCGTGATTCAGCAGCATGTCGAAGTAGCCCATGTCCCACTGAGTCGGGTTGGTTGTCCAGGCGCCTTCAGGGCCACCGGTCAGGGTGTCACGGCCAATGCCACGGCCTTTCTTGTTGTTCCAGCCCAGGCCTTGCTCATCCACATCCGCGGCTTCAGGCTCAGGGCCAAGGTCGTCAGGGTTGGCGTTGCCGTGGCATTTACCCACGGTATGGCCGCCAGCGGTCAGGGCGACGGTTTCCTCGTCGTTCATCGCCATACGCTTGAAAGTATCGCGTACATCAGCTGCCGACTTGAGTGGATCAGGCTTGCCGTCGCGGCCTTCCGGGTTCACATAGATCAGACCCATCATTACGGCTGCGAGTGGATTTTCCATTTCGTGGTCATCGGAATAACGACTGTTGTCGTTATCACTCGGCGCCAGCCACTCCTTCTCTGAGCCCCAGTAAGTGTCTTTTTCTGGATGCCAGATATCCTCACGGCCACCGGCAAAACCAAAGGTTTTCAGACCAAAAGATTCATATGCCATGTTACCAGCCAGAATCATCAGGTCAGCCCAGGACAGCTTATTGCCGTACTTCTTCTTAATTGGCCAAAGCAGGCGACGAGCTTTATCGAGGTTTGCGTTATCTGGCCAGCTGTTCAGCGGCGCAAAGCGTTGATTGCCAGTGTTTGCACCACCGCGACCGTCTGCCAAGCGGTATGAACCGGCTGCGTGCCAGGCCATACGAATCATCAGGCCACCATAGTGCCCCCAGTCAGCAGGCCACCACTCCTGGCTGTCAGTAAGGAGAGTTTTAACGTCGTTTTTCAGAGCTTCAAGATCAATTTTTTTGAATTCTTCGGCGTAATTGAAATCTTCGCCGAGTGGATTCGTCTTGGTATCGTGCTGATGCAGGATGTCGAGGTTCAGATTATTCGGCCACCAGTCTGTGTTCGAATTTCCGTGTTGGGTGACACTGCCGTGCATAACCGGGCATTTGCCCGCAGAGTTGTTGTCCATCGTCGCACCTCATCAATTGCTATCGTTATTAGCGTTGCTTGTGATTACTAAGATACAGAGTAGCGCGATAGGTTGATATTAAAATTATATTAAATGTATCAGTGTGATAGTAATAATTGATTACTCGCCGTTCTCAGCCCTCGACACCGCGGCTGATCGGTTACGTTGTAATAGCAGCATAATGACAGAGGCAACAATGACAGGAACAAACGACACCCAGAGTACGGTGTCCCAACCCCAGTAACTGAGAATGCCACCAGAAGCAAAAGAGCCCATGGCCATCAGCGAGAAAACGACAAAATCATTCAGCGACTGCACCCGGTTTTTCTCTTCTGGCCGATGACACTGCAAAATCAGGGCAGACGCACCCAGAAAGCCGAAATTCCAACCTACGCCCAACATAATCAACATCGACCAGAAGTGAAATACGTCCACACCATGGAGAGAAACTCCGGCTGCAATGGCAGTAAGCGCCAACCCGATTGCTGAAATACGGATGGCTCCAAAACGCGCAATCAGGTGCCCAGTAAAAAAGCTGGGCCCGTACATGGCGATCACATGCCACTGAATCCCGAGGTTCGCGTCAGCCTGAGAGTGCCCATGAAAATGCATCGCAAGTGGAGCCGCTGTCATCAGAAAGTTCATCACCAGGTAAGAGACAGCACCACACACAACGGCAGGTAGAAAAAGCGGTTGTCGAACAATGTCACCCAGTGAACGCCCGCCGGCAACTTCTTCAACGCTCAGCCGAGGTAACTTAACGCCCGACAGCACCACACCAGCGAGCGCAGCAGCCAGCGCCTGAATCAGGAACGACGCCGCAAAGGGTGGGGTGTCTAATCCGGGCAGAGAAAGGTTCATTGTGTGTGTAATCAGTTGTGGTCCAACGACACCGGCGGCGATTCCACCCGCCATCACCATAGACAGTGCTCTGGGTTGCCTTTCGGGTGCTACACCATCGGCCGCTGCAAAGCGAAAAGACAGAACTACTGCAGCATAGGCGCCGCCAAAAACAGTCGACAGGCAGAGGAGAGTGAATGAGCCGTAGATCATGGCGGCCATCGCCGACAACCCTGACAGTATGCCCATGGCTGTTCCTGCCTGGAAAGCAGCAAGGCGCCCGAACCGCTGCGCAATCAGGCCTGAGGGGAGAGTGCAAATAGCCAGCCCCACCACAAACAGAGAAATCGGAAGTGTCGCCAGAGCCGGGGCTGGCGACAGCTGATGACCAATGACCGCGCTGGTGGCAAAAATCACAACCGAGTTTGCACCAGCCAGCGCCTGAGCAATGGTCAGGCGCCAGATATTATTGGTTTGTTGAGCTTCGCTGAGTTGCATGAATGAGTGCCTTAAAGTCCTTGAACCTGACGTTCCAGAACGCGGAGCTTATCGTATCTTTAGTATTCCCGGCGAGGAGTGAGAGGTGAAACAGTGATATTCAGTAATGGCCTCCCCACAGGAGGCCGAACATTACTTTTAACTGATTGAAAATTAATGATATTTTATTTTTCTTCAAATTAGTTACCCCGGAAGTTACCCCGAAACATCCGTTGCTAGATGGTCGACATGACACTACCGGACATTAGTAGAAGTTACTAAAAAGTAGTAAGAATGAGTAATTCTATCTTGACGTGACCGACTCATCGACATAGAGTTGTTTTTAACACGGCCCCCGCCTCTTTGCTCTTACTTCGGTAGGATGTCATACGCGGGGGTTTTTTATTGCCTGATGAAAACCTACCACCATGTGTGCCAGCTGCTCGGAGCCCCCATTGCTTCGATACTAATCTTGTAATCGGAAGCAACGCTAGGGAACTCATCCAGATGTTTTCTCACGCGATTGTGCCATTCACTCGACGGATTCAGTTGCAAGACCATATGGCGGCATATAGCTAATAACAGAAAAGGGCGGGATTTGAGTTCGTCGTCTGTCAGGCCACTTGATCGTAGTTGGTCCAGCCACAAGAGTGCTCCTGAACCGGGTAAAGAAGGCTGGTCGACGATATTGCGATTCCATAAGCGGCTATGGTGTGCGCAGATATTTCTCAGATAGTTTAAAGAACGTAGCCAGCTCTGGAAGGCTTCCCAGTCAGGTACGCCATACTTTCGTGCAATCTGAGTTTGGTGTTTCACTTTCATCATCGCGAAGAGCTGCGATAGCGCGCCAAAGTCCCAGGTTTCAACAGCAACCCAGATAGGCAAGTCTGGACCATGGTGCGCCTTATAATGTTCGACGAAGTCTTCTTTAGAGCGTGCTTCAACGTAAATACGCTTCTGATTCCAGGCATTGAATGCAGTTGGCTTGCCACTGCCCTTGGCTTTATTGGCGAATGATCTGTGCAACTTGTCTTGCTTGGTGTGTGCAAAGGTATCTAGTCTGCCCAACAGATGCGCGACATCTACTCGCAATGCGATTTCAATGCGCTCCAGAGCATCGAGTAGAAGCAATCTGAGCTTCTTATCGAATAGATAAAGTTGTACCGAGTCTTTCAGTTCAGTATTGGGAATGAAATCATCGGTGACACCTGATACTCGTCCTTTAGCGTCAAAAATCTTTTGCCTGAAGGGATACCAGTACGCACTCAACCGATAGTAACCAAATTGCTCAAGGGCCTTGAGAGCCGCAGCGTCGTCAGAAACCTGCATGCCGCGGTCTTTGAGTTGCTGCAGTTGTTGCACGTAGCTCAGCCATGGGCGGGTATAGGTCATCGTTTGTCCGTCAATCTAACCAGTTGTCGTGCCATGGTACTACAGCGAACAGCTTTTTCAGCGAAGCTCATTTTGCCTGACGAAAATTCAGCTTGTACTCATCCGCATCTGGCACGGCCTCAAGATAACTAATCCCCAGTCGTTGCGTATACCCTCGAACCTCTTGTTTCTGCTCTTTTGGCATGTTTGCTCCGCATATTACTGAGAGAATGCACCCAGGTGGCACCTGCAACATGCATAGCACATCTGGATCAGAGGCATCATGGCAGCAGTCTTTGATATCGGTGATGGATACCAGCTTGTCGGTCACTGCTTCAGGCTCAAAGTCAGTGTACTTTTGGCGGAGGTGTT
>Ga0208203_1000467_pt1 | contig 18278 bp, 12 predicted proteins | sample DeeseametaMP2914_FD_184167 | JGI IMG/M metagenome (GOLD analysis project Ga0208203, IMG submission 184167) | Marine microbial communities from the Deep Atlantic Ocean - MP2914 (SPAdes) | ecosystem: Environmental > Aquatic > Marine > Oceanic | place: West of Santa Cruz de la Palma, Atlantic Ocean...
GCTGCCACAAAAACATTTGATGCATTTTCTAACGATGTGAGAGCTGTAGTAACAGCAGCTGAAATGCAAGCTGGCAAATCAGGTATTGCTTTAGCTTTGTGCTGTTTACAGCGTTTAAGCCTTGATGATGAAACAATTTGCCAAAAACGTTCACTTAAAGACACGTTATACTTAGTTACAATGCCTGATACGGCTTTGAGAGATCAGGCTGAAGACGACTTAAGACTTGCAAAGAATGTGGTCGTTAGTAATTTTGTTAATTTTGAAAAAGCCTTAGAAACAGACTTTAAAGGTAACCCCCCTAAGCTAATCATTATCGACGAATGCCATTATGGTTCTAATGTTACCGGTATTCGATATAGCTCTGTATTTGACTATCTAGAACAAGAAAATGACTCTTGCAAAGTAGTGTTTATTTCTGCGACACCTTTTGGCGCTCTATATGGGGCAGAAACAGAATACGAAGAAGCGCTAGAGGTTAGTTCTGAAGCTGAAGAAGATCATAACGACAAGCTTTTAAAGGAATCAACCCAAGCAGCTAATCAAGCGCTTAAAGACTCTATTTTACGTCGTGATTTTGGTACTCGGTTAGTTTTTCATAAAACAAGTGACGAGTACTACGGTGTTCGTGAAATGCTAAAAAATAATCGTTTACACAATTTAAATGATGAAGAAAGAAACTTCCTAGTTGATTCATCACACCGCAAAAGTTTTATGCGGCAATTTAATGGCCATGAAGGTATGGGCTGGTCATTAGTTAGGGTTCCTGCTGGTACAGCAATGGATGCTAAGCAGTTCTTCATATCTGAAGGTGTTGATAAAGAGAACATCTATATACTAGGTAATTCGCTATCAGGTGTACCTGAGGACGAGCTATCTACTATTGATAGGTTTAAAAAAGCATTTGAAGACAGTGAATTGTTTGGTGAAAAGTTAGTTGCGATTACAGTTGCAGGTTGCCGAGCAGGAATAAACTTCGGCAATTTAATGAAGAATAACCTTATTTCTACCTGGGATAGCACAGTTGCAAGTGTTGCAGCTGTGGTACAGGCTAATGTAGGTCGTGCGTGTGGTTATCACGGTAATAATACTTCGATGCATTTCACAAATGGTAATGCTGCTGAAGCCTATGGTGCTATTTTAGATTACCTTGAACGTACATGCTCTGACCATGCTGCATCTGATTTTGATGGTTTAAAAGAATTTTTTGAGGATGTTTGTCAAGAATATCAAGTGAACGGGTTGGATGTAGGTTTAACAATTAAATATAAAAAACGCAGACCTATCGGTGATGTTGAAACATTCGCAACAGACCACTATGTAGCAGTACCAGCAAGGCTCCTGGAGCAAGACTACGACTTTTCTCAGCATACCCAAGATAAGCTTTTTTTAAGTGCTATAACGGTCTTACGGGAAGAGTTTATCAAAAATGGAGCGCCGTCGGTAAAAGGTAGCAGAGCCATGCGAGGTAAAAAGAAAAACTGGATAAAAGCCCAGTGGGTTAATGGTGATAGCTATGATAACCCAGAAAAAGCTGGTGTAGACGGACCTCAAAAAGATAGAACAATAATGCTTACCAGCATGTTAGATAATGATGAATATGTTGAGTTTAATAGAGTCGTAGCCCCAGGTTCAGGTGAATTAACAGAGAATAAGTCAGTTACTGCAACAGTATTTAGTGTTTATAACATTTCAAGACGCAAAGTAGCTAAAACGGTGATGACAGAAAAAGATGTATGGGATATGTGTGATCATTTCGATATCCCTCGTGATGATACTCTATTTGTACTATACAAGCGTGGCGAGTACGATTCAGAAAAAACTTTAGCTAAAAAAGCTCACAATGAGTTACCTGAAAAATCAGGTACATTAAGTGATGAATCACAATTCTCGGTGAAATAGAGTCTATGAATCAAGCAGAAAAACACAGAGAGTATCTAAAAGAAGTAGTATCTAATGATACGTTTGAACATCAACAGCATGCTGCACAGAGAGCATTTAGCCATTTTCAACAGGGGGTTCGTGCTGTTGTAATAACTGCCGAAATGCAATCAGGAAAATCGGGTATCGCACTAGCACTAGCAGCATTACAAAGGCTTAGTTTATCAGATACAGATATTTGTGAGCGCTCAAAGTTAAAAGATACACTTTATTTGGTCACAATGGCTGATTTGTCACTCCAAGAGCAGGCCAAGCAAGACCTTGCCAAATGTAATAATGTTGTTGTGAGTAACTTTACTAATATGAGTTTCGCACTCTCAAGTTACTTCAAAGCCCACCCCCCCAAACTCATTATCATAGATGAGTGTCACTATGGTGCAGGTTCAGAGGCCGTTAGATATGCTAAAGTTTTTGAGTATCTTGAAAAAGAAAATATAAACTGTAAAGTTGCTTTTATTTCAGCCACACCTTTTAGCGCTCTTTACTCGGCAGGTGCAGATTCGATACTTCGTCACGATTTTAAAACAAGTCTTGTTTTTCATAAAACAAGTGATGAGTATTTGGGCATCAGGGAAATGCACCGCAACAACCAAATAGTAAAGTTAACTGAAGAACAGCGTAATTTTTGTGATGATTCTTTACTACGTAAGCGGTTTATTAGACAGTTCAAAGAGCATCCTTCATCAGGGTGGTCATTGATTAGGGTTCCTAGTAGCCAGGCTAACTTAGCAAAAAATATCCTTCTAGAAAACGGCATAGCCGAAGAGCAAATTATGGTTATTGGTCAAAAGCTGGTGGGGGTTGAGGAAAGTGACTTAGCAAGTATCGACGACTTTAAACGTGAATATGAAGCAGCAGCTATGTTTGACGATAAAGTCATTGCAATTACTGTTGCAGGCTTTAGGGCTGGTATAAATTTTGGTCAAGAAATGAAGAGTACGCTCATTAATACCTGGGATAGTACCATTGCTAATATAGCTGCAATTGTGCAGGCAAATATTGGTCGTGCTTGTGGTTATCATAATAACACAGTGGCTAAACATTATACAAACCTTGATGCTATTAAAGCTTACAGCGACTTACTAAACCACCTTGAATTAAATAGTGATAAAAGTGACTTCGAAGGTTTACATGAAGTTTTTGAAGATATTTGCGCTAAATACGAAGTAAGAGGTTTTGACCGTGGTATAAGTATCGCCCCTCAAGTTGAATATAAAGCATCTCGTAAAAAGGATGATAGTAAAACATATTTAACCGGCGGTTATATTGCAGTGCCGGGCAAGTTAACAGACCCTGCCTTTGATTACTCACTTTATACGAAGAATCAAGAGTTGCTTGAAGCAATCAACCTAATTAGAGCTGAGTTATTAAAAGATGATGGTCCACTCCGTAAGCAGGGAAGAGCACTTAAAGGTGAACATCAAAACTGGATAAAGGCACAATGGGTTAACGGGGTTACCTATGATGATTACACCCCCAGTTGTGCGAAGAATAGAGCATTAGAATTCACAACCTTGTTAGATCAAGGTGAGCCTGTTGAATTCAATAAAATAGTAAACCCTGGTGGAGGTGAATCAACAGAAGATAAACGTGTTATGGCAAGTATTTTTAGTGTATACAATCTTTCCAGGCAAATTGATGCATTTAAACGCTCCATGGATGAAGAAGATCTTGAAGAAATCGCATCACTGTTAAATGTAGAGAGTGACGACACAATAATTTTGCTGTATGTACGTGGAGACTACTCAAAAGAGCTAACTTCATTAAAGCAAGGTGATACAAACAGCACCACCTTAACTAGAGCTAGGGATGAATCTATTTTCTAGGGATTTAAACTGAAAGTTTAATTTCCCAAGGGTTTTGGTCTAGTAAACTTAAATCAGCGTCTATTAGTTGTTGGAATACTTCGAGCATGTGGCGTGCAGCTTGTTCTATTGATATCTCATAGGTATCAAATATTTCAACAGTATTGGAAACCATGAAGTCTTGCCACTCATCGTTCAAGCTGCCAAACCACATATTGGAACCTATTTTTCTTAATGCCGCTTCAGCGGCATTAAATTCATTATTATTCGGTACAGGTTCTGTCATAATAAATCCTTTTTCTGAAATTTATTTTGTTATATTAATCACAGGCGTTAAACATTCCTGCAAGCTCAGTCCGCCGTGGTTGTAGTAATCTCCACCTACATAACCTGCGATACCGGGAGCCATTGCAACAGAAACGTTCTCATTCCAATGCCAAGGTACTTTCAACTCGCTGCTATCTACGTTGTCTTTCAAAATAGCGCATCTTGCTAGGCGCTTTTTAACAACATTTTTGGAAATATCGGCATCTTTAAGTTTGTCAGGTACCCAAAGCCAACCATGATCAGTAACGATACGAATATTATTCCAACCTGCTTCGAACAAACCTTTTACGCGAGCAACTACGTCATCTAACACAGCGTCAATATTACGAGGCATTTTTAGTTGTTGTTTATGACCCATATTATCTAGATCGCCCGTTTGAACCCATGCATTCCCATTAGGTTCGCCCGTTTCTAATCCCTCTAAATATTGCCAGTTTCGATCCTTGAGTGCTTTCTTAAACTGGTAGGAACCAAACTCAGAAGTTGAATCTTTTAGCTTTGGAGTAAAGTTATCATTCTCTTGGGCACCATCAAGTAAATCACCGACTGGCGTCACCGCAGCTTTGGCTGTTGCCGTAAGTGAAGGTAAAGCGCACCAGTTGGTGGTTAATGCTGTGCTTAATCCAGACTTATCTAATTTATCCTGTAAAGCTTTAGCGGTATCAAAACGTAATCCATCAACAAAGAAAACAACTTGCCCGTCAACATTATATGCGGCGGTCGATTCGTTAACTTCATTATTCTTTCCTGGGTTACCAGGGTAACCCTCTGCTCTAACTAAGTTCTGGAAGTTTAGTGCTACTTTCTCAAGCCAAGGGGTATAAATAACTGCCAAAATATCAGCAACTATTTGTTCTTGGTTGATATCTTTTGCAACAGCCATTGCATTTATGGCAGCAGCATCGGCTCGCCAAAAGCGTTCTTTATAGGTTTCAGCCATTTGCTCAACACTAGGACCAGTAAAAGCAACATTAGTATGTTCAACTACTTCAGCTAGTTGCTCCAATATAGCCAACCAAGGTGAGCGTTCTAACTTATACCAAAGCCAGCTTTTTCTCTCTTTGTGTTGTTCATATAGTGATAAAATAGTGTCTTTTAATGTTGAAGCATCTACCTCTGAAGACTTACTTAACGCTTTGGCCAGTTCTTTTTCATCTTTATCATTTTCAGACAAAAAATGACTTGCATCAAATGCCAAACCATCTGGTTGAATCGTACTTAAGCGACTAACTAAAGAAGGAAGGTTATGTGCTGTATCTACAAAGCGCTGCCATATATAAGACCACTCGCCTTCTGCTTCACATAGCTTAAAGAGGACCTGATTAACATCCGATGATTCAGGATTAAAATGATAGCTTTCAGTACAGGTTTGTTGGAACGCAGCCCACTTTCTATCTGCCCATGAACGCTTTTTGTCTTCTGGGTCATTTAGCCAGCTCAATATATCTTTGGCAGGATCTTCCATCACAATGCTATTGAAGTCCTGTGCTTCTAGCTTTTTGCCTTTTAGCGCTTCATCAGGTGTTTCAAGCAAGTCAGGAAGAATATTTAAAATAGCTTCTTGGGTTTTTCTATCCTTGGCTACATCAAGCTCAAGGCCAACTCTTGGGTTTGTTAAAAATGAGCCTACAGACCAATCTCTGCCAGCCGTATTATAAGCCCACCAACAGCCACGATACTGTAATTCAGCTAACGGTCTTAATTCATCTGGGCACTGCTCTATCGCTCGCAAGTCTTTACGGCCGACTCGCGGTAAATAAATGATAGGGGTTTTATCTTTTGGTAACTCACAATCTTCCAACAACCCAGCTATGGCGCACTTAATCCAAATGGCAGGGCCTATACGTTGGTCAGGGTTATATTCGCCTAATTCTACCAATTCAGATAAATGCTGCTTAATATAAGGCATTGCAGACTGCCATTGGCATTCAATATCGGTCCACAAAATAGCAGCAGGTGCAACTTGCACTGCTGAATTATAGGTGGCGGAGCTTCGCAGCTGCGAAGCTAGGTAATCAATTAATTGCATTTAATTAGCACCCTCTGCGACATTTTCTATTTCAACTAACCATTGATTAAATAAGGTACAGCTTTCACGCATTGAATCTAAACCAACTTCTAATGCTGCCAAAGCACCCATCAATGGTTTTTCATATCCACTTATCAATTCTAATATTCTTTTGCTGGGAGCAGTTTGTGGGCTGTTATTTATATGTTCAGGAGATTCAAAATCGTTTGCGATTTGTTGAAAATTAACAGTTAGGTCTTGTCTATCCATTCCAGATGCCATTTTTACAGGGTCACTAAATAATAACCCTTCAAATTCATACATTTGAATAAATGGAATAAACCTTCTCATCGCATTTTGACCAATGTTTTCTGTTAGCTTAGCAATTAAAGCGTCGTTTACAGTTTGAGATTTTGTTTCAATAGGATCATTTGGGTTTGTTTCCGCTTTTCCTGGAAAGTTTGCTGGTAACCCATAAAAATCAAAAAATGTTGTACAGTAGCACTCTCCATCACTCAACAATCTATTCTTTATTTCAGGTAATAATCTCTCAAACTTAAAGTTCCCGCCTTTATGTCCAGGTTTTCCTATGAGGGCAGGTAATAAAACAATTCCATGTTGTAGAAATGGTTCAACAAGTAATTCTTTTACGAAAGCTTCTTCACTTTGTCCTTCACAAATTATGTGAACTCTGATCATTTAGATGGCCTCCCACCTATGATATTTTTCTCCCATAGTTCACCTACCGAATAGTCTTCTAACCAAACTTTAAACTTTGATTCATCTAGACGCTTGAAACTAGAGGCTCCTTTTTCTCGTTCAACTACAATTAAGTCGTCTATTTCAAACTCATTGAGTAATGGTACAGATTGTGTAGATATAATTACTTGCATTCGGAGCGACGCGGACCTAATAAGTGCCCCAAGTAAAGTAATTGCATATGGATGTAACCCCAACTCGGGTTCATCGATAATAATTGTGGATGGTGCTGACGGTTGCATTAGAGCTGTAACTAAACAAATAAAACGAATTGAACCATCGGATAATTGACTTGGCCATAAAGCATAATCGCTATCAAGCTGTTTCCATAGTAGTCTGATTTGCTCTTCTTCAGTCTCAAGTTTGATCGGCTTTAATACAAAGTCATCGAAAAATGGAACTGCTAATCGAACTGTCTTGCGAATCTGGCTATATACCTCAGGACTTTCTTTCGAGAGTTTATACAAGTAAGCCGCTAAATTAGATGCATCAGTTCTCAAATATTCATTGTCATGGACTGAGCAAAGGCGCTTCATAGATGCGGTATCGCTGGTGTCGTGAAAGTGAAACACGCGCCACTGCGAAATTGCCGAATAACAAAAAGACGCGATTCTCGCGGAGGTTCCACTTTTTGCTTCTTTTTTTAAATTTGATTCACTATGTCCACTACCTAAACTAGGTTCCGTCACACCATAATATGGACCATCAAAATATAGCTTTTCCATATTAAATGTGAATGAAGAATCTGCCGTAGGAACCAACTCTGCGGCATAACCATTGTCTCCAAATCGTATTGCAGAAAGGAAAGATGCCGTCTCTTTAATTCCGTAACTTAAGATTCTATCCGCACCACCTTGTTTGCTAGTCCAAACTTTTAATCGTCCTTCAACTAGTTCATGAAGGGTTTTGAAATAGCCAACGAAATTACTTTTGCCAACACCGTTCGCACCAATTAAAACATTGAGGTTATTCAACTCAAATTTTTCAAGTGAGCGAATAGATTTGTAGCCCTTAATCGTTAGCCATTTTATTTTGCTCATTCTACTTCCTTTGCGGCTTTTTTCTCAGCGAGTGTTAGGTGATGGTCGTTGATACGGTCGCCTTGATTGCCGCCATATTCTAACCCTAACTCATACCAAGGAGCTGACTCAACATCGGTGCCACGGTCTTTTTTCCAATGAATATTTGGCTTTGAGCGCAGAATGCCAGCTTCTTTTTTGCCAACATCTTTCGCTTTCATGAATGGGCGGATGTTTAGGCGAACACCGTCATTTAAGTCCGGGTTCCAACCTATAGGTTGTTCTGCCAGTGACTTCCAACGTACAAAAATATCTAAGCCTTTTTCGCCGACGAGTATCTCTTCAAGTTGTTTTCTTAGGTTTCTTGCTGCGGCTAAACGAATTTCAGCACCTTCGTCACCATCTTTTTCTAGCTGAATTTGAGTACTAATCCAATCTTCAAGGTAGGTGTAAATTAAGCGCTCTAAGCCTTTGTAATCGAGTTGATGGTAATTGACTAACGCAGAGAAACCATCAGGCAAGCCATCCCATATGTGCCAAATAAACGGACGATGTTGGAACAGTTTACAGTGTTGCTCAAAGAACTTATCACGTAGCCAGATGTTTAAGTCGCGAGACTTAACGGATTTCAATAAATTGTTTAATACCGTCGCAGACCACTTATCACCATAAGCAGCATGTAAAATGGCTTCTAATCTATCTACCGCAGGTTTTTCACCACGTATGGCAGGAATACAAACAATGCCGTCATCATCAACTAAGTCATCAAACACTTTGTTCTGAGCTATGATTTGTCGCATTTCAGGTGCTAATTCCATTTTCGTGTCCAGCTCTGCTGGCCATCGGTAGCCTAATAACCTTGCAACTGCAACCTGCAAAACAGTGTCATCTTCTCGTAATTCACCAATTGTGGTGGTTTTTGCTTCATCATCCCAAACGACAGATGCGCAAGGATGACCGTGAAAAATCCATTGAGCAGGATCAAACGTGTATGGATCTGGTAGTCCATTAGGATAACGTTTCTTCGCCTCTTTATTCCAAAAACCAATATCAAAATGAACCTGTGAGAGCACAGAGTTTGAAACAGCCAAGTTAGGGTTAACCTTTCTGACATCTTGACGAAAATTATCAGATTCAATATAAGTAAATAGAGGAGCGAGATTGCCTTCTTCTTTTGGGGTGATTACAGCTATATTTTGATCGAATATGTACCCGCCATAAATAGTTGAATACAATTCTCCCATTCTATTTACCGCAACTCCTTTTTTATTCCATGCTCCTTCACCCCTTCGCCAACTTCCGCCTAAACGACCATTTAAGGACTCAACAAAACTAATGTAATCTGTATCTCCCCAGGGAAATACAGTGTAACACCCGCTATGTTTCATAGTTGAACTAGAAGCAGCTTGTTGTAGTTTCCATTTCGAATTGTAAAGTGGAACTTCTCCAAAAAACCTTTGAAATCGAGGAGAGTCGCCGCAGTTTATCCCAGCTAAAGAATCTGCGAATTTACTCATATAGTCCCCTTTCCCTAGTTCATGGAGCACAATTATGTTATCCGGTGTTTCCAGAAAGCTTTTTTGTTGGAATGGAATTGCGTTTTCAACTTTTAATGATTGGTACTTTTCAGTTGTGGATTTTCTATTAGAAACAGAAATTGAATTAAAATAGGTATGATCAAGTTTGTTTTTATTGAAAAAATTAAATAGACCAACATTTACTACTTCGCCGGAAATAGATTCAAATGCATTAGCTCCTAGAGGAGTAAATAACCCAAACTCCAGCTCTTGAATTAATTTAACGCGCAAAGATTTATAGGAAGGCTGATGAAGCCATGATTGAGGGGCAACAATAGATATAAGCCCATTAATATTTAATTGCTTTACGAATCGTTCAACGAAAGTGTATGCTAATTCTGCTTTTGAATTAGCATAATGACTTTCACAAAATTTTTGCAATAACTGATTCTGTTTACCTCTGCCCAGGTAAGGGGGGTTAGTAACTATAAAGTCATATGAATTAGTAACTACACTGGCGGTCTTACATAAGCCTTGAGCTATCGCTTTTGCTTCAATGTTACCATCAAATCTATTCATTAATGTATTTTGCAACATCTCCCAAGGAGCTACTTGACCTTCTTTTAAGGCTATTGTTGGGTCAATTAAACTCCCTAAAGTTGGTGCTTCTTTGAATGTTTGCCGCATCCATTTCACAGCACCTTCAAGTTCTTCATTACCTTTCGCTAATTCTTTCCACTCTTTCTGCGCTTCGTTTATCGACATTCCCGAACAAGCAAGCTGTAATTCAGGTAGTTGACGATAGCCTCCTGAATTAGGATAACGCCAAGCTTCAAGTGCTAGGGCAAACGCTGCCAATTCTACACAACGTTGATCGAGTTCTAGGCCGTGAATATTTTGAGCTAGAACTTTATCAATTGCTTCTCTTGCAGTGAGTCCCTCTAGCTCCATACGAATTGGTACTAACATTAAAAATTTAGCCACTAAAAAGTGACCTGACCCACAGCATGGATCGAGGGTTTTAAATTCACTTAAATCGTCTGGCCATTTATCAAAATCACCTGCGGCGCAACGCCATGTTTTTGATTCTTCATCTTGTACAAAACGCAAATATTCAAGCGGCACGCCTGGAATAGAGGCTAGATCTCTCAGCTCTTGTTCATTGGTTGCTGTCGCTAAGTCATCTTGTGTTAAACGGCGCTTTGCCCACCATGCCCCTAGTGCGTTGTCGAGTAAAAAGCTTACCATGTAAGGTTCGGTAAATAATTGAGTTACTGGGCTTAATTCTTTGGCGCCAATTTTTACACCAGACTCATTGACCTGTTTTTTCTTTTTGTTTTGCCAGAATTGATAACACCAACCAAGGGCATCAGATGCTTGGAACGTATCCGGGTTTAAGTTTGCAATGAGTTCTTCTAGGGCATGAACATGGTTAATGGAAAGTTTGACGTCGAACACAGGCGAATCAGCGCGGAAGATTTGCGGCAACATTTTCTGTGCTAAACGGCCTGCTAAATCCCAGCCGTCTTTAACTTCAGAACCATCACCTAATGGATCGTTTTCTTCAGCCAGTTCCTTACATTCATCTAAGGTAACGTGTGTATTCTGATCATACATTAACAATTCGCTTTGCTCTAAAAAGCGAGCAAACAGCATACGATGCCAATGCTCGTATGCCATTTCGTTAATTAGCAGTTCTGTTTCCTGTTTACCAGTGTCACGATTTAACACATCACCTAATTGACGACCGTGGGCACGTAAACGCGTTCTGAGCTTACGCTCTGCTTCACTTAAATAGTTTGGTGCGCTGCCATCACTAATACCTAAACGAGTGAGTGCTTCTGTTACTGCAACTTCAACAATGTCTCGGGCTTTTTCTACTGTTTTTTCAAGCTTGCCGCGTAATGTTTTATCTAATGGTGTTCTCATTTTTTATTCCTTTAGCAAGCTTATTAGCTAGGTACCACAGGGCCATTGGCAAGCTCTGAACGAAGTTGTGCTTCAACGTCTGTTAGCCAAGCTTGAAGATCGTCTTCTGATTCGATCATAGGCTTATTTATGCGGATATGTTTTACTTTAGGCGCTAGTTCGTTAATAGCATCTTTTAGGGCTGCATCAAAACGACCTGGCAGCGCCGAAATTCGATCATTCCACTGTTCAAAACTTGTTGCTTCTATAGCATCGTATACTGCGGCTGGTGAAGATAAGTTAATAGACGGGATTGAACTTAGACTACGCTTTTCTAGTAGTGTTTGTCTCTTAGCATCGTCTAATTTAGTCCAGTTAGTATCGTCCATTAAGTCGCGATGACATGCATTGAACTCTTCTTCATATTCAGAGAGTTTCGCTGTGATTGCGTCACGTAATGCCGATTCGGCTTGTTTTAATAAAGGGCTAATAGGGTTAGGCTCAGCTAGTAAACTACGATTGCTTTCAATGGAGTCCATTTGTTCAGTAATAGTACTATATATCGCTAAATCTTTGCATAAACGAGAAGCCGTTTTCAACTCATTCCATTGATTAACTCGGTGTTTAGCTAGATCTGCTTGGTCTTGCCATTGTTTAAATTGGGTTTCGATTTCATCTTTAGCATCATACGCTTGTTGCAACTGTTCGTTACCATCGTACATTTCTAAATTGGTCAGAATTGTGGTGTTTGGTGCTAATGGTAATGGTGCTTCACCACCAGCACTACGCGCGATGTATTTAGCGTTAGCTATCGCCTGTGATAATTTACTTTGCTCTTCATTAGCGCCACAATTTTTCCCTTCTGGTAATAACGCGTTTATTAAGCCACGTACTTTAATGATTTGTAATTTTGATAACGTTACATTTTCAGGGCGGAACTTAGTTTGAGTAACTGAAGATCTATCTAAACTTTTGGCATCAACAGGGCGCTCTTGTGCGTCTTTTGCATTTATTACACCGGCAGCTACCATTGCGAAAAGTGCACCCTCGATAGTATCTTTACCCCAACCATAAGGTGCATCTTTAAAGTTATCGATGATCTCTTTGCCTGTTTTAACTAAACCAATAAAGCGTTTAATTTCAGAACATACCGGGTGTTTATCTGCTTCATCATTGTGACCAATCGCTTCTAGTGCATTAGGATCACCTTGCGTGCTAGCTCGGCTATATACTTTTGCCCAGCCTTTATCATCAGCCATTTTGAACTTACTAAATAAACGTTGGCTTGCTAGCTTTCCTGCGTTTTGTATTTGCTCAGCTAGGTTTTCGCCTTCAACTTCTTGGCCACCTGCGAGTTTTACCTGAATTTGGCTAAAGATATCTTTTAGGATGGCCTTTTTCGCACGGTCTGCTTCTTTGAAACGATATTCCATTGCGGCATAGGCTTCTTTACCAGCATCTGTTTTAGCAGTGCCTCGCACATCTATCGTGGTTTCTGCTGCCTTTAATTCAATAATAGCTTTACGTAATTCATCACGCTGCGATGTTGGTACATGGATGTAAATAGTTGCTGAATCAGGATCGGCACCACGCGCCAAGGCATTGAAGTTCTTTTCTGGCACTTCAGGTGCCCAAGCATATAGCTTTTTGTCTGCATCACTCGGTAGTTCTGGACCAAACTCAAGGTTAATTGGTCTTGGTTCTGCAACATCACCTTGAGTTATACGAGCTTGCGCTACCTGTTTGCGAACGAACTGCTGTATTTCTTGAGAGCGGAAATATTCAAGCTTTTGTGGGTTAGCCTTTAATTCATTCTCTTGTTGGCGATACATATCGTACCATTGCTGGCTTTCGACTGTTTGAAGGCGATATTCTTCACCTACAGCCGTTTGCATTGGCATGACTAGGCCATCATCAACTAATTGAGTAAGCAGTTTAGGTACGAGCGCCCTTAGTTCATGTTTTCCTTCTTGCAGGTTTTCCAGCAACAAATCAGAAAGCGTATCAGCCGTAGCAGCAATACCTGATTCAATATCTGTAGGTAATTTGCTGATCAACAGTATTAAAGCCAATAAGCGAGATTGTAATTTTTGATCGCTGTTGCCTGCCTTTAAACGGCTAATAGTTTCATAAATATCTTTACCGATAACACCACTATTTAATAGCTTGGTAGCGATTTGCTCGTAGATATAATCTGCGGGAACCACACAACCTAAAGGCTGTTCAGCCGTAGATTTTGTTGCTTCATGAACGATACGTAATTGGTTCCGTAGTTGAGAGCCTGTACCAGTTTTGTCTAACGCCGGAAGCACCTTTTCCCAGAAGCGACGACGTACTGGTAGAAGTGGATAATCTGCAACCATCCATTTTTCATCGTCTTTATTGTGTTCAATAATGCTACCACGTAAGTGGCGGCTTATTTCACCTAATTCATTATCGATCACAGTTTGAATTGAGCTACGTGCACTCTCATTTTTTTGCAGAATTACTTTACGAATAACCGAATCAACATCGGTATCTTGAAGTTGCACGTTAACAGTAAAACGACCCATTAGGCGTTGAAGGTTTTCAGTACTGGTTAACGCACTTTGGCCTGTGCCAATAAATAGCAATTTAGAGTCTAATCGACCATCTTCACCACAGGTTTCACCAAGTTCTTGCACTGCCATCGCCGTATCAATATCGTCGCCAATGTATTGCTGAACTTCATCTAGCACAACAAGTGTTAATGGTAGCTCACCATTGATAGCAATAGCGTCTATCACCGCTGTTACCATTTCGTCGTTTGATACGTCTTTCACTTGTTGGTATTGAGAACGGATCATTTTGCTGACTTCGACAGGCGAAGGTGCAAAGCCGGGCATGGCATTTAAAATTGCATTACCAACAACAGGAGACATATGAAGATTTTTTAATTCATGCTCCCACGGATCTTTGCCTTCTCTCTTTTTAGCATTCGTGGTTACATATTCTCGAACTTGGTCGTAAATGCCTTCTTCTTTTAGCCACATTACAAAGCGTGCTAAATGATATTGCTCTGGTAAGCCAACCGACTTAAATATGATACTTAAAAATGCCAAACGAACATTTTTTCCTGCGCTAGAACTAAGTGTGCCAGAAGCAGCATGCAGGCCATTATGTTGAGTTGCTTGTGTAGAAAGTTCGTCTAATAGAGCTGCAATATTACTTGGTAAGTCAACAATACTACGTGCGGTTTGACCGTTATTTAATGTTTGATTTGTCCACAAAGCACGTGCCATTTTGGCTAAGTGAGACTTACCAGAGCCGAAGAATCCGCTGATCCATACACAAGGTTGTTTAGCGTTTCTTTTTACACTGTCTATGTAAGATTTTAAAATTCGTTCTAAGCCTTCAGCATATGCGCCATCACAAACAAAGGTTCTAAGCTCGTACTCAAGGATATCTAACTCTAATTTTGTTAGGTCATCTTTTACTGTTGCTACACCTTCATTAGCTAAATGATTTTGTAGTGGGTCGTTGAAATATATTTCTCTATTTAGCATTTACTTGTTCCTTATGACATTGCTGTGATGGCGGTTGCGTGATAGCCCCACCCATCCTTGGCATCTAAAAGTTTAAAATTATTGTTTTGATATTCACCGGGGAAGAAAACGACTAAGCGGCCTTTAACTTGTTTTGCCACTTCTTCAACTAAGCCAGAAACGGATGCAAAACCAAACAAAGCACCACAGCCAAGAAGTGCAACTACACCATTCTCGTCTTGATTTTCATTTATCTTGGTTGATAGCTTCTCTATCAATTCATCAGAAAAGTCTTCATATAAGCCTGCAAGATATTCTGGATCCTCAAAGTAGCCTTCTTTGTATTCTTGATCTGCCATCCATTCTTCAAAGCTATGAGTTAGATCAAGTTGTAGCCAAGGGTGTCCACTCTGCGTTGCACTTGCTTCGAATTCGCCAACACGTGCTCTGAGCTTTAACTCATCTTCTTTGTTATAAACAACAAAAATAGTGCGCTCATCAGCGGAAACCGCTACTGGCCAAGGAATACTAATATGGCTGTCGAAGCTGCTTAGAAGCTTAGATAATCTATCAGACATTATTCTTTATCCTCTTGCTGCTTTGACTTCGTCAAATCTGGTAACTCTATGTTGGGGAAGGTGACTTCTATAATGTCACTCACTTGTTTGAAGTTTATTAAGCCACGCAATGACGCTCTATGAGCTAACTCAAACAAATGCTCTTTATCTTGACTTAGCATTTGGCACCAGAAGCTATCAAACATTCTTTGTCCCGTTAATCCGTGGCAATATGATAGAAATAATGCATAAGCCAAGTTAACGTAAGACGCTTTGGGCTGGATACGATATTTCTTAGCTTTACCTTCTAGGTAGCCAGCCTGTGTCCATGTGCCATTAATATTTTGTGCAAATGACTTAAGTGATGCCGCACTAAAGCGCTCTGGATCATCTTTAGCCAGATGTTGCTCGACTGTTTCTCTTGGCAAGTGTTCACCTAGTTGAAGCGGCAGTATGACGCTAGCTGAGTTTCTTAAAATTGGATCTCTGGCTACGGCTAGCTGCAAAGCTAACATTGGTTGAGCTTCTTCTGCTAATTCCCACCATTGACGAAACACATTGAATAAAGGAATGTCCATCGACATGCCATATAAATCGACCAAATGCCTGAAAGTGAGTGTACGAGATTTTTCGGTTGGTTTGTGCAATATATTAAAATTGATTACGTCGTCTTCATATTCTTTTTTTGTTGCGCTTTCATTACGAGCGAAAAGAAGCTCTCTAAGCTCTTCAATCATCATACTTCTGGCTGAGTGTGCGCCATTTTTACCAAATTTAAAGCCTATTTGGCTAAGTGTGTTTTCTTCAACCATGTTCATTCCTGATAACCTGGGGCTATCTCAAGTTCTTTAAGATTAAGTTGTGATTTATTGCTTAAATGTAGCTGGTAAGTATCGCAGTTTAATATGCCTTGTTCAGTACAGTCTACGCTCCATTGCCTAAGTAAATAACCGAGTAGAGCGGCTCTTACTTCTAATTTTAATTGCCCGTTTTCCATCGCGTAATCAAGCTCTATTGCTTTTGGGTATTTCAGCTTTGGGTGCGGGGCTAAAATTATATCGTAAATGGTCTGCCATTGGGTGTCTTTATCAGCGGATTCTTCAGGTTTAATTAGTGACTGCAGTATTTTTGGACACTCGATACGCGTTGTCACAAAGTCTCTAAATTGTTGCTTGGTTCTATCAAAAGCGCGTACATGCCAGCGAGCACCATTATTTACAATAGAGTGGGGGACTAACACTTTTGAAGTAGTGCCTGAAGTTAGTGATGTATATTGGCACTCAATAGCGAGCTTAGACGTAATAGCACGCATTATAGTAGCGATTATCTCGCTACTTGGATGTATTAAACGTGTTGCATCTTGGCAGTAGCCACTTGGCTGAATGCCACTAGACAGGCCATCACCAAAACCACGGCATAAAGCGCTGAGAATACTCTCAGCGTTATGTTCGAAAAGAGGTATAAAGCTTTCTAGCCTGTGGTAGCTTTTAGTTGTATGACTTAATACTAGGTTTTGAGGTGCAAGTTCTTTATAGGATGCTAAATCACGGGTACACGCTGCTAGTCCTGTTTGAAAGCGTTGAATTAAATCAGCTCTTGCAACTTGGCCAAAGTACTGCAGATTAAAGTCAATGAACGCTAGGCGTTCCCTCTGCGCATGTGTGAGTGCATCCAATGCGATATTAGTCATAAATATGCTAAGTCATTATTTTGTAGTAACTATATCAGGCAAAGTTAAAGATGCAATCAAAATGAGTTAATCTTACTTTGTATTGCGCCACGTTCGTGCTGATGTTTTACCCTGAAGACCTGTCATAACCCCAGGCGCGAGAGTTGCGTCTTTTTTGCGGTTATGTTTTTTTAAGTGTTTCCAGTTTGATTTACGGCTTTTGTAAGCTAAGTTTTTTAATAGATAGCTTTTAATAAATGGGTGTTTGTTAAACATTTTAAAAAGTTCTTCTTTAGAGTTAATACAACCTTTATTTGCTTCACTAGCTAATATATTTGCTTGCTCTAAGAGTTGTTTTTGCTTTTCTGTTAGTTTTGCCATTTTTAATGCTATTTATTTATCAATGGATAATGGGCATCACCCCATAATTCATTTGGGTTATCCATCATTATATCGATGATGTATGGAATCAGTTGTGATAAAAACTGTACAGCATCTTTGAGTTGCTCTCTATTAGCGCTGCTGTTCCAAGTAGCTCCCCCATGTATCAATTGATTTCTTAGAGTATAGAGTCGCTGTAACACGATGGAGGTTAACTTTGCCGTTTCTTCATTTGCCAAAGCATAGTTAGCTGCTCGCTTGGCATCTTTAAAGCGCTGACCATATTCCTGCTCTGTAATTTGTTTATTATGTAGTTGCCAAAAAGGTTGAAAAACAAACTTATTACTTAACAAAACTCGAATGCTGTTTGGAAACTCATTCCAAAGTAAATTGTAAATCATGCTATTAGAATCAAGCTTATCAAGCTTTTCTAAGAAATGGCTGAATGACTGGGTTTCATTTAAGCTTAAGCACTCTGTATCTTGTGCATATGCTGCATTAAACGACACCCATAAAAATATAAATTGGCAGTCTAAATCTTGATTACATTGCTCTGATTTATCTAACCAGCTTAGTGCTCTGTGCACTCTTAAAGCTAACCCTTCAGGGAAGTTATCTCGTAATTTACGTTGTTTCTCTTTTAGTTCTTTGTGTAGCATGTTTGCCCTTAAAATCCTTTTTAATAAGACAAACTTACTGCTTAATGATAACAAAATCTACTGTCAGTGTTTATTTGCATAGTCTCTTTTGAGTATTTTCTCATTTATCCAATCTTCAACTTCACTTTCCACCCAAGCCACAGAGTTGCCACCTAGCTCAACTTTCATAGGGAATCCACCAGCAGCCATAAAACGGTATACAGTTGCACGGCTTAGGCCTGTCAT
>Ga0208203_1000468_pt1 | contig 18248 bp, 25 predicted proteins | sample DeeseametaMP2914_FD_184167 | JGI IMG/M metagenome (GOLD analysis project Ga0208203, IMG submission 184167) | Marine microbial communities from the Deep Atlantic Ocean - MP2914 (SPAdes) | ecosystem: Environmental > Aquatic > Marine > Oceanic | place: West of Santa Cruz de la Palma, Atlantic Ocean...
TACTCAACTCTTTTTATGTATCACATGGCAAAGGTAGATAAGATATTGTCTGGGGTAGCTTATCCTGAGCTGGATTTTTCCAAAATAGCAAGAGGTAGAGCTTATGTTGCAGGGTATGGTGGCTACTACCCGAATAATGGTGTGTATGAATACTTTGACTCTGAAGGTAAGCTTTTAGGGCGATTCTTATATAACATTGTCTCTCTGCCATGTATTTAAATTCTGGTCGAGAAAGATATTAAACTTTATGTATTAGGTCCTAGTAACCAAAACTGGGACATTTTAATGTAAGGATAAAACATGAGAAAATTATTAATTGGTTTACTTGTTTCAACTCCATTAATGAGCTTTGCAGCTACAGATATAGAGTTTAGGTCATTTCGTTTATGTGGCCATGCCTATGGTGAACATGAAGTGAGTTCAACATTTATTCAAGCTCTTGATAAGCTAGGAGTTGTTGTTGAAAACGCAAAATGTCAGGATCTTTTTGTTAGCTTGACTGCCTCTATGAAGAGGGACTTTGTTGCAGATAAATGGGTCGATATTGTAGGCCCTAGTACAAAGATTAGTGTCTCTCCATCCTTTATTAGTAGTGAAGACGGATTGGATAACTCAATCAAAACAGTATTAGAGGAATTGGGGTATCAAGTTGAGCATGAGTACAAATATTCAAAAAAAATAAGTTTCAATGCGCGTGCTCTAAGAGATAAGTTATATCCATTTTGCTTTAATGAATGTTCTTACTCAAAAGTTGATGTTTTTACACGTTCAACATCATTAGTAGGATTAAAAACTCGAGTAATCGAAAATCTATAGTCATAAAATAAGTCTCTATCTAGATAGAGACTTATAGATCACTTCAAGAGGGAACATTAATAGTACTTTTTTGAAATATTAACGATTATATATTGTTTCTTTGTACTCTGTGCCAAAAACAGTCCAAATCGTTTGTAGGGTATATTTACCATTGCTCTCTATAATTTTTGTCCCAATGGCCCCAGCCTTTTCCCTTAAATTTTTCTCTGTTTCAACATCGTATCGGCGATAGCGCTCTTTTGGGTATATCTCTTTAGTGATTACTACGCTTTGCTGTTTTGAATTTAGTCTAAGAGTGTTAACAGATAGAACATAATCTTCATCAAAGTGCATATATCCTGGAACAACTCTTGATAGTTCATGAAATATTAGAGCATCATTTGTCATATCAAAAGATTTAGCTTTAATTTGCAGCTTACCAACACAACCCCAGGCGTCGTAGAATGTTTCTCTTACGATATCACCCGTATCACAGTATCTAAGGTGAGAAACCGAAACGGCGTTGAAGGCTGAATTCTTTAAAAACTTCTTTGAATCAGAAATGAAGCTTTTTATATCCCTTATCTGATCACCACTTATGCCCTCGGTATTTGTAAGCTTTTGCTCCACTCTTTCTATTACTTCCCAAAATCTAGCCTTAATATTTGATGTGAGGCTACTTCCACCACCGCCACTGCCAACTCCTGCAAAAGTAGTTAGCGGAATATAAGCAATGAATAAAATTAAGGCCTTTCTTAAGTAATTTTTGCTAGTTTCCATAAATAACTCACCGTTTTATTGATGCGCAGCGTATCATGAAGTCGCATACTCCGCATTAATGAATGTAATAATTTCTATACCTTAAGTTGTTATACCCCTTCCATGATGACTTTCCATGTAGCTCCTGAAGAACTCGGAATACAGGATGAGCTAAGTTGTTGGCATGAGCTATGGCCTTGAGATTTACAGGCAAATAAAGCATTATGCTGGGCCTCATTTTCCATTGTTCTCCCATGGGCGTGGTATCTGCCTCCTTTACCTAGTTGGTGACAGTTAAGAAAAGGATAGTTGCCAGATTTTGCTTCAATTATATTTCCATTAATTACAACGTGATCCAGATTGCCCTGAAGGGCATCCCAGGCCGAAAACACTTCTTTTGTAAGGGTAAAGCATCCAGGTTGGTCAAAATTCTCCCATTTAGTTGAGAGGGTGTATTCACGTCCATTCTCGCTGATTTTGGAAGAGAATGCACCGGCCATCAAACGCAAGCGTCTTTCGTTTGGAATATCTTTCTCAATGAAGCTTCTATCTCGATAAAAAGTGATAACTTGCGAATCACCACAGTATGAATTGGTATTGGCCAATACAAGATGAGGAACCGAACAGACTAAGATGAATGAGATTTTGAAAAATAAGTTTTTGAATTGGTTAAGCATTGTGTTCTCCTTTGAATCTAATGACAAAGCCAGTCATTTCTATGAATGGGTTTATGCCACATGTATTTATGACGCAAAAGATTAAATTAATTTATTATTTATGTTATACTTTATTTTGAAATAAATAAAACTGGATAAGTGTTTGTAATTAAATGAGAAAGACAATCTACAATTTTAAGAATTATAAGGAGTTCATGAAATATGAGCTAAGAAATAGGCAACCTTCCAGGGGACTGAAGGCCAAGCTTGCTAAGGTTGCAGGTGTTCAATCGGCCTACATTTCTCAGGTGTTAAATGGAGCTGCCAATCTTACTCTTGAACAAGCTGAAAAGGCCTGTGCTTTTTTTGAATTCTCCAAACAAGAAAAGACATTCTTTATCCTTCTGGTTGAATATGAGAGAGCTGGCACTCATGGCCTAAAGTCTCACTTTCTAGAAGAGATAAACCAGTATCTGCAAAAGATTGATCGGGTAAAGAGTAGAATCGTAACTGCCAACCAACAAATGTCTACTATGGATAAAATCATGTACTACAGCAGTTGGGAGTATATTGCAGTTTATGTTCTTTGCTCAATTCCAGGCCTTAACAATCTAGAGGCCCTATCTAAAAAGTTGAAGATTGAAAAAGATAAGACTTTGGAAGTTCTAAATTTTTTAATTGAAGTTGGTCATATAGAAAAGGTGGGCAATCAGTACAAAATCTTGGAAGCAAGAATTCATTTAGAAGATGATGATCCACTTATAAAGAATCACCACACCAACTGGAGAGTTAGGGCCATCGAGTCTATTAAGAATCGAAAATCTCAAGACTTATTTTTTTCGACGGCCTATTCTTTCTCCAAGAAGGATCAAGCTGTAATTAAAAAACGCATACTAACCTTAATAAGTGAACTAGACCCCCTCATAATCGAATCAAAGGAGGAGGTTGCTGGGTGTATAAATATTGATTTTTTTGAAATATAGATATGATGGATAATCCAAAATTGCACAAAACATTTATGATCTCGGAAGATCTTGTAAATCCGGATAAGAGCTATGAAAGTCCGTCTTGGTCTATGTGGTTAGATCTATCTAAGAGGAAAGACACTAGATTAGAACTAAAGGAAGTTAACTCTGAATCTCTTTGGAATGAAATGTTTAATTTGAGGTCTGAAATTGAAAAAGAGTTTGGAGACTTTTCTAGTGAAGATATCAAAAAAATGATTTCAGCTATTAAACATCAAGTTGATAAAAATCATGGAAAATGGTTCTTGGCCTATTTAAATAATAAATGTGTTGGGGAGATTGGAGTCATACCTATAAGAGTTGATGATAAGGTTATCTACCGACTACAGGATGTTGATATTATTAAATCTTTTAGAGGGCAGGGACTAGGCCATGATCTGTTAAATGCTATTTCCAATATGGCATTGGATGAAGGCGTGTTTTCTTTATGTCTTCGGGCCGAATTTAATGATTGGAAAAAGGATTGGTATCTTAGATATGGTTTCCAAAAGATTGGAGAGGTTGGAAGCTAGCTTTGTTATAATTTGTTATCAATCGAGATTATTGCCCTCTTTTTTTTTAAAGAGGGCGGTGGATTTTATTTTACTATTAATTCTTAAGAGCCATTTTTAGATTGTTTATTTGAGCTCTAGACATATTAAACCCAAACAAACCAGTTGTTTCTTCCCAAGCTCCGTGAACATCGCAATCCATGGTTTTGTACAATGAGTCTTTAAGTAGACTTATAAATTCCTCACTGTCCATGATTGAAGTAATATAGTCTCTGTCATTTGCTGTATCAGAACTATAAACGCTAAACTGCTTTGCAGCTTTAGAGACACCCTTAACTCCGTTCGCTGTCGATGCCACTGTTAATGTCATAGGAAGTGCCATTAAACCTCCACTTTGAGGTATGCCCAATGCGAATGCAAACGACAGGAAGCCAGAAAGTGTTGTTTGAGCCGTTCTCACTGCCATTTTGCCAGAAAGACAGGCCTTCATGCCGAGAAACTGAGATTTTTCAACCTTTACAAGTCGTTCACATGAAGCCGATGTCTCTGAAGTCGCTCTACAGTGACTTAACTTAATGTGCTTTGAGCTTGAATCTGTTTTGATGAAATTTACATCATCTCCAGCAAAAAATACGTCGGCCATAGATGGTAGTGAAATTAGCAGGACTAATGTAGCAATAATTTGTTTCATGTTTTGCTCCTTTTAAAAAGCTACTACAGGTCCTCGCTATTGAGTAAGTCACGAATTAGGTTTGGACCCTAGTTTTTATTAAGTTACGTATATCTTAGGGAATAATCTCTTATGGCAATAGATTCATTGAAGTCTTTTCCCTATAAGGATGAAAGTGTCTAAAAAGGTGACACTGGAGTGGAGCTAATTATTTGAAATGATATAGACTGTTCCAGCTCTTTAGAGTTGAGGTTTCTTTTTTTAAGTAGCGGACTGCCTGATACAACAGTTTTAAAAGAAGTATAGATAATGTAATAGGAATCCAATTCGCCATCATCCATTGGTTGATTTGTTTTAAATAAGTTTCAAGTTTCATCCCAAGCATTTAGCAAGTACTAATCCAAATGATTTGAGAGGGAATCATATAAATGAAAAAGTACACTGGCCTAAGCCTAGAGACTCCAGCAACTATTGCAACCAAAGGCCCTGGAATAGAAAGGAAATGTCCAGTGGGAGGGCAAATGTTGATTGAGTTTTTTTAAGCATCTCTTGTTATTATGAGAGTATTCATATGTGACAAGGGAAAAGACAACTGGATATTGGTAGGGAGCGGCACATATTACTGCAATGCATGTAGTCATCGTTTTCTGTAATTGCTAAATAAAGTAATGAAGAAATTTTCTCTTATCATTCTATGCTTTGCTATTTCTGTTTTCTCTTTAATAGCAACCAACAAACTTGAGTCACACTTTGAAGCTTCAAGGCCAATTGCATCTGCTATTTTTGGATTGGGCTTTAGTGGTTTATTCTTCTATGGACTTATAAGGCTGTATGACGCAACTGGTGTTAAGCAAAATTACACTCATTGGAATTATAAAGATATTTCTATATCCTTTGGAATTACTCTGTTGGTGTTTGCCTCTTCAGTAGCATTACTACTCCTCGAAGGTCACAGCTTTACTCACTTTAACGGTGCTAAGTTTTTTGATTTTCTTCTCTATCAGATCAGGCCGGCGACAATTGAAGAAGTAGGCTTTCGGTTTGGAATTGTTACAATAGCAGTATTTTACTTTAATCTGAATGTTGGGATTTTATTGGGTGCTATCCCATTTGGAGTACTGCACCTTTTAAATTTTCTAAGTGGCGGTGAAATCTATTGGTTGTACATTCTAGGAACTGGCGTGGCGGGTTTATTTTTGAGCGTAATTTACTTACGATTTGGGCTATATGCAGCGGTTTTAGTTCATTATGTTTGGAATGTATTGGCCTCAACAGCGGCAAGCTCTTCATCTTTTAAGCAAGAACAACTAGAAGGTGGAGTAGGCACACTTGCAATATTGCTTATTGCCTCAATGGTCATATTTCTTGACCTTAGAAAGAGTTCTACGAATAAGAGAAACAAATAATAGGCTTATGGAGAGTCACAAGTGAAATCGCTCATTGTGCTCTCCTAAACTTCAGTATAATCGAGCTTATACCGCTGAGTACTAATTATCATTAGGGCTTGTTGAGTCGTAAATTTCCCGGTACTTTCTAGTAATGTCTAAAGTATTTGGTCTAAGAACATTGCGATTAATTTCTAATGATACTTCAAAAAGTAGAAAGTTCTTGCAAGAGCTTTTTGAAATCCAACCAATAGAAGTTCAACAAAACTTTGTTTCATTTCTTATTGGAAACTCTATTTTAGATATTTGTCTGGAGGATTATAAAAATCCTAGCTCATCAGGTGGCACAATTGGTTATTGGCAAGTTGAGGACTTAGAATTTTTTATACAGAAAGCAAGAAAACTTGGTGGTGAAGTTTTCAGAGGTCCCTTAGAAGTAAAAGAAACCAATACGAAGATTGTTCAGATAAAAGATCCATGTGGAAGCGTTATAGGTCTTGAGCAAACACTTTAGTTGAAGTAGCGTGAGCTTAAAGTTTTAATAAATAAAGGTTAATGAATGAATAATGATGTGCTGAGAAGGCTTCGCTTTATACTAGATTTTGGTGATGATCAAATGATCGACACTTTTCTTCTAGGTGGCACTGAAGTCAGCAGAAAGCAGGTAAGTAGTTGGCTTAAAAAGGATGATGCACCAGACTTTTTAAAGCTTGAAGATAGGGAGCTTGCGGCCTTTTTAAATGGCCTTATTATCAAAAAACGTGGTGCTAAAGATGGAATTACACCTAGGCCTGAGTCTCGGTTAAATAATAATATTGTGCTTAGAAAGCTTATGATAGCATTTAGCCTTAGGTCTGATGACGTGGTCACGGTGCTCGCGTTGGCCGATTTTAACATGAGTAAAAGCGAGGTTGGAGCCTTTTTTAGAAAACCAGAGCATAGAAACTTCAGAAAATGCATGGACCAGGTTCTTCGCAACTTCCTACATGGTTTACAGGTAAAACTTAAATGAGTCAGTTTTTATTTTTTTGCGTGATTATAGGGAATGAAAAGCTTCTTAAAAAAGAACTGTCAGTCTTTTATCCTGAGCTTAAGTTAAGCTACTCAAGAAAAGGTTTTTTAACCTATAAGAATACTGGTGTTCAATATGATTTAAAGTCCATCTCTGAACTACGACCGACCTTTGCGACTCGAGTTGGACTGAGTATTGGAAGAGCTAGGCCTGAAGGTATCCTCGAAAGTGTGACAAATAGCTTAAGTGAATGGAATTTGAATATCGAGGACTGTATCGTGCACAGCTTTAGCATCGGTACTGACTATGAACTTGAAGCAGAAACAAAATTTAAATGCCCTGTTAATGACTACAGTGCAAATGGCAAAGTTGTTTTAGACATTGTGGCCTTAAGCGATAGTGAACTATGGTATGGACTACACTCTGTTTCTCCTGGAATTACAAGATTTCCAAACTCTCTTGTGGATATTGATGCACCAAAGGAGCTACCTTCTCGCTCTTATTTTAAACTAGCGGAAGTTATTCAGCTTTATGGAATAAAAATACAACTTTCTGATATATGGCTAGATTTTGGTGCCTCTCCCGGTGGTGCGTCTCTTTATCTTCTAGAGAAGGGTGCAGTTGTGTGGGGGATTGACCCTGCAGCTACTTCCAAGCTTGTTCAAAGTCACAAAAACTATAATCATATCCCAACAGCAGTACAGGATCTCTCACAAGAGGCACTGCCTGAAGATGTTTCCTGGGTGCATGCTGATCTAAACCTCAATCCCACTCAGGCCATTAAGGAAGTGCTAAGACTTTGCAAAAAGTATAACCGGACATTAAGGGGTATCATCTTTACAGTTCAGCTACCTAATCTCGACTATATTGAGAATATTGAAGAGTTTGAAGACCAGTTCTATGACTGGGGATTTAATGATATTAAAAGTGTCCAAGGCCCTTCGCATAAGCAGGAATATGTAATTATTGGGAAAAGGTGATTGTCAGAGGTTGAGCTTGATTTACCCATGTGATTAAGTGCCTCCAAACTTATGAGACCCTTTTAAATGCTTACTCTTGTATACAAAAAAAGACAAATTGGTGGCAATCATAAGTTAAAGCAAAGAAACTTTATTCTACTGGCCAATCAGTTGGAGATAAAAGAGTCGCTACTCTTTAAGGAAGGTGTGGCAGTAATTGAATTAGTGTCCAAGCAAATTGACTCTCTTGTCGATGAATTCGAAAATAGCTTCAAAACCCTCAAGACCGCGAGACTAGTAAGGGACGAGTTTTATAAAAGAAAGAATCATTTACGAAAGAATGTCGCTGGTCTTAGGTAGGCATTCACAGCTGTTCTAAGACTTCCTCTCTTGTGTAGAGAACAGGGCAGACTGGACTTTCACTGGATCCCTCAAGAGGAATTGGGAAAGCATTCATAAAATATGTTCCGGCCGGCACATCTTTTAGATCAAGACATTCCATGATGAGTGCTGATTTGAATAAAGCATTATGGATAGGTCTTTCTTTGCTTCCTGGCATGAAGTCAGAAGACTTCCAGCTTGTTCCGTATAGCTTTATATTTTCTTCTGATAAATAGTCAGCCGCTTCTTGAGATAGGATTAACACAGAATTAGGGTCATGAAGTCCAAGAGAGTTTAAAGGAATATCTTCTAGGGTAATAATTAATCTCTCTGGAACTTTAGTATTTCCGGTTATGTCTTTAAGTGAATCTATAATCTCATCTTTAGTTATACTCCAAAGCTTAACACCCTCAATTGATTCATGAGCTTTAAAGTTATTTCCTTTGAGCTTTATAACAACAGTTCTTCCAAAGAAGTGCCCATAGGCATTCTCTTTAAAGTAGAAGTCCATTGTCTTTCCATCTTTTTGAGTGTGAGCAGGCGATTCAATGTGGGGTAAGCTATGCGGCTTTAAAATGTAGGAAGAATAATTTACTGGTGGTGACTTGGAATCAGTGGAATTAATGTCATAAATCAGTTCCTTTTTGTAGGGACTACCTTCAAACCACATACCTTCAAAGGATTCTTTAATAATTGGACTTAGAATATATGGCATACGGGACCTTTTCTTTTATGGGTAACTCTTCTCAGGGTTTAATTGACTCAAATCTTTTAAACATAGTCTACAAGTAGCTACATAAGTACCAAACTATCTCCCTCTAGGGAGAATTGTTTGGCTTAAATGAATGTAATTAGAAATGACGTGGTGTTTCCTACATAATGTTTAGGAGGCCTTGAAATTTGTCTTTCAATTTGGATCCTCAAATAATAAAATTTAAAAATTAATCTTTTTTGAATATCACTTCTTTTATTCAAATAAATTGGAAGGAGCAACCAATGAATTATGTAGACGGATTTTTAGCTTCAGTACCTAATGAAAACAAAGAAAAGTTTTTGGAACATACCAAGCACTTCACTAAACTTGTTAAAGAGTTTGGCGCAATAAGTGTTGTAGATTGCTGGGAGGATGATGTGCCTGAAGGTAAGCTAACCTCTATGCCAATGGCCGTGCAAAGAAAAGAGGGGGAGTCTGTAGTTCTTTCTTGGATCACTTGGCCTTCAAAAGAGGTTAGAAATGAGGGAATGCAAAAACTTATGGAAGACCCAAGAGCAAGTGAAGAAGAGCACCCTATGCCATTTGATGGTAAAAGAATAATTTATGGTGGATTTACAGTAATCCATAATACTGATGCTTAAGAGGGCCTAAATGAAAATTTCAATTGAAACAACAGTTAATGCAACGATAGATAAAACATGGTCGGCTTGGACTACTCCTTCTGATATTGTCGCATGGAACTTTGCTTCTGATGAGTGGTGTTGCCCAAATGCTGAAATTGATCTCGTGGTAGGGAAAGGTTTTAACTATCGTATGGAGGCCAAAGATGGCTCAATGGGCTTTGACTTTGGCGGAACTTTTACACAAGTAAGGCCTAATGAATTTATTGAATACGCTCTAGAAGATGGTAGAAAAATCTCTATCACTTTTGAGAAAACTGAAAATGGAATAAGAGTTGTAGAGACATTTGATGCCGAAGATGCAAACTCTGCTGAGCAACAAAAACAAGGCTGGCAGTGTATCTTGGAGAACTTCAAGAAACATGTTGAGAAGTGATGAAAACGATTTTAAAGCTGGTCGTTATTACTCTGCTCATTGGCTGTAGCTCTTTAAGCAAAGAGGATTGTGCCAATCAAAACTGGTTTAAGTTGGGCAACTCTGATGCGATGAGTGGCGAGACTAAGCCTAAGGCTGCCGAGTATAGAAGAGATTGCTCCGAGCACGATATTCAAATTAAAAGCGTTGAATACCTAAAAGGTTTCGAGAACGGCCTAAAGAAACACTGCACTTATCATAATGGCCTCTATAGAGGAGAGAGTGGAGATGATCCTCATTCGCTATGTGAGGAAGTAAATCCGGAATACAAAAAAGGCTACTTAGAAGGTTTTAGAGATTTTAAAAGGCAAGAAAGCATTGCGGAATTAAGGGAAGAGCTGATTGAGGACAACGGTGGAAAAGTATGCAGCACTTCTTCTGAGTGTATGTATGAAGGAAGCTGCTCCTTTGGGAAGTGCGAGAGGTCTGAAAGTGAATGCTCTATCGACTCTGATTGTGAGTATGAGGGGAGTTGTGACTCTGTTTCGGCCTCTACAGACTACATGGACACTGTAAGTGTCGCTGTTTGCAAACCTTAGACTCTACTTTTAGTTTAGAGCTCTTTTGGTATCCCGCGACCTTAGTATTAGTATAAGCTTATATCTTTTAGGGTGTAGTTGTGGATTTTCAAGAGTGAGGAAAGAGTGGGAAGTATGAAAAAACCAGTAGTTAATTTAAATGAACTAGAAAACTATGAAGAGTTTGAAAAGGGCAACTTTCAATCTCATGACGCTCCCATAGCATCAATCATTGGGGCTAAAAAGCTTGGTTATGTTATGACGGTGGTTAAACCTGGCAAAAAGGCAGCTCCTTTTCATAATCATCATGTAAACGAAGAGATGTTTCTTATTTTCTCAGGAACAGGACTTCTTCGCTTTGGTGATGAGGAGTACGATCTTAAACCAATGGATATCATTGCCTGTCCTCCAGGGGGAAGAGAGGTTGCTCACCAGATAATTAATAATGGAACTGAAGATCTTCGCTATTTAGGTCTTTCAACCCTGGAGCCTGTTGAGGTCTGTGAATACCCTGACTCAGATAAATATGTTGCAGTGGTCGGTACTCCAAAAGAGCAGAAGTTTAGGCATATTGGAGTAAAGTCAAGCAAGGTTGATTTTTGGGAAAATCAAGACTAATCACTTCGTCTTTGGAGTTGTGCCTGTCTCATGGGCATGGAGTTTATAAGACTTTCTAAACTCTCTATGGCAAAGGTATTTTTTGAACTGGCCTTAACTGTGTCATCAAGGCCAAGCAGGCGACACCCATCTATTTCTTCTTTTAGTTCTAACTTGAGCTTTAGCTCCTTGGATAGGGATTTGTCTTCTTCCAAAATCTTTGACTGTAAAATGAGGTTACTCTTGTCACACTGAACTACTCTAAATTCAGCTGAAAAAAGCATTCCTGATGTAAAGCAACTCAATACAAAGATCTTGTTCATATGACATTCTAACATCAGAAGGCATTTAAAATAAATGTATGAAGATAAGATTAATGTTAAAATAAATATGCTACATATTTTAAATTAAAATAATTTTAGGTCATTTGCTTCGTTAAGATGTCTATGCTTTGTAAGGCCGTGTTTACAAAGATTTTATGGTAAATTAGAAAAGTACCTGGAAGTTGGTTGAGAGGTAACAAAATGGAAGTCACTGAAATATTGGATGAAATTGGAAAAGATAAGTTTATATTTTATTCGCCAATGAGCAGCCTCATAACAATTTATGATGATTACATCTTCCATAGGAATGACTATGACCATCTCTCTACTCGCCAACGGAGCTATATTTCCAAAGAGTTCTTAGAACATGGCCTTAAGCAGACATCTGGATCAACTTTTGAATATGGAGAAAATGTCGTTGGTATTCAAAAATCAACAGGACTTGGTGTTAATCCACTTCGGAGTCTGCTGGGAGCACTTGAAAAATATGACTATGTTGTAGCAACCCCTTTGAGCTGTTTCCTTTACCTTGTTTCAAACGACGCCCATGAGGATGAGATATATAGACTTTTAAAAAAATGCCCCGTCAATTTAGAACAAGCTTATAACCTAAGTCTGCAGGAAGAGTATCGTCCGAGGCTTGAAAGAAGTATCGCTCAGTACAGAGAGTTTCAATCTGCAAATGAGGCGACTCACAAGTTCAAAGAACTATGATGGCCTGGGACAATTTTCACTTTTATTATTCAGATCATTATGAAGTCAAATTAGATCCAAATCATCGCTTTCCGATGAATAAATACTCAATGTTGCGAAACAGTTTAATTGAAAAGGGAATTGTTAAAAACTCCCAGATTACAGCTGCGCAGTTGATCAACATTGATCATTTGTACTTGGCACACACTCCTGATTATATAGAGCAGGTGCTTGATCTTTCTCTAAGTCGCGAGAAGGCCCGTGCTATTGGGCTACCTCTAAATGAGGAGATGGTAAGAAGGGCACTTGGAAGCCAGGGAGCTTTCTGGCAAGCGGTAACAAGTTCTTTGGGTACTGGCTTTTCAGCCTCACTGGCCGGGGGAACTCATCACGCACATGCCGACTCTGGTGAAGGATTTTGCTTTTTCAACGACTTTGCCGTCAATGTGCGTAGGCTTCATCGAGAAAGGCCAGGTTATAAAATATTGATTCTGGATCTAGATGTTCATCAAGGAAACGGAAATAGTTCGATCCTAAATAAAGATAAAGACGTTTTTATCGCCAGCTACCATGGAAAGAATAACTATCCGTACAGAAAAGTACCTTCCCATTTAGATCGAAGCTTTGCCGATGGCACGGGTGATGAAGAGTATTTGAGAACACTAGGTGAGGATCTTTCCAATTTCTCTAAAATGGGTTTTCAGCATTTATTGTACCAGGCCGGAGTTGACTCCCTTAAAGGTGATGCGTTTGGGAAGCTTTCTATGAGTCATGAAGGGCTTAAGGAGAGAGACCGAATGGTCTTTGAGTTCGTCAAAAGAAACCAAATCCCTTTAACAATGGCATTGGGCGGAGGTTATTCAAAAGACGTCACTCAGACTGTTAATGCCTATATAGGGACCTATGAGGTGGCAAAAGAAGTGTTTAGTTAAGTATTTGGAAATAGCACATTGGATATGTAAGAAATACTGCGGTGAGTTAGTTTCGCTTGGTCAGAATTATAGTTTGTGGGACAAATATTCAAACTTGCATATCACGCAGCTCCCAGACTATTTAACATCCCAGACTATTTAACAGCTGTGTAAAATTGGAGAAGCTTATGAATAAGTTAATTACCGGACTCGCTGTATTACTTTTATCTTTAAATGCCTTTTCTAGACTTTATCCTGAAGATGAAAGACTAAGGTGCGTTGCCGTTAATGGAGAACCAGAAACATTTTCTTTATACAACTCTGGCGACGGATATCAATTCGACTCAAAAGATCGTTTTAGACGTGTTAAGATTCAAAAGTTTGATTTGTTCAAGGGTGAGATCTCTGAAACAAAAATAGATCTAGCTTATAATAGCTTTGGGTCGGCCAAAGGCTCTATTGTGGGCGAAAAAAATGCTGATGAAGACACTTTTAAAAATGTGCGCTTTACCCTTAAGTATAATCCCAATTTTGTAGAATACTACGTTCCTAAGCTCGAGGGCCTAGAAGGTGAAGAGCTAGAATGTGTTCTAGTAAACTAGAAGACTTCAAGTAATACACTCAAGATACAATTTTATCTCTATCCAGCACCTATAAATATATACGTGCTGGATAGAGATAGTTCTTAAACATCCTCATTAAATTTTATCGCTACCATTACCTGGCAACCAAATTGCAACCTATAATTAAGATATGGGTTCTTATGCAGACAATTATAGAGACATCGATTTTAAAAAGCATCCCGAGAAGTACCTAATTGGAAAAGGTGAGCAAGGGGTTCTTATTGCTCAACCTTACAAGTCTGAAATTCTGCCCCATTGGCGGTTCAAAACAAAAAACGAAGCTCAAAAATCAGCTGAACACATTTATCAAATGTTTCTAAAATATGGTGAACAAGGAGACTTTGTTGGGATGGACATGGCCCGAAAGTTTCTTCAGATGGGCTGGACCCGTGCTAGGCGCTACGCCAACTATCCCGACGGAAAAAAATATGATGAAAATGGAAGAAAGAAACAACAGGCATGTGACGCATTAACAAATGAAAAGGCACAAGCAGCAGAAATTTTTTTCAAAAAATACAAGTTGGCCCTAGAAAACAAACTCTATAAAACTCTTAAGTCAAAGCACCGCCAAACCCATTAGTTGGGATCAAAATTGCATCAGTATAATGCACGCTAATTAAAGGATTACTAGTTTGAAAGGAGTTAGACATGACAATTCACAAAAAGGGAAGTGCTCGCTGGAGCGGGGGGATAAAAGATGGAAAAGGGTTTGTAAGTACTGAAACAAGTGCGCTAAGTGCTCAGCCATATGGTTTTAATGCTCGATTTGAAAACGGAGCTGGAACCAATCCTGAGGAGCTGATAGCGGCAGCTCACTCGGCGTGCTTTGCAATGGCCCTGGCTGGAAATTTAGAGAAAGCAGGATATAAAGCGGATGAGCTGGACGCGGTGGCAAATGTGTCTCTTGATAAAAAAGGAGAGGACTTCGAAGTTACCAGAAGTGATCTATTTCTAAAGGCCCAAGTTCCTGGTATCGATGAAAAAACTTTTAAAGAAGTCGTTGATAAGACCAAAACAGGTTGTCCCATTTCAAAGCTTCTAAATGCAGAGATTGGACTTGATTGGCAATTAGAGACTTCTTCCTCTGAGGCAAGAACCTAAATTCTTCGATTCAATCTTATCTATTGCTGTGCCTCTCTTAATTGGAGAGGTACTTTAAGTTGGGTGAGCTTAAGGCCAAACTCCTAGCTGTTCAGGAGGAAGGTCTTCACCTTTATCAAAAAGAATAAACGCCTCTTGTAGGTGCTGTGGCTTCTCCCTTGCTATGGCCTGTCTTATCTGTTCAGCTATTTTTTCTATATCGCCGTCTACTTCGTCCACATATATTACTACCCGGTTGGACTGGCGTTTACCGTAGTTATTTAAAAGATCATCCTTGAAATTGGTGCCCTCTGACTTTGTTAAAACTCTATTTTTTACAAGGTTGACTTCTTTTTCACTCAAGGCCCTTAGAGGGCTATATATGTCGGCAATGAACTCATTGTTTATTATGAGATCTGGGTTTTTATTTCTTCCAATTTTCTCCGCTTTTTGAAGATCTAAGAAAAGCTTTTGCGTTTCATCGGCCTTACGTGCTTTAAAAGAGTCTTCAAGAAGTTTTACATCATATCCAAGTTCGGCCAACTTCCTGGCGGCCCTTTCTTCCCTTATTAAACTTATTGCATTAATCTTCTCATCTTGATTCCTGGCCCTTCTGCCATTGAGAAATAATGTGTTGTTTATTATTTCGGCTTCATCAGTTCGTCCGCTAAATTTTCCGGACCCAGGCCTTACATTTTTTTCAGTTAAGAATGATAGGGTGCGAATAAAGTTGTCACTAGAGGCGTCAAGTCGTATGGACTCCAATACTTGTTGATAGAAATAAGGGTGTGGCCTTGTCTTAAATGGATGATCCATCATTGCAAAAACAGCTTCAAATTGTTGGGGGGAACAATTCAGATTCTTGTTTTTAACCTTTATGCAATCAGTAAGGATGTCTTGGATATCTGGCGCCAAGTTTTCAAAGCCTTGACCCTTGAATAAATTAATAAATTCTTCTGCGAGATATAATCCCTTTGGGCCTTGTGCGAGCTTTTTTATACCTGGTATTAAATAAAGTATTTTTGTCTTACAGCTTTTATCTTTAAAGCAGTCAAGCTTTGAAATGTAATCATCGACTCTTTTATTAATATCTGCAACCCGTTCAGGATCCATTTTGTTGGCAGCTGACTTCTTTTTATTTTTCCCTGCGGTTTTTGTGCCAGACTGAGTATTAGATTGGGATTTCATAAACTGAGGAGATGAAAGATCTGGCCCTGCAGTTGCCATCTGAGGGCGTGTCTCTGGTAACATGGTTTCTAAAGTCTCAAGAATTAAGTCACTTTGCTTCACCATCGTAGCACTCACTGCAGACATACTCTCTTGTAGCTTTTCTTTGCCCCTGGCCAATATTCTGGCCTTTCTCAAGTCTTGGATGTCAAACTTTGACAATCTCACTGCCAAGGCCCCACCTAGAACTGCCATTACTCTTGAGGTGGCGAGATCGTCCATAAGCTCGAAACAATCTTTTATATCTTTTTGAAGACTTTTTGAGAGCTTGATTTGTTGTGAAGCAATTTTTTGAATCTCTTGGCATTGGGCATCGGCCTGTGTCAGTTTTGAATTCTCTACTGCAATGTATGCACCCTCGGCCAGAACAAATGCTCCTCGAGCTTTCTGTGCGCTACTTGCAGTCCTTAGTACCTTTGTTGCATTCATGACAGTCGTGAGCTTTCCCTTTAGAGCAAAGGGGGATACAACTAAAGCAACATCTGTTGCGAATTCCTTTAGGGCCTTGTCGATTATATTTGCGTTCTGTTTTTGTGACAGGTGGCAATGTGCGATACTGAGACTTGCAATTCTTGAGTCTTCAGTGCTGCCCACAAAGTAAGTCTTTGGTACATAGTTTACTGCATTGATCGCCATGATCAAGGCCTTATCATTTAGAATCATATCTAGATTCTCTTTTGTTAGGTCGAGTTCATTCAACTGCTTGAACTTTGCTTCTTTAAGTCGAATTGTCTGATTTGCCTTTGAGAGGTAGGGTAAATAAGAGTCTGAGAAGCTCTTCTTAGGTTTAGTCTTTAAATCTTTTTGTAAATTTGGATGAACAAATTGTGGGTATAATGACTCTATCTCTTCAATTGAATTGGTTAGCTCATCCAGGAGTCCTTCATTGGCCTTAACGAATGAGCAATCAATATCATTATTGATTATGCGCTCAGGTACATTCCAAAATCTCCAGTTTGAACATACTTTTTGTTCATTACTGATTCTTTCTTTTTCTTCATAAAGAGAGTGGAGTAGGTGGTACTTCTCTTCAATTCTGGCCAATTGTGGAGATGGATCTTTGTTTTTAAGCTCTTTTTGAAACTTCCGATTCTGCGAAAGGTTTAGAGAAAGATTCTCTCGCATCTTTTCGATAGCATTCTGGGTGTAAAGCCAAAGCTCCAAGTTCTTTCTAAGTTCCCTTGTTGATTCTGAAAAACTCTCAATCTCACTGGAGGTTAGGCTTTTATCTGAAAAGCAGCCAATAAGTTGTTGGTTTGTTGCACTGATACTTTCGGAGAGTCTTGCGCCGTTTGAGAGACAACTTATCCCAGACTTTTCGAAGTAAAAATCAGTTATTCCGGCAAGTAATGTTCCTGAAAAAATGATTGTGAGAAATGTAGAAAGTCTTAAGAACATAATATAGTATCGGTGACTTAGGGCCAAATCTTGATGGGCAAACTCAAAAAAGGTTAAGTTTGCTTAAGGGTTTTAGAATTATGGATACCTATTTAGCTTGATATTTAAGAAAATATTCCAGAATTACTATTCCAAAGCTGTTTGGCTCGTTATTGAACTGTAAAGTTTGCCTGACTATGCCCTTAAAGATGGATGATTGAGCGATTTTTCATCTCATATTGATATAAGTCTGATAGGTTAGGCCCAAACGAACCTCAGCAATTGGTATTTAAAACAATGATGAAATTTAGCGAACTAAATCTTAGTAATAATATTCTTAAAGCTCTTAAAGAGATGGGCTTTGATTCACCCACTGAAATACAGGCAAAAGCAATCCCTGTACTATTAGACACAAAAAAAGACTTCGTAGGGCAAGCTCAAACCGGCACTGGCAAAACTGGTGCTTTTGCAATCCCTCTGTTGTCAAAGATAGATTTTAAATCAAACTCTGTTCAGGCACTTATACTTGCACCTACTAGGGAGCTTGCTAATCAGATTGAAAAAGAAATCAAAAAATTTGGTAAGCACACTCCTGTTAAGAGTACATGTATTTACGGCGGCACAGGATATGAATCTCAGATCAGAGCATTAAAAAGCGATAGGCCTCAAATTGTCGTAGGCACTCCTGGGCGTGTGATAGACATGATTGACAAGGGAATTTTGAAACTTGAGCATGCAAATTACTGCATTCTGGACGAAGCTGATGAAATGCTTAACATGGGCTTTTTAGAAGATGTTCAAACTATTCTATCAAGCTTCAATTCTAAGCGTCAGTTAATGATGTTCTCCGCAACTATGCCTAGCCCAATTGTAAAACTAATCAAGAGCTCATTTAACGCTCCTGAAATGGTAAAAATTGAAAAGAAGTCCCTAAGTAACGACGATATTGAGCAAAA
>Ga0208203_1000471_pt1 | contig 18192 bp, 15 predicted proteins | sample DeeseametaMP2914_FD_184167 | JGI IMG/M metagenome (GOLD analysis project Ga0208203, IMG submission 184167) | Marine microbial communities from the Deep Atlantic Ocean - MP2914 (SPAdes) | ecosystem: Environmental > Aquatic > Marine > Oceanic | place: West of Santa Cruz de la Palma, Atlantic Ocean...
AATTGAACGCCTTAAATGCCCAAGTTATAGATGAGCTTGGATTATTCTGTGAATCTATTAGGGATGAAAATTTAAAGGGTATGATCGTAACAGGATCGGGAGAAAAGGCGTTTATTGCTGGTGCAGATATAAAGGCAATGAGTGGGATGAGCTCACCAGAGGCCGCTGAATTCTCAAAGCGCGGGCAAAAAGCTTCCCTTCTTCTAGAGAACCTACCATTTCCAGTTATAGCAGCAGTAAATGGATTCGCTTTGGGTGGGGGACTTGAAATGGCTCTCTCATGTGACTTCATACTTGCGACAGATAATGCTGTTTTTGGATTGCCTGAAGTGAGTTTAGGCCTAATCCCAGGTTTTGGCGGAACTCAAAGACTGGCCAAGATCGTTGGAATTAATCGTGCTAAAGAGATGGTGTACACTGGGAGAATGCTTAAAGCAGACGAAGCTGTTAGAACTGGCCTGGCCCTATCAAGCCACCAAAGTAAAAGTGAGCTACTGGAAGCATGCCTATCAATAATTAAAAAAAGCTCAAAGAACTCAATAAATGCAATAGCAATGGCCAAGGGCGCACTAAATGAAGGTCTTTCATTAAGTATCGAAGAAGGTCTTGAAATTGAACAAAAGCTTTTTGGCGACATTTTCTCCTCATATGATATGAAGGAAGGAACTTCCGCATTTTTAGAAAAAAGAAAACCTGAATTTAAAGGAGAATAGATAATGTTACTTGATGAATCATACAAAGAAATTAAGGATATGCTTTCCAAGTTTTCCGACAACGATGTGGCTCCACTTGCCGCTGAGATTGACAGAAAAGGCGCAATACCAAAAGAGTTAATTCAAAAACTGGGTGAAAATGGCTTTCTAGGAAGTTATGTTCCTGAAGAGTATGGTGGTGCGGGTATGGACTACTTGGCCTACTCAATGATCGTTGAGGAGATTTCCAGAAACTGTGGATCAACTGGTGTATTAGTTTCTGCCCATACTTCTCTTTGTGTTTGGCCAATTTTAGAGTTTGGTTCTGAACAACAAAAAAAGAAATATCTTCCAAGGCTTGCTAGTGGTGAGCATATAGGCTGTTTCTGTCTTTCTGAGCCAAATGCTGGAACCGATGCCGGCTCCCTTACAACTTTTGCCGAAGACAAAGGTGATTACTATGAGTTGAACGGTGTTAAAAACTGGATCACCAACGGCAAGGAAGCAGATATCGCAATTGTCTTTGCAAAAACAGAAAAGACAAATGACTACAGAGGTATCAGTGCTTTTATCGTTGAGACGGCTTCTGAAGGTTACTCAATTATAAAAGAAGAAGAGAAGTTGGGAATTAAAGGTTCTTCAACTTGTCAGCTAGCATTTGACAAGGTGAAGGTTCCAAAAGAAAACCTATTAGGTCCTGAAAAGAAAGGCTTTAAGATAGCCATGGCAACGTTGGACGGTGGTAGAATTGGTATCGCTTCCCAGGCCCTAGGTATTGCAGAAGGAGCATTTAGATATGCTCGTAACTACGCCACTCAGAGAGTTCAGTTTGGAAAGCCAATCTCAAACCTTCAGGCAATTCAATTTAAAATTGCTGATATGAGCACTAAAATTGCAGCCTCAAGACTTTTAATTTACCATGCAAGTGCTTTAAAGGATAAAGGACTTCCATTTACTAAAGAAAGTGCTCATGCCAAGCTTTTTGCAGCTGAAGCTGCAATGTGGGTAACTACAAATGCAATTCAGGTATTGGGCGGCAATGGTTATACAAAAGAGTACCCAGTAGAGAGATACTTTAGAGATGCCAAGATCACTGAGATCTATGAAGGCACTTCTGAGATTCAAAGAGTGGTAATTGCCGCAAACGAATTCAAAGAAGTTCAATAAAAAAAATTGTGTAAACAGGTATAACTTAGTTGGCATTTAGACTGCTGGATGATAGTTTTACCTGTCTTATTACTTTTTATTTAGGGAGTTAACGCTCATGGCAAAGGCCAAAAAGAAAGCAACAAAGAAAGCAGCGAAGAAAAAAACGTCTAAAAAGACTGTTAAAAAAGCAGCGAAGAAAGTCGCTAAAGCGGCAAAGAAGGTTGCAAAGAAGGCGACTAAAAAAGTAACCAAAAAGAAGACGGCGAAGAAAAAAACAGCTAAAAAAACGGCTAAAAAAACCGCTAAGAAGACAACGACTAAAAAAGCTTCCAAGACAGCTAAAAAAGCAGCAAAGAAAAAGACTGCTAAGAAAGTAGCTAAAAAGGCTGCCAAGAAGGTCGCAAAGAAAAAAGTGGCAAAGAAGACCACTGCCAAAAAGACGGCAAAGAAAAAGGCTACAAAAAAAGTGACTAAAAAGAAAACAGCAAAAAAAGCTGCTACTAAAAAAACAGCAAAAAAGACGGCCAAGAAAACGGCCAAGAAGACTGCTAAGAAAGCAACGAAAAAGACAGCTAAGAAAGCTGCTGTTAAAAAAACAGCAAAAAAAGCAGAATCTAAAAAAGTAGCTAAGAAAGCTCCTGCTAAAAAGGCTCAAGAGCCTAAGGTTGAAGAGAGCAAAAAAACAACGAAAGTTGAGGCCAAGAAATCGACAAAAGCGGCTTCTACAGATACTGATAAAGTCCAGGCAAAAAAGGTCAAGGCCCAAAATGCCACTGAAGTAGTAGAAGAGGCGTCAATGAAGCAACCTGTTAATGAGATTGAAGAAGCTTCCACTAAGGTGCAGGATGAAATTTCGGCACTATCGGAGAACTTTAATTGGCAAGACATTGCTGGTGCGATTGCAAGCTTGGACTTTTTTGTAGACCACAGGTCAGATGAGTGTTTGGAGAAGGGGTGTGAAAACCTTAGAACAACTCAGCAGTATTGTAGACTTCACTATATTGCCAACTGGTATGACATCAAGAGAAAGAGAGATATTCTTAAAGAGGGGATGCTTCAAGAGTACATTGAAGAACTCATCTCTAAATATCCACCAAAGCTAATTGAATCAATCTTAACTGATCTTCACGATGACAAAGATTTCTTTAAAGCATTAAACGACCTTAATATTACGAGTGAGTTTGATTTTGAAGAAGAAGACTTTGATTCAGACTCTGATGATGATGAAGATATCACAATTGAAACCAGATCCATTGGTGCAAATAGATTCGACGAAGACAACTAAAAATATAAAAGGGCCTTACGGCCCTTTTTTGTTAAAAATCTTCGCCCTTTAAGATCTCTTCGGCTTGCAAGCTTAAAGAGACATTTTCCCGAGTAATTTTATAAAAGAAGGTATGGTCTCTAAACTTGTTTTCAGTCCAGTTTGGACAGAATTCACTCCAGTCTTCTTGAGAGAAGATATCGTCAAGAATATGGCCACTTAAGTCGATTAGCTCTTTTAGTGCCTTGCTAAGATCCTTGCTTTTCATCTCTTCTGAGGTATCGTGGGATAGAAAAATAGAAATTGGTGCCGCCAGTTGGTCGCTGTGGTGGATGTAGGAAATAACAACCACAAATTCTTTATCAAAAATCTGACCATAAACGTCAAAGAATCGATTATCTTTTTCGGATTTATCCAAATAAGTCTCTGTGAGAACCTTTACGAACTCTTCTGTCCATTCTGGTGGAAGGCTTTTTCCTTTTGACGTATCGCTTTCATCATATCTGCCTAATAGCATCGAACGCTCCTTTTTTATTAGAAAATAAGGGAATAGCGCAAAGCGTTCAAATAGCCAAGAGGATTTGATTTTTAGCTATTAGTTATGGAATTATAGGCCTGCAAAAGTTAAAATAACTTCAACAAAAAGGATGATTATGACTGTTTATATTCTAGGTGGGGCAAGAACTCCACAAGGAAGCTTTTTAGGAACTCTTTCTAACGTTTCTGCTCCAAAACTTGGTGCTACAGCAATTGAAGGTGCGATAAAAAACTCAAACGTAGATAAAACTCAAATTGATGAAGTTTTTATGGGGAATGTTGTTCAGGCCGGTGTTGGCCAGGCTCCCGCCAGACAAGCGACACTTTTTGCAGGTCTTGGTGAAAACGTTCCAGCGACAACAATTAACAAGGTTTGTGGCTCAGGTATGCAATCAATGATTTTGGGAGCAAGAACAGTGCTTACAAATGAAAATGATTTGGTTGTCTGCGGCGGTATGGAGAATATGTCCATGGCACCTCATATGCTTATGAACTCTAGAGGTGGTCACAAGTTTGGAAGTGCCGAGATGAAGGACGCCATGCAATGGGATGGATTGTGGGACGTGTATAGCGACCAGCCAATGGGCAATTGTGCAGAGGAATGCACTACTGAGTTTCAAATGACAAGAGAAGAGCAGGATGCTTATGCAACAGAGTCTTTTAAGAGGGCACAAAAAGCACAAGCAGAGGGGATTTTTAAATCAGAAATTGCTCCTGTAACTATTAAAACTAGAAAGGGCGACATCGTTGTTTCAGAAGACGAAGGGCCTGGGAAAGTTAAGTTTGATAAAATGGCATCCCTAAGACCAGCGTTTAAAAAAGATGGAACAATCACTGCTGCAAATGCCTCTACAATCAATGACGGTGCTTGTGCCTTGATCCTAGGTTCTGAAAAATATAAAGATCAGGCAAAGTTCAAAATTAGATCATGGTCTAATCACGCACAGAACCCTACTTGGTTTACGACTGCTCCCATCGAAGCAATTAAGAAAAACTTGGAAAAAGAAAATCTAAAAGTATCTGATATTGATCTCTGGGAAATTAACGAGGCCTTCGCCGCAGTTTCAATGGCATCAATTAAAAAACTTGAACTTGACCCTGTTAAAGTAAACATCTATGGCGGTGGTGTGAGTCTTGGACACCCAATAGGTACTAGTGGAGCTCGAATTGTCCTTTCATTAATGAATGCACTTGAAAGAAATAATAAAAAACTTGGTCTTGCTGCTATCTGTATCGGTGGTGGAGAGGCGCTAAGTGTAATCGTCGAAAGACTATAATTTAAGGTGGCCGTGTGAGTGATAAAAAAGCAGGTGCTAAGTCTGGTCTTAGAAAATTAAATCCAGGTGAAGTTCTCTTCAATGATGGAGAAAAAGCAAATTCTCTATATATCATTCAAAACGGCCAACTCCGTCTCTATAAACCTAAAGGTAAAGGCTTCATAGAAATCGCCGTTCTTAGAGCTGGAGAGGTTATTGGTGAGATGGCCTACTTTGATAGTGATGGCGGAGGTAAGAGAAGTTGCTCCGCTGCAGCTATGGTTTCTTCAGAAGTCATTGAAATCTCCTTTACTGCATTTGCCAAAACCATGTCTGGGTTAAACCCTTGGTTTAAAACCATCATTAACACTTTGGCCAATAGACTAAGAACCACTAACTCAAGGGTTAAAGAACTTGAGTCCAATTCAACTTCTGTAAACTACAGCACTGGAAAACACTCAGGTTATGAGTTTTTTAAAAGCAGCGACATTATTAAAATTTTAGGGTCCTTCTTTTTAGTTTTTAAATCTCATGGTGAAGAGAACACTAGTGGTGTGGCCCTTCATAGGAAGACCCTCGATCTATACTGCAAAGAAATTTTTGGAATTATTGAATCAAAAATTGATGAGATGGCCATTGTCCTTCAAGACGTAGGTATATTGAGCTTTGAAAACGATAAAGATGGACAACCAAAGATCTGGGTAATTAACAGCCTTGAAAGACTAAGGGCGTTGTTTATATTCTATAATACTGAGAAGTATCTAACTGACGATAAAAAGCTCAGGATTAGCAAAAAGTGTCAGATCTTTTTAGAGAGGGTGTGGGAGAGAATTCAATCTCAACCAAACACAGATACCGCTCTAACTGAAGTTGGTGTGAGTGACATGCTAGAGGCCTGGAAAGAGAAGCATATGCATGTAAATCTAGACCATTTACAAGATGCAAGAAACTACGGAATCGTTGGAGAGGTTATCGTTCAGGACGCTGGCAAACTGTCTCTGGAAGTTAACTATCAAAAGCTAAAGAAACAGTTGCCAAATATTCAATTTATGAACAGAGTGAATGAGGCAAACGAGCAAAAGGCCGGAAACGCTTAGATGGCCATAGGCTTGTAGTAAATGTTAACATCGTCTCCACTTTGAATAACACTATTTCCATTCAATTTAATGAAGTATCCAGTTTTCAGCACTTCTGGAGTTACAGGCGCATTAGTTGGGCCTGGAACTTTGATGTTTTTGGAAGGCTGATAACCTAAGTAAGTCCAGCCACTAGTGTTATCACTATTGATGGTTTTACCGTTAATTTCTATTTTGATCGTACCAACTTGAGGCTCTCTAGGAAGAACCACAAACCCAAAGTACTCTGTAGGTGTTCTTGTCTTTGCCAGTACACAGTCTGGATAAGAGATGCGAGCATTTCCATTTAACTTTATAACAAGTCCAGTTACAGGTTCTCCTGCATCTGGAGCATATCTAGTGTTGATACCTTCTTTGTAACCAAGATACTCGAAGCCATTGCTTGAGCTTTGCGGTATCTCAATTTTTTCTCCTGTCTCTTTATTTACTCTTAAAACTTGAATGTCATCTTCTTGAATAGAGGATGAACTGGCCGAGCTGATTTTCCAGTGATCATATTTATGACCTACAAGCTCGTGGTGGATACTATTATTGACCGTTTGAAAAAGAGTCGAGTAGTTTCCAGAGCATAAGTCTCTTGCATGGCTGAAAGTCGGATCATCTGAGAGTCCAAATTGTTGATATAGGTCTCTAGACATCTTTGCGTATCGACTGTTTCCACCATGATAATTCCAACCATTGCAGCTTCTGTGTGGTGCAAGTGATATGAACCTAAAACTCTTTGCGTTTAAGGAGGATTTTAGGTTTATAAATCTATTCTTTTTATTGTTAAAAGCTACGTTGTCGTAAGTAATTATATTATCCTCTGATGATAGGGTGGTGGTGTCGTCATAATTGGAGATCATAACTGTAACCAAGTTGGCATTCTTTCTAAAAATTTTATTACTCTTATTTTGATTTACAAGGTTGTATACGCGATCAAAGCCAGCTTCCGAAAAGCCACCATGGGCCTGGTCAAAGAAAACTGAGCTATTTATATTTTCTAGCTTCACAAGGTTGAAGTGACTGATAGAACCAGATAGCGTGGTTGGATCGCTGACAATTAGAGGATAATTTGAAATATTATCACCATCATTTGGATTCAACGGGGCAATATAAATGTGGTAATCAAATTCGTTTGAAATTGTCGAGACTGTATTTGCGATTTGTTCTTTTATCGCTTGGAAGCTTGATTGAAGAGTACTACCCGAGTTATCAACTACAAAGAGTATGTCCACTGGTGGTTTTACAAACCTCATGTTGGAGCAGCTGTCCTGTTGGAATGTCACCAGATCAGGGGCTCCAAAGGTTTCAGAGATCGTATTCTGAGTTAGAACCTCCTCACCGCAAGAGCTAAGAAGTGTTGATAAAATGAGTGTTACAAGCAGTTTTTTAATCATATTGAATCCTGTTATTTCAGAATACATATCGGATGAAACCGGTAATCCTTTAATTTTGACGGCAAAAAATGCCCTGTAAGGTCATATATTGAGAGCCTGAGTTAAAATTATAGTTAAGTACTTATAATTATTAGTGTGGAGTTGTGATGAGTAACAAATGGTATTACGTATTTTCTGGTGAGAGAAAAGGACCCGTGGAAGAGGAAGAAATAGTCTCTTTGGTTCAAAACGGAACACTCAAAGGTGAGGACTACGTTTGGAGAAAGGGTTTTGAGAACTGGATGAAAGTGGCCATGGTTGAGGAATTGAATACACAAAATCAAAGTCCCGAAATACCAGCTCCAATTGCGACCAAGCAAGATGTAAACCTTTCGCAATTCGATAAAAGTGCAAAAAGCTTCTTTGTAAAAACAGGAGCAGATAGAGGAAAGGAGGAAGTAGAGTATGGACCTTTTTCTCTCGAAATCTTAAAAAAGCTCTACGATGAAAATAGAATCAATGGAAGAACTTTTATATTTTCAAAGGAAATGGCCAATTGGCAGCCTTTAGCTGACGTTAAAGGCTTTGAGGAAGTTTTTGAAGAAGCACCTCCAGAAATTAAAGAAGAGGATAGAAGAGCTTTTAGAAGAAAGCCATTTATAGCTCGAATGTTTATTGAAAATGAAAACACTGTATTTGAGGGGATTTGTAGAGATGTATCTGTTGGAGGCATGCAGGTTCTAGTTGACCATTTCCCAATAAGTCCAGGAAAGAGAATTTCCATAAATGCCCACCCTGAAAACAGCGATTACCATTTTACAGCTTCAGGTGAAATTGTAAGGGAGTTAGAGGGAGGACTTGGCTTCTCTTTTAGATTCATAAACTTAAATGAGGAAGCGGTTCAGGCGATTAATTCTTATATTGCCCAAGAGCAGAATTGAGTGAAATAAAACACAACCCACATGTTTATAGAGACGGAAACTTTCCTTCCTGTGTTCAAGGAGCTCACGTCTCTTTCAAACAGTATTCTGCAGGTCAAAAGTTAAAGAAGAAGGTTAAACACATCATTCTTCAACATGGGGCAGTTGAATACCACAGACGTCACATAGACCTAATAAATACCTTAATTAAAACCTACAAAAATGGCGTAATAATTTCTTGCATGGATCTAGTTGGTCATGGGTATAGTGGAGGTGCACGGGCCTATGTCGATGAGTTTGACAGCTACCTAAAAGACTTCTTCTCTTTCACAGAAGAAATTCACCAAGTATATGAAGATCATGAGATTGAGAGCACTCACTTAATAGCTCATAGCTTGGGTGGGGCCATTGCACTTAAATCTATGGTAGATCTTAAGGATCAGATCCCATTTAGAATTGACTCAATGGTTTTAACGAATCCTTGTATCAGGCCCTATATCAAGCTACCTGGAGCGCTCAAGGAGCTTGTCTCTAGTGCAGGTAAAAATTTGGGAAAAAGTAGGATTCCAAGTCTCTATAGAGGAAAAGATCTTACAAACGATAGAAGCAAGGCGATTTCCTTTGACGCTGACCATCTGAATTCAAACTTTATTACTTCATCAATGGCATCGGCAATCTTGAAGAATAGCTCTGTAATCATGTCTTATTCATACTACCTGCAAACCCCCGCTTTGTTTATCCTTTCAGGACAGGATATGATTGTGGACAATGAGGCGACGGAGCTATTTATTGGCGCAATGTCAAAAACGCTCGCGACCAAAGTTGTTTACGATGAGGCCAAGCACGATATTTTAAATGAAACTTGCGCTAAGGAAGTATTTCAAGAGATAATCGATTATATTGATAAGACTCAATTGGAGAGAAAATGAAAATTTTGCTTAATTACCTCGCATTGACCATGCTGGCATCTGCATTCTTAGGCTGTGCAGGCTCATACAGAGGGCATAATAGAATTCAGGAAAGTAACATAAATATACGTGGTGGCGTGTTCAAAGACATGGAGTGGGAGGATGAGCTTCGTCTAAAGAGAACATCTTTTTTCCAAGGCGCGAATATCCATTATGATGTACTAATTGGAGAGCTCTCCAAGGATTCTCCGTTTGGCAATTGGTTGGGCAATGATAAAAATCTTTTAAATTCCTGCGATCAATTTTTCGTGATTATGCTCTATAGAAATCAGAGAAATTCTATTGGACACACAACAGTTGTGGAGCAACTAAGAAGCCTTAATAGGGACGTGGTGGAGATTCCTTCGTTTAGAACAAATTTTAACCAACACTATTTGTCTAAAGAAATGAATTTTAAGCCCTATTTGGTTAAAGCACTCTGTGTGAAGTCTCCTGAAAAACTAGGTGAGCTGAATTTATTTATACCAGGGTTTAAACAACAAAATATTCTTTAAAGCTTACTAGTTTCAATGGGTTAGGGGCTGAGACGTTCGATCTTTTCACTTAAGAAAAGACAAAAAAATCCGATACAAAGTAGAGGATTATTTATGGACGATAAAAAGTTTGAACGTTTTGGAAAGTATTTGATTTTGGATCACCTAGTGGATGGTGGTATGGCCAAAATTTGTAGGGCCAGGTTTCTTGGCGAGCAGGCCAACAAGGTCGTTGCAATCAAAATGATTCAAGCACAATTCTCCAAAGATCCATCCTTTGTACAGATGTTTGAAGACGAGCTAAAGGTAACGTTTGGTCTTCTACATCCAAATATCGCCCAAGTTTATGATTATGGAATGGTTGATGAACAGCTATTCACCGCAATGGAGTATGTTGACGGAGCAAACCTAAAACAATACCTCGATAGACTTAAGTCCAAAAATTTTGTTTTTCCTGTTGAGATCTCCACTTATATTACATCTCAGGTTTGTCAGGGCCTTCACTACGCCCATACATTTACAGATAAACTTACCGGAAAACCATTTAATATTGTCCACAGAGATATTTCACCACATAACATCATGTTAACTTATGATGGAGCTGTTAAAGTTATCGACTTCGGAATTGCAAAGGCCGACTCGAATAGCGAGGCAACACAGGCCGGAACGATAAAAGGCAAGTTGTCTTATCTTGCTCCCGAGTATTTAGATGGGCTTGAGCTTGATCACCGTTATGATCAGTTTGCAGTAGGAGTAACCTTGTGGGAGCTTCTTTGTAGTAGAAAACTTTTTAAAGCATCGAATGACCTTGCAGTTTTAAAGCTCGTACAAGCATGCAAAGTGCCTCCGCCAAGTTCAATTAATCCAAATGTGCCAAAAGAATTGGATCAAATTGTATTAAAGGCGCTGGCCAAGGATAGAAATCAACGCTTTGAGAATATGGATAAATTTAACAGAGCGTTAGTTAAATTTCTTTATTCAACTTATCCTGACTTTAATGCAACAGATCTTGGTTATTTTGCCAAACAACTTTTTAAAGATGAAATCTCAAAAGACAGAGAGAAGTTCTTTGAGTATGGGAAAATTGATATAAAGCCCTACATTGAGGATGCATCAAAATCAGAAAATAGCATTCCTGAAAGTTCTTCTAAATCGAATGAAGATGCAACTCATCAGTTTAAGAACGAAATTGATTTAGGTTTTCAAAAAAAGGAAGAAAAGCTTGAAGGAACTGCAGCTCTAGTCCTAGATGAGAGCACTGTCAACCGATCAAGAGTTGTTGCCCACCCTAATAGAGTCGAGGTAGCAAATAGCCGGGTGGTTAGGCCAAGAGGTGTTGAAGGTGTAACAACTGTTACAAATACCACTTCAAGAGTAAGACGCCGAAAAGTTGAAGGTTCCGGTAGGTCAAAAGTTAGGTCTACTCAAACAGTGAATGATAATGAAGAAAAGGGCGGAAAGTCTGTATTCATGATGGTTGTGGGACTTGCCATTGCAGGTGTGGTTTATACAAAGTCGGATATCCTCCTTCCAATGATTGGAGTTGAGAAAACGGGCAATAATCAACAAAGAGTTGTCGCCAATGACAATAATGGTGGTAGCTCACTAGAAGGCTCCATTCAATTTGGAAACCTGGAATCTTCAATGAGAGTATTTATTGATGAAAGGCCAATTAATACCGTTGGTATTAGGGCCAGCTATCCTCTTAACAAGCCTTTTACAGTTACAATAAGGAAGAAGGGTTATAAGAAGCACCAGTTTAATAGAACTTTTAAACTTACCGCCTCACAACCGAACTTGTACCTGGCAATACCTGAGCTTGAAAGGGAGAGAGTTGGCCTTCTAAGCACATCCCAAAACTTTACTTCAGGGTCTAAACTGATCTTAAATATTGATGGAGAGAAAATTGAGAAAGTACTTCCTTTTAGCAATATGAGAGTTCCTGCTGGACAGTATGAAGGCGTAATTTCAAATCCACTGTTGGGAACAGAAAGAAAGATACTATTCGAGATTAAAGAGAATAAAAGGCTTTTTCTGGAATAGAGAAGTCACTTTTTCTTCTTCTCAAACCTCTTTTTTACTTTAAATCTATTTGCTCGGCGCATATTAAGCATCTTGATTATTTCTGCAGCGGTTTCTTCAAGAGCTTTCCCCGTCACATTGAATACAGGCCATCTTTTGTTTTGAGAGAAGATATTATTGGCCCATTCGATCTCTTCGGCAACCTTTCTAATGTCGGCATAGTCACCTTGGCGATCAACTCCAAGTCTTGTAAGTCTATTTTGCCTAATTTGGTGGAGTGCTTCAGGATCAATAGTAAGCCCAAAAATTTTTCTTTGATCTATTTCAAACAGCTTTTCAGGTAGTGGCACATCCATAACAATTGGGATGTTTACAACCTTTATACCTTCCATAGAAAGATATATTGAAAGCGGAGTTTTACTTGTTCGGGAGATACCCACTAAAACAACATCAGCTTCTTCGAGTGTGTTCACGTTGCGTCCATCATCGTGATTAAGAGTGAACTCAACAGCGGCGACCTTTTCAAAATATTGGTCGTTAACAGCATGAAGAAGGCCTGGTTGATAATCAGGTTCCATCTCAAAAATATTGGCAAAGCTTGTAAGAATTGGGCCTAAAAGGTCTACGGATCGAACATGCTCTGTTCGACTGATTTCCTGCACATGGGAACGTAGCTCGGGTGAAACTATTGTATAAACAACCATATCATGGTGCAAGGCCGCTTCTTGAAATATTGAGTCTATATGTTCTTTAGTTCTTACGTTTTTAAAACGAGTAAAAAAGATTTCTTTATCGGGGAACTGAGTTATGGCGGCCCTAGTCATTGCCGTGGCCGTCTCTCCTGTGCCATCGGAGATCACAATTACTTTTAAATTCTTTTTAGGCTCAATAGTCATAATTGCCTTATTTGTTTAATAAATTATCAAAATCTTTAAATATTCTAGCTTGGTCTTCAATCGGATTATACTCATTTTTTTCCACTTTTTTAAACCAAGTTCTTTGTGCTTTGGCCAATTGCCTTGTTGAAATGTTAATTCTATCGCAAAGTTGTTCTTCACTTAAATGCCCATCCAGAAACTGCAGTGTTTCTTTATATCCAATTGAAAGTAGAGGCTTTTCACTTCCTGTAAATCCATTGTCTAGCAAGGATTTAACTTCTTCAATCAGTCCATTGGAAAGCATTTGCTTGGTGCGCTTTTCAATGATCTCAAGGTGAACTGGTTTTGGAGGGTTTAAATATATATGAAAGACATTCCATTTTAGCTTGTTGAAATTTGAATTCTCCTCCCGCTGTGCCATCATTCTGTTTCTTTCCTGAGAAAACTTGGTACCCATTGTCCACCAGTGCTCGACTGCCCTTCGGATTCTGTAGTGGTCATTTTCGTGATATTGATTGAACGATTCTGGATCTTGGTCTTTCAAAATATTCAAAAAAGCAGTTATACCCTCAGATTCATAAAGGGAGTTGGAGCGATCTCTTATTTCAGGGCTCACTGTTTCAGAGTCAAACATTCCATATAAAAGTGCCTGAAGATAAAAACCGCTACCACCGGTTAAAATTACGGCCTTTCCTTTAGAGTGAATTTTTTCAATTATAGGTAAGGCCACCTTTTCATAGTCTGCAGCATTAATTGGATCTTTGGCAGAGCAAATATTTATTAGGTGGTGAGGGCATGAGGCCATCTCCTCACGGCTAGGCTTTGCAGTGCCTATGTTGAGTTCTTTATAAAATAGCAAAGAGTCAAAATTTACTATCTCTGCATCTTGGAGGTGATTGCAAAGCTTAATAGACATGTCCGTTTTACCAGACGCCGTTGGCCCTGAGATTATACATACAACATTGTTCATAATAGTTTCTTCAACCTCTGTCTGTTGAGTTCTACTACTATATCTTCTTTTAACAGATCTGGAAGAGACAGCTCCTCTAGTGCCTTTCTATGCTGTCGTGACCAAAGTGTCTGATCTTTTATGCAAAGTTTTGAAAGCTCATTAAGAGTTTTACCTTGATTTAAAAGTGACTCTAAATACTCTTTAAATGGAAAGTTCTTAAGACACTGTGGAAAAGTCCTTAGGACGTAGTTATTTTCTCCTATGTCATCTATTTCAAAACCAATCTCTAGGAGTTGATTCTGGAAAGGAGAAGAAACCTTTTTTAAAAGCTTAAGTGGCTGGCTGACAAGAAGAGGCATAGGAGTTTTGTCTCCTGTACTCAAAAGGCAGCCTAGCCATTTGGCCATTAATTCTGGGGTGCTCACAAGGTAAATCTTGTCTTCATAAGAGAATATGGAGCAGTCTTCAAAAGTGCTTAATAAGTTATACTCAGAGGTATTATCCGGTCTGGGCTGAGAGTGTGCATTGTCTAATCTATCAAAATAGTTTTGTAGGGAAGAGTTGGAGGAGTCAAAATCAAAAGATCTATACTCCACTTCCTTTGCTTGCTTTTCAGCACCAATAGAAGGGATGAAAGTGTTTTGTTCCTGTCGAGGTTGGGGTGTTTCCCTTCTTTGTTTTGCCAATCCATCCTTTATAGCACTTGATACTAGGGAGTATATTTTAGGTGCTTCGAAAAACTTTACCTGGATCTTGTTGGGGTGGATGTTTACATCAACTCTTTCACTTGGAATGTCTATATAGGCACAGTAATTTCCCGTTTCTCCCTGTGGCCAAAGAGAGTAAGAACTATTTAAAATTATTTTATGAATAGCTGTATCTTGAACCAGTCGACCATTAACAAATAAGAACTGCGATTTCCCAGCATTGCCTCTAGAAGATTCTCTGCTTAGAAATACTCTAAAGTTCGTTTGGTCATATGTGGAATTTAATTCGACTAAATTTAGGGGACGATTCTTCTTAATTGTCTCTTCAACCCGTTTCTTTAAATCCTCACCACAGGCGGAATAGACTTTTTTGTCTTGATCATCCCACTTAACACTAATCTTAATGTTGGGTTGGGTTAGAAGAAAGGCCTTCACAATTTTATCTAATTGGTTCCTTTCTGAAGTCTTAGACTGAATAAATTTCATTCTAGCTGGCGTATTATAAAACAAGTCTCTTATATACATACTCGTGCCAGATTCATTTATAGCTTCTCTGTCCTGGTCAAGAGTGACTACCTCTCCGCCATGAATTTTGATAGTTCCTTCTGGCCGGCCTTTGGGATTGCTTATGCAGCTGAGTTTACTTATAGATGCAATGGAAGCGAGTGCTTCTCCACGGAATCCATAAGTGGAGAGTTTATAAAGGTCTTCAAAATTTTCAATTTTAGATGTGGCGTGCCTACAGAAAGCGAGATCAAGGTCTTCAAAAGGAATACCCTTGCCATTGTCTTTAACGCTGACAAGATCAAGTCCATTGTTTGCCAGCTCAATGTCGATCTGAGTGCTCCCTGCATCTACTGCATTTTCCAGAAGTTCTTTAAGAAGGGTAGAGGGCCTTTCAATAACCTCACCTGCCTTGATCTGATCAATTATATGCTCGGGGAGGAGTTGAATTTTTTTTAAGTCGCTTTGGCCCATTAAGATTTAAAAAAGTTTACTTGGTTTCTTCCACCTTCTTTAGATTTATAAACAGCTGAGTCGGCCCTTTTGAAAAGGTCTGTGCCTGTATTCACACCTTGTCTATAATCTGCGACGCCTATTGAGGCCGTCACTGGAAGTCGTTGGCCATCATAAATGAATTCATGTGATTCAACAAGTTTTCTTAGACGCTCAGCTATTTCAAAGGCCTGTTTCAAGTTTGTGTTCGGAAGAAGAACTACAAACTCTTCTCCGCCGTATCTGGCAAAGACGTCCTGCTTTCTAATTCCATTGTCTCTGAGAAGTTGAGCTTTCTCTTTGAGCACGTAGTCTCCAGCATCATGGCCATAATTATCATTTAGGTGTTTGAAGTGGTCTAGGTCAAAAATAATTAGGGATAATGGAGATCCAGTTAACTTAGACTTTTTAACCTCAAGATCTAATTTGTTGTTAAAATAAGTTTTATTATAACAGCCAGTCAGTCCATCAGTATTAGCCTCTCTTTGAAGCTTGTCATAAGTAAGCCTCTCAGTATCTCCCTTTGGAAGGTATTTAAGGGCTATTGATCCAAGTTTTACAGTATCACCTTTGGAGAGTTCAACAGCTCCTTCTATTTTTGAGTTATTTAAATAAGTTCCATTGCTGGAGCCAAGATCTTGAAGAGTGCTGGAGCCTGCATTAATGATAACTTTGAAATGCTTTCTCGATACTCCATTAAAGTCTAATGGAATCGCGCAATCTGGATTTCTGCCAACTATGGTCTCACCATCGTTAAGATCAAAAATTGTTCCATTTAGCTCCCCTCCAACAACTAAAAAACATGCTGGGCGGTTTTCTGCTTCTTTGTCTGAAGCGGACAACGCTGCATCGATGTCGGTAATTACTAGGGTGGCGTTATCATCACTCATTTTAAGGTCTCCGAATTTATGACGAATAGAAATAATTTGGATAAATTATAACCAATTATTAATCAATTATGTATCAACTTATCGGCAGGTCACTCTAAATTTTTAAGATATTCATAGGCATATTTTTTGCCTAGCTCAACGCCAGGTTGATTGAATGCGTCGATACCTAAATATTCACCCATTAACGCAGTCAGGCTTTCGAAGAAGAGAATCATAGAGCCCATATGCTTGGCATCATTTCTCTCAATTGACATCTTTATTACATTCTTCTTTTGATCCTGAAGTGCCTTTAAAGTGCCGTTAAACTGGGCCCCGATTAGTTGATTCAGACTAAAGTTTTCAAGTTTTCTGGCGGAGTCCATTTCAAGGCCACTATCAAGTTTGAAATCTACTGCTTTATTCTTAACCTCTAGAAGGAAAATCGCTTTGTCGGAAGGGCCTTCCATGAAGAGCTGCATTTGAGAATGTTGATCTGTGGCTCCGTAGGCCGGAATTGGAGTTAGTCCGACATTGGTTCCACTAGAGTCTATTTTTCCAAGACTTTCTCCCCAAAGCTGAACAAACCAATGGGATAATGTTTTTAACCTTGAAGAGTAGGGCATAAGTACTGTTTGGTTAACACCTCTATCTTCGAATAGACACATTAGCTGAGCACCAGTTTGCATGAGAATATTTTCACTTAGGTCTGGATTCAAAAGTGCACTTTTGAATTCATTTGCACCTTCATACAGCTCTTCAATCTGAACACCTGCAAAAAGAGCTGGGAGGAGACCAACGTGACTAAATACTGAAAAGCGACCTCCAATATCATTTGGAACCTGTAGGCAACTATAACCATTTGCCTGGGCATATTCTTTTAGTTGCCCATTCTTTGGGTCTGTACAAAAAACAAAGTGATCCTTTAGCTGATCTTTTTTAATACCATTGTCTCTTAAAAAGTTTCTTGCAATGGAGAAGTTGGCTATTGTTTCTGCAGTGCCTCCGGACTTGCTTACAACATAGAAGAGACTTTTCTTAGGTTCTTCTATCTCAGATAAAAGCTGTGAAATGTACTCTGCATCTGTGTTGTCCATGAAACTGAACTTTACTTTGTTGTTGGACTTTAGCGCATCAATTAAAGTCTGTGGCCCTAGTGCACTTCCACCTATGCCAACTTGAACAAAGTGAGTCTTATCCTTATGTTTTTCAAACATTGCACGGGCACTGTCTAAGTGCTCGGTTTTTTCACTAAGTTGAAAAAATCCTATCTTCTCGGATTCAATCACTTTTTTAAATTTATCAAAGTGAGCGCTTAAGTCCTCATTTGAGAAACGTTTAGATGTTGCATCGGCCTGAGTTTGAAAACTTACGGATAGGTTCATGTTTATTTAATCCTTTCTATTTTATGAGTACTGCTTTCTCAGTGATCTCGCGATTACTACTTTTTGGACCTGATTAGTTCCTTCTACAATTTGTAGAACCTTGGCATCTCTCATGTATCTCTCTACAGGGTATTCTGTTGTGTAGCCAACACCGCCATGAATCTGCACTGAGTCTGTAGTGACCCTCATAGCTGTGTCTGTTGCTTTCATCTTTGCCATGGATGCAAGTGCCACATCTTCTTTTTTACTATCAAGCTTTTGTGCCGCGGCCTGTACCATCAGACGAGATGCTTGAGTTTCAGTCGCCATATCAGCCATCATCCATTGCAATCCTTGGAAGTCAAATATTGGCTGGTTGAATTGCTTTCTTTCTAAGGAATATTTAATCGCCTCATCAAGAGATCTTTGTGAAAGACCTACAGCAATTGCACCAATGGTTATTCTTCCTGCTGCAAGGGCACTTTTAGCAATTTTAAAACCCTGTCCCTCCGTGCCTAGAATATTTTCTTGAGGCACAAAGCAATTTTCAAAGACCAACTCTCTTGTGGGACTTGTTCTCCAGCCCATTTTATTTTCTTTCTTGCCGTAGCTGAAGCCTTCCTGTCCATCTTCTAATATAAAAGCAGAAATTCC
>Ga0208203_1000472_pt1 | contig 18186 bp, 19 predicted proteins | sample DeeseametaMP2914_FD_184167 | JGI IMG/M metagenome (GOLD analysis project Ga0208203, IMG submission 184167) | Marine microbial communities from the Deep Atlantic Ocean - MP2914 (SPAdes) | ecosystem: Environmental > Aquatic > Marine > Oceanic | place: West of Santa Cruz de la Palma, Atlantic Ocean...
TGTGGCGAGCCACACCATAGAAAGCCCGGAAGAAGTGGCCAGCACCTTGCGCCGAGCACTGCAATTCGTGGATTCCGACAAACTGTATCCATGCACCAACTGCGGCATGGCCCCCCTGCCCCGCCACGTGGCCCAGGGAAAACTGCGGGCACTGAGTGCAGGGGCAGAGATCGTCCGCAACGAGCTGGCCTGAATACCGCCGGCAAGAGCGGGGGTTCTGCATTGTCAGGACAGCCCGCCTGATTCACTCATCTGCGTTACTTCTATTCTGGAATGACTATGTCACTCACCACACCGGCCATCGACCCACTGCATTTTCGCCAGGCGCTCGGCCATTTCGCCTCCGGGCTCACCGTCATTACGTCACACATTGATGATGAGCCCATCGGCTTTACCTGCCAGTCGTTCTACAGCGTATCGACCACCCCGCCGCTGGTGTCCTTCAGTGTGAAGCGTGACTCTTTCAGCTACCCCAAGATCCGTCGGGCGGGCCGCTTTGCGGTGAACATTCTTTCCGATGAGCAAGTGGCGGTCTCCAACCGCTTTGCCCAACAGGGCGCGGACAAGTGGCAAGCCATCGACTGGACTCGTTCCCCCCTGGGCAACCCGGTGATTGGTGGCAGCCTGCACTGGCTGGACTGCGTCATTCACGCCGAGCACGAAGCCGGCGATCACTTGATCGTGATTGGTGAAGTGCGGGCACTGAGCCTGCAGCAAACGTGCGACACACAGCCGCTGCTGTATTTCAAAGGGCAATATTGCAATCTGGACGCGGCTATTCGCACCTGAGAGCCCTCCCCCGCTTCTTTTTTCCGTTATTACATTGCCACCGATGTGGCTTTGCACAGATTTCTTCCAAGGGTTGAGTATGGAATTTTTGCTTTATCTGGTTTTGGGGGCTGCGGCCGGGGTATTGGCCGGTCTGTTTGGGGTCGGCGGTGGCATCATCATCGTGCCGGTACTGGTCTTGAGCTTTACCGCTCAGGGCATCGACCCGCAAGTCTTGACCCATCTGGCGGTGGGCACATCGTTGGCGACCATCGTTTTCACGTCCATCAACTCGGTGATGGAACACCACCGCAAAGGCGCGGTGCAATGGTCTATTGTTGCCTGGATGACTGTGGGCATCCTGCTGGGTGCCGGGCTGGGTTCGCTAACTGCCGCTTCAATTCAGGGGCCGATGCTACAAAAGATTATTGGTGTGTTCGCCATCGTGATCGCTATTCAAATGGCGCTGGATCTGAAACCCAGTGCCAGCCGTGCGGTGCCTGGCAAGCTGGGCCTGACGACCGCTGGCGGGGTAATCGGCTGGGCCTCCGCAATCTTTGGCATCGGCGGTGGCACCCTGAATGTCCCTTTCCTTACCTGGCGCAGCCTGCCCATGCAGCAGGCAGTGGCCACCTCGTCAGCGTGCGGGTTACCCATCGCCGCCGCCAGTGCCTTGAGTTTCATGCTGATTGGCTGGCGTCAGCCACAACTGCCCGAGTGGAGCCTGGGGTACGTGTACCTTCCTGCCATGGTGGGGGTCGCGTTGACCAGCATGTTCTTCGCCCGGTTTGGCGCGCGTCTCGCACACCGGTTATCGCCACGGCTGTTGAAACGTTTGTTCGCCCTGTTGTTGCTGGGCGTGGGGGTGAGTTTTCTCGTTTGAGGAGCATGTCTTATTGAGGTCACGATGACGCTTGCAGGTGATTCTGCCCGGGAAAGTGGGACCAGCACTCTGACAAAGACAGACTAGAAGCGAGTTGCGAGAAACGAGTTTCGAATGACACCAACCCGTGCCGTAGGAACGTCGCTGGCGGCGCGATAACCCAAACCTTTAAAAGCGATATGGACCACAGCGATCACAGAGGCCACTGAGGGAAAGACGGTTTTAACCTCCGTGAACTTTGTGATGCAAATGCGTTATATCGCAAGCGATTATCGCGCCGCCACCGAGCCAAGCGAAGGAACGCCCGCAGGGTCGCTCCTACGGCAGGGCATTCGCAGCCGTCAGCCCTCCGGCTGCTCTTCGATGGTTCGCAACAGACGATCCGGTCCCAGCTCCAGGGGCCTGGGTTCGCCGGGTAATTCCCAGTGGCCGGCGTGGCGTTCATCGGGTTTGCTGTCCATCAGCGGCAGGCTGGTGAGATCCGCCAGTGCATCGCGGAACAGGTCCGTGCGGTAGCACTGGGCAGCAAAAGTCTGTTTTTCTTCCAGCGAACACTGACGCCAGCGCTGCATTTCTTCAAGCAGGAAACGGGCATCGGAACGCCAGGGGAAATTGGCGTGGAACCCGGCGAACACATGAAAATGGTGCGCCGGGAACGGCTGCCCGGTCAGACCGCCTGGCAAGCGTTGACTGAACGGGGCCCGAATGATTTCTTCCGGCACATCCAGCCAGGCGGGATGCGCCAGCAGTGACAAGCTATCGACCAGGTTTTCATCCGCATGGCAGGCCGCCTTGTACAAGGCTCGCAGCAACGCCCGGTGTTCATCCGGATGGCGTGCTACCCAGTCACGAGATACCGCCAGCACTTTTTCCGGTGCGTTTTCCCAGATCTGGTAGCCGGACAACAGGCAATGCCCTGCCCCAGTCAGGGCAGCCAGGCTGTTCCAGGGCTCCCCCACGCAGAAACCGTCAATGTGCCCCATTCGGAGATGGTCCACCATCTGCGACGGCGGCAGTACCACTAGTTTGACATCATGGTCCGGGTCCAACCCGGCCACGCTAAGCCAGTGGCGAAGCTGATAGGCATGGCAGGAGAACGGGAACACCACCGCCAGAGTCAGCGGCGATTCTCCGCTGGACGCCCGGGCGGCCACAAGCTTGTTCATGGCGTTGGCCATGTCGTTTGGAGTCGGCCCTTCAGACAAGGCACACAACCCCTGGAACAGCATGGGGGAAACGGTAATACCGTTGCCGTTCAGGCCCATGGAAAATGCCGTGGCCAACGGTTTCTTGATACTGCCCAGACCTAACGTGGTGGCCATCAACATGGGGGCCAGCATCGGCGCGGCATCCAGTTGGCCCACCAATAGCCGGTCCCGCAGACTTGCCCAGCTCCATTCTGGCTGCAGCTCCACATCCAGCCCTTCCGCACTGAAGTAACCCGCTTCCTGGGCCACTGCCAGCGGCAGGCTATCGGTCAACGGCATGTAGCCAATGCGGATTTTCATCAAGCGATCTCCGTAAGGATGGCACGACGGGCATCTCCCGACTGACGACGCTGCACCGCCGCCTGGCTTCTAGGCCGGGAAGACTCCAGGGGTCTTGCCGGTGCCGACACCAGACTTCGCGATTTCATCAGCGGATTCACTCGTCGCATGCTGTCTCCTGTCATTATGGAAGCGGCGCTTAGACCGCGAATGGAACGTCATCAAAGATCACGAGAAAACCGTCCCAACTAACCTTGGGCCTTCAACAATTCAGCGTAATCCAGCACCGAGCGTGCGACCTGAACCAGAGGTTGTCCGGTATTCATGGCCTGGCGCCGCAAGGTGCTGTAGGCATCCTGTTCATTGAGCCGGCGGCGCTGCATCAGCAATCCTTTGGCCCGTTCAATAATCTTGCGTTCTGCCAGCGCTTCGCGGGTCTGTTCCAGCTCTTCACGCAGGGCCTGGTACTCACGGAAGCGCGCGGTGGCGACACGCATGACGCCCCGTACCCGGGTAAGATCCGTTTCACCTGCCACATAGGCACTGACGCCGGCACGCAGCGCCGCCACGACCAGATCTTCATCATCCTGGTTGCAGAACATCACCATGGGACGAGGCATATCACGCTGCACCAACGCCATACTTTCCAGGGTGTCACGGTCGGGGGCATCCATGTCGACGATGACCACATCCGGGTTGCTGCTGCTTACCTTTTCCGCCAACCCGGCCGCACTGGTAAGCCGGCACAGGATCTCGTGACCCTCATCGATGAGGGCCCGCTCAAGAATGGCGGCGCGGGGTGGCTGGTCATCCACCAGCATGATTTTCAAAGCCATAGCCTCTACGGTGTCCGGACGCAAAGTTGTACCGGAATGTTTTGCAACGGTTGTGCCAGTCATTGATCCACTAACCTGTTGTTTTACTTAAGAATTAAATTCTCACCAATAAAGGACCGACAAAACGCACCGAAACGGTGCGCTTTGCAGTACCAAAACGGCACTTGCGGCCCCGCGGATCAATACTCCGCTGCCTCAATCATGGTGGTTGCCAGCAACGTGTAGGCTGCCGTCCAGGCGGCCTCGGTATCCTCGTCAAAGGCGTCGCCCAATCCCTGTCCCAGAGTCCAAAGCAAGGCCTGTGCCACCGTGGTGTAATCTGCAGGTTTCACCCCGTAATCCTTGTGCCGCTCGCCCAGTTTCTGGACGGCAGGGACAATGGTGTCGAGTCGGTCCAGCCCCTTCACCGCAACCCCGATCATGGTCATCAGCTTTTTCCCCTGCTCCTCCATATTGCCCTTGAACAGGGGCTTGAGGGCCGGGTCCTGGGTAAACAAACGGTCGTAAAACAGCGCGGCGGCCTGATCAGAAATGGCCTCCACCTGGGTCCAGCTGTCTTGCACCCGTGCAATCTGTTCTGGAGTCATGCGTTTCTCCCTTGCTGCCGGTGGCAGCGGTTATTCGATGAATCGTTACGAACCGAAAGTGCGCATCCCGCCCATTACATGGGCACTCGAATGACCACCCCACCCATGACGTCTCCCATCTCGAAATCCGTTTTGGGAGAATCCTTGTGATTGTTGTGGCAAGCGACACAGGGGGCGGCTACCGCCACATCCGGGTACACCGCGGTGTAATAACTCACTTCCCCCAGTGTTTCTGTGCCGTAGAAGTTTTCCCCCGGGTTATCGACGATGAATTGCAGCCCCTCTTTTTCCAGCTCGGTTTTCGGCGCGTTCTGGCTATTAATCGGCCACAAAGACTGCAGGGAATAGGAAAAATCGCTGCTTGTTTCGCTGACCGCTTCTGCGCCGTAACGGAACATTTGCGCAGGCAAGGGAGCACCGTTATCCAGATCTTCCCAGTATTCATGGGGTTTGATGCTGTCGGCCCCCTGGGGACCCAGACGGGCGATGATCAGTTTGGTGTAGTTGGTACGATCGGCATTCATGACCGCAAACAACGAATCGGTATAGACCTTGGGATCAATTCCTCCCGCGGGTTTGGCTTCTTCTTCGCCGCAACCGCTGAGTAACAGGGCCGACAGGGCTGTGGCCATCAGGATGGAGACTTTGTGCTTTACAACGTCTTGCATGGCTTGCATGGGTAGTACCTCCTCAGGTTTGAAATCTGTTTCCGTAATGGCTCAATAAAGCCCCTTCTTTCCGTCCCGGGACTCATCGCGCTCCCTGGCCATGTCCACTGACGGCACATGGATATCGGGCTTGCCACGGAAGTTGTTTTCCAGCAGGTGCGGGTCCGCCAGGGCATCAATGGAGAATTCCAGCCCATGGCAGGTCAGGCACACCGGACGAATCATTTTTTCTACCGGACGCAGGTTCAGGCTCTGGTTATGCTGAACCCGGACATCCCCGTTGTGCACCTCGCGGGGCATGTGACAGGTGGCGCAGGTGACTCCGCTCCCCGGCGGCAGCTCGCCGCGTTTTTCCCGTTTCCACAGGTCGTGATGCGAAGAGCGAAGGTACTCGTTGCTATGCTCATCGTTATGGCAACCGACGCAGGCATCCACCGCTGCCTTTTGCGTATCAAAGTCATGGGCACCATGGCAGCTCACACAGGTCAGCTCACGGTGACTCGCTTCCACATGCATGTTGAGCACCGACTGTGCGGGCGTCATGGGGGACAGCGCCATTCCCAACCGCATGCCATGACGCCCGCGGGTGAACCCTTCCACTTCGGACTCGTGGCACCGGGCACATTGCAATGGTTCGGGCGTATCAACCCATTGCTCCGCACTGCCATGGCAAGCGGTACAGGCCACCCCGGCCTCGGCATGGGCATTACCATCCCAATGTTCCGGTTCTTTCACGCTGGCCGGCGGCGGCCCGTCACCACGCAATAGCGCCACCAGTTCAGCGTCGTCCATGTCATGACGCCAGCCATGTCGCGGTGGCTGGACCGGCTCGGGTTTGAGCCAGGGCTCCCCCGCGTGGGCAAGCAGGAAATCTTCATACAGCGCGCGGTTGTCATGAAAGTTGTGGCAGCCAGCACTGGCACAGGTGTCAAACCCCATGCCTTCATGACTCGGCCGCTCACTGGCGATGTCTTCATGACAGTGCACGCACATGTCCATGGGCAGGGTGACGCCCATTCCCACATCCAGTTCCGGGCGATGCTCTACATGACAGGAGACGCAAAAACGGGCATCCACATTCGCCAACCGGTCAGCGTTACGCGGGTCGGTAAATTTCGATTTCGGGTGGGCATCCTGGGCGGCCTTCAACTCGTCGCCGTGGCAATTAACGCAAGCGTCTTGCAGTACCTCATGGCTATTGAACCCATCGCCATGACAAGCCCCACACTGCAATTCAATCTGGTGGTGGCCGTGGGTCATGGCACCGGGAATAAAGGCGGTCTTTGGCGTGTCCTTTTTTAGCAAGGGCAGCCCCAGCCACCCTGCCAGGGCCAATGACGCCAGCAACCAGATTCCCCATAACCCTACCGTTCGCTTGCGAATCCCCACGGTTGCCCCTCCTAGAAGTAATACGCCGAGACAATGTGTAAGATCAGCAGCACCGGTAATGGCCAGCACACCAGAATGTGCAGCCAGGTGCTGCCCTGGCGTAATCCATCCAGCCCGGGGAGGGCCGCCTGAAACCGGGTTAACAACGCCGCGCCAATACCGGCAATAGCGACACCAATAAAACTCAGCATTAACCAGCGATTGAGGTTTTCCCCAAGCGAGAAACCGGTGTGCCAATAGAGCAGTGCCAGCGCCAGGGCCCCGATGGCGGCATGCGCAATTCGCCAGCCACTAAAGCCGCCTATGGGAATCTTGGGAAACCGTTTTTTTAACGACATCAGCAACAGCAAGAGCGAAGTGCCAAGCACTCCATAACCACTCCACTGACGCCATTCCCCGTTGCGGGAAAACTGTTCGAACAGGCTTTGTGATTGCACCGACGACGATAGCCCAGGGGATGGCAACCAGAATGCCAGCGCCAACAGCAGCGCAGCCATTGCTGACAGGATCGCAAGCGCTGTGCCACCAGGGACACTGCGCGCTCGTGCCATACCGCCTTGGCAGAGGCTGTCCAGCAGCGGTTCGCAGCCACCACAGACGGTTCCCGCCCCACTTCGCTGTTTCAAGGTGAAGGTGTCGCAACCTTCCCCCATGAAGGTTTGTAGTTGCCCCCTGTCCAGCCCACGGCACTGGCATACCACCGTGGATGCAGGCCATTGCCCAACCGGAGCAGGACCACCGGCAAGCGTGCCAGACAAGCGAAAACGCCATATCTCCCAGGGAAGCAAGCGACGTCCATCGGCAATCCGATTGAGAATCTGCTGGCGCTCGGGCCAGGGGCCGACCGACACCACTCCAACCAGCCGATGGGTGCGCAACATCAGCGCCCGATACAGCCCTTTTTCCGCCTGACGGTAAACCAGTGTCTGGTGCACCAGACCGCGTTCTTCATCGATAAAGCGACCAGCGCTGAAAACTTCCAACGCCATCACTTTCAGCCAGGTGCTGTCAGCCACCGGGGTATAACTGTCATGGCTGCCCGCCAGGTTGGCTGCGGCCACCCGAGCCTGTTGCAACGCCGGCATCACCAGACCACACACTTGTTCCTGAAACTGTGCACACTCTCCAACGGCATAAATATCCGGGTTGGATGTCTGCATACTGGCGTTGACCCGGATACCACTGGCCACGGTCAAACCCGCCTTTCGCGCCAGCGCCGTTCGCGGGGCAATGCCGGTGGCAAATACCACCGTGTCGCAAAGCAGCACGTTGCCATCGGCAAGGACAACAGATTCAACCCGCTGGCTGCCTTCGATACGACGCACGCTGGTTTGCAGACGAACATCCACTCCGGACTCACTCAGACTGCCAGCCACCAGGCTGGCCGCTTCGCTGTCGAGCTGGCGATTCATCAACCGGTCGGCGTGCTGAATCAGGGTGACCCGGGTGCCAAACCGGCACAGCCCGTGAGCGGCTTCAATGCCAAGCAACCCGCCACCAATGACCACGGTATGCGTGCTGCGCAGGCGACGGGCCATCAATGCCTGGGCATCGGCCATATCGCGAAAACGTAGTACCCCGGACAAGTCGGTACCCGGGATGGAAGGAATATGAGCGTCGCTACCCAGCGCCAGCACAAGTTTGCTGTAGGGATGGCGCTGTCCAAGGGCATCTTCTACCCAGCGACGGGAAGGATTGATTCCGGTAACAGACCGGCCAACCAGATGCTCCACGGAGTCATCCAGTTCTGCCGGTAAATTGGTCAGGTCATCAAACCCGGTTGACCCGGAAAGGAAGGTGGACAGCTTGACGCGATCATAAGGTGCCCAGGGCTCGGCTCCGAACAACTTCACCGGGGTGGTCTGTCCTCGGCGACGCAGCTCTACCAGACATTGAATACCTGCCGGGCCGTTCCCGACGATAATCAGCGGCGCTTGCACCTCTGATTCTGGCACCTGGGGTTGCGGTTGATATCGTCTAGCCTCCACCTTTCTCCTCCTTTCCTGAGGGTCAAATCGGGAGGGTCGGGGTTAAGACGTCGTGAGCGACGTCTTAAAACTTCAACTCACCCCAGGCCCAGTACTTGCTGGTATCCGCACCAAAATCATCGGCACTGTAATCGGCATACTTCAGACCCACTGTGTAGTGCTTGCCGATCGGGCGTGCGACCAGCAGATCCATTTCTGTGCCGTAATCGGTGCTGCCTTCGTTAGACTTGAAATCGTGGTAAATGGCCGCCAGCTTGAAACCTGCCAGCTTGCCGCCCACGGTCACAAAGGTATCTTCGAGACCGTCTGCCGGGGTTGCCAGAAACAGGTCCGCCCAGCCGTTAAACGCGTGCTTGGTTGCCAGTGGTGTCTGGAAGGCCACAACTCCGTCATCAGAACCCAGCACTTCCTGTGCCAACTTCACGGTCACACCCGCCATTTCGGCACCCAATTCTGCGAAGTAGTACTCGGTATCGCCCGCTTCCACCTCTTGCTGGGCGCCTTCCAGGGTCAACAGCAACTTGATGGCATCCAGATCGAAGGCCCCGGCGTAACGCAGACCCCAGGTATCATTGTTGGAATCCGGCACGTTGTCGGTTTCCAGCAAATAACCGTAGGCCGTCAGGGAGCCGCCGGGCGCCCCTTTCCAGCCCACGTTGAACAGGTTGCTGGACACATTGGCATCGAATACGGGAGTGATGCCGTTGACCGCAGTCAGATGAGCGGCAGAGAAAGTGAAATCACTGAGGGCATAATCCACTTTGGCACCATCGAAGGTCTGTTCGTCCTGGCGCCAGCCCACGTTGCCCACAAAGCGCGCATTGTCATAGATGATGCGTTGACGACCGTAGATGGCAGAAAAACCTTCCAGTGCATTGCTGCCGGTGTAGCTGATCGCCGCACGGTTCAGCTCGGTCACTTCCGGGTCGGCAATCACCGGGTAGCCGGCCTGGTTCGGGGCATAATTATCCACCTGGCCGACGATGTGGGTATCCTCAAATTCCCCCATCACATCAAAGCCATAGAATTTCCCGCTCTGGTAACCCAGTCGAGTACGCAAGGTCAGTGCCTGGCCCTCCTCGGTGAAGGCATCGCTGTCCACTTCTTCATAGCGCAGGCGCATATTGAGCAGTGGCGTGCCGCTTTTCAGAGCCGTAATAAAGGCATCCTCTTCAGCACTGGCCGTCCCCGTAAAGCCCAGCGTGGAGAGTATGACGCCGGCAGCAATGGCAGAATGTTTCATGTTTTTCTTCCTCAGCAAGTTAACTTCCCAGTAAAACTTTTCAGGCTTTCCGCAACGTGCGGACATACCTTTCCTGTTACCGCCACTGTTCAGGGCAATGGCAGTCGTATTCGTTAAGCGGAAAATCAGGCGCGTTTACGCACCCCTTCTGTGTTGGCGCTGTTGCGTTTCGGCATCGGCTCCACCTTGCGCTGCTTTTCATACAGGAACTGCAGCACCTGCTGGCGACAACGCACGAAAGTGGGATCATCCGCCAAGGCAAGACGGTCCCGGGGCCGCGGCAGCTTGACGTCAAGGATTTCGCCGATGGTGGCGGACGGGCCATTGGTCATCATCACGATGCGATCGGACAGCAACACCGCCTCATCCACATCGTGGGTAATCATGATCACGGTGGTGCCCAGCTGGGCATGGATTTCCATCAGGGAATCCTGAAGGTGTGCCCGGGTCAGTGCGTCAAGAGCACCAAACGGTTCGTCCATCAACAATACCTGTGGCTGCATGGCCAGTGCCCGGGCAATCCCCACGCGCTGTTTCATGCCGCCGGAAATTTCATCCGGTTTCTTGTGCATGGCATGGGCCATGTGCACCAACTCCAGGTTGTGTGCCACCCAGTCACGGATCTCGGCTTTGCTCTTGGTTTTCTTGAACACTTGCTTGACCGCCAACTCCACATTTTCGAAGGCGCTCAACCAGGGCAACAGTGAATGATTCTGGAATACCACGGCCCGCTCGGGGCCAGGCTCCGTGACTTCCTGCTTGTCCAGAATCACGCCGCCATCGGTGGCCTGCAATAGACCGGCGACGATGTTGAGAACAGTGGATTTACCGCAACCGGAGTGACCGATCAACGAGACAAATTCACCAGACTCGATTTTCAGGTTTACATCCTTAAGGGCTTCGAATTGACCTTTCGGCGTGTCGAACTTCATCCCCACGTTGGACAGTTCCAGTAGTGCTTTCATGAAGATTCTCCTATTCGGTCGTTTATCGCTGCACGGATGACTTGTCCCAGACCAGAGCCCGCTGCAACATCAACATCAGGCGGTCCAGCAGAAAACCGATCAGACCGATGACGATGACCGCCACCATGATCCGGCCAAGGGATTGGGAGCTACCGTTCTGGAATTCATCCCAGACGAATTTTCCGAGCCCGGGGTTTTGGGCCAGCATCTCGGCGGCGATCAACACCATCCAGGCGATCCCAAGGCTAAGACGCAGACCGGTGAACATCATCGGCAATGCCGATGGCAGTACGATCTTGCGGACATGGCTCATGGCGTTAAGACGCAGTACCCGTGACACATTGGTGAGATCCTGGCTTACCGACGTCACTCCTACTGCTGTGTTCATCAGCGTCGGCCACAGACAGCACAGCGACACCGTGAACATGGAGGTGAGAAACGATTTGGCGACCAACGGATCATCCGTTACGTACACCGCGCTTACGACCATGGTCACCAGCGGCAACCAGGCCAGCGGCGATACCGGTTTGAACAACTGGATCAGCGGGTTCATGGCGGCATGGGCAGTGCTGCTCAGGCCGATAAAAATCCCCAGCGGAATGGCAATCATGGAGGCCAGCAGAAAACCACTCATCACAGTGATCAGACTGGTGCCAATCTGGTCAAAAAACGTCGGCGCTCCCGTGTAGCTGCGATAGACCGGTTCCCATTCCGGTTGCTGCGCCAAACGGCTGGCAATGTACTTCTCCTGCCGCTCATGGAACGCAGCCTCTTTGGCCCGTGACGCCTGATGCTCATCCAGCAAACTGCCAGCCTGCTCCCAGACCTGTGAAGGACCAGGGAACTGCCCCAGTGAGGTATCGATACGCTGGGCCGCCAGTTGCCACAGCAACAGGAAAGCCGCGATACCCAGCACCGGCCAAATCAGCTGACGCAGCAGGGCTTGCCATTGCTCACCGGACATCTTGCCAGTGGCCAGGGCGCGGTAGGGTTCCATCCAGGTTGGGAATGTCAGGGTCACCATGATTGCTTCTCCTCGGCGGGCGAGCGCTTAAAGCGCGTCGCCCTCTTTCAGACCAATCGGGAATTTCGCCAGGTATTCGTTGGGCTTGCGGCCGTCGTAGGTGATGTTGTCGATAAAACCTTTCTGCGGCGGTTTGAAGCCTTCTTCCGTGGCAAAATCGGGAAACTCATCGGCGGCAATCTTGCCTTCCGCGATCAGTGACTTGGCCGCCTGGGCATAGATGTCCGGGCGATACACTTTCTTCGCTACGTCCATGTACCAGCTATCGGGTTTGCTCTCGCTGATCTGACCCCAACGGCGCATCTGGGTCAGATACCAGATAGCATCGGAGTAATAGGGATAGGTCGCGTTGTAGCGGAAGAACACGTTGAAATCCGGCACCGGGCGTTTGTCGCCTTTTTCGTATTCGAAGGTGCCTGTCATGGAATTGGCGATCACGTCATAATCGGCGCCAACATAGTTCGGCTGAGACAGGATTTTCACGGCTTCCGGACGGTTGGCGTTATCGTTTTCATCCAGCCACTTGGCCGCACGAATCATCGCCTTCACGACACGAATATGGGTGTTGGGATACTTGTCAGCCCAGCCCTTGCTCACGCCAAACACTTTTTCCGGATTGTTTTTCCAGATTTCGTAATCGGTGATGACCGGAACCCCAATCCCCTTGAACACGGCTTGCTGGTTCCACGGCTCCCCCACGCAGTAACCATAGATCGTGCCGGCTTCCAGCGTGGCAGGCATTTGCGGCGGTGGTGTCACCGACAGCAGCACATCCGCCTGCAATTGACCGCTGGTATCGCCCTTGTGCGGAGCGTAGTAGCCCGGGTTCAGCCCCCCGGCGGCCAGCCAGTAACGCAACTCGTAGTTATGAGTGGACACCGGAAACACCATGCCCATGTTGAAAGGCTTGCCTTCCGCCTTGTACTTTTCCACTACTGGCTTGAGGGCATCAGCCTTGATGGGGTGAACCGGTTTACCGTTCTCGCTGGGAATATTTTTCTTCATTTCTTCCCAGACCGCGTTGGAAACGGTAATGCCGTTACCATTCAGGTCCATGCTGAAGGCCGTAATGATATGCGCCTCGGTGCCATAACCAATCGTGGCACCCAGCGGCTGACCTGCCAGCATATGTGCGCCATCGAGCTGACCGTCAATCACCCGGTCCAGCAGCACTTTCCAGTTGGCCTGGGCTTCCAGAGTGACGAAAGCCCCTCTTCTTCGAAATACCCTTTCTCATACGCTACGGCGAGCGGCGCCATGTCCGTAAGTTTGATAAAACCAAATTTCAGGTCGGCCTTCTCCGGCCAGCCCACCGAATCTGCCGCCATGGCGTTGGCAGAGAGCCCCATGGTCAACGCTGTCAGTGCCGTACGAATCATTTTTTTCATCAGTCTTCCCTCACTAGCCCGCTCTCCGGCAGGCATAAAAAAAGCGCTCAGGGTCCCCCGTCATCGTTGACCGGGTACCTTGAGCGCCTTTGCTCGAATCTTCTCGTGACCGCCGTTGGTCACGAAGATGGTTATGTCGTCACAACGCTATTGCTGTGATGAGTCGTATAAGGCAAATGCTGTGCCAATTTTTAAAAACCTTGTTTTTCATATGGTTAGCCATTGACGATTCACCGCTACCCACCCCGCACGCCCATAAATTGCACAAGCGGCACTGTTATGCACCGCCCCTCCCTCCCCAAAATGCACCACCGTTTTGGTGCAGGGGCCGGTTACCGCCGCATTGCGCTGTTTTTGCACTGCCATGGGGAGAAAACGGTGCTCCGCCTGCGACCAAGGCCGTATTAAGGAGCCTCTGTATAACCCTTTGCGTGCTCAGTCTTTCAGGCTGGTTCGCCCCCTCTATGGGTCAAAAGGTAAAGAGGGGCGCGCTTTTGAAGGTGTATGTCCATCCATTGAAAAAGCGCAACAACGAGTGCGGGCCAGCCTGGAAGACCCTACGTACCCTGACGAGCATAAAGGCGCGGCCTGAAGCGCACATCTGCTGCGCCTTGCCTCTAGGAAAGGGAACCACCCTTACCGTCGAGACAAGACACAACAGCTGCACGCTTCAGGACACGCTGAGCATGCAAAGGGTTATACAGAGGCTCCTTATCACTGAGGCTTATGTTGAACATCATTCGCAGAGTACACAGGAATAAGCACAGGCCTGTTAGGCTTCTTGCTTGCCGCGTTATCAACGCTATATGAGACTCGTTAGGGATACCGACATTGTGAATGCCAGCACCAACACAGACCGTAACGCCCTGCTGATTGCTATTGCCGGAGCCTTCAGTCTCGTCATTGCATTGGGTATTGGCCGTTTCCTTTTTACCCCGGCCTTGCCAGACATGATTGCTGACAGCTCGCTTACTGCCGTCAGTGGCGGCTATCTGGCTGCTGTGAATTACGGTGGCTATCTACTTGGCGCCATGCTCGCCATGGGGGTGCCTGCCCATCAGGCCCGAAACGCACTGTGGGTGGCGCTGTGGGTCAGTGTGATCAGCAGTGTGCTAATGGGCGTGAGCGACAACTTTATGCCCTGGGCCATCAACCGTTTCCTGGCCGGCATCGCCAGCGCCATCATCATGGTCAATGGCTCCGCGCTGGTGCTCGGCGCCCTGCCCAACCACCTGCGCGCACGGCTGGGGAATATCCACTACGCCGGTATCGGCCTGGGCATCAGCATCGCCGCCCTCACCGTGGCGCTGATCGAGTCCTTGCAAGGCAGCTACCCCTGGATGTGGGGCGGGTGCGGCGTCTTCGCCTTGCTGCTGTTACCACTGTTAAAACGCATCCCTCCCCTGCCCCATGCCCGCGATACCGCTCATCACGCCAGTCCGGTCAACCGCAAGGCGTTGGGGTTTTTGATCGCAAGCTACACGCTCGCGGGGTTCGGCTACATCACCAGCACCACCTATCTGCCGGTGATCGCTCGCACCCAGCTCCCTGACCTTAACAACGCCGCCTTCTATACCTGGCTGGCTGTGGGCCTGGCTGCCGTGCCGGCAAACCTGCTGTGGGGCAAGCTGGCAGGCCGTGCAGGCGAACGCAACGCACTGATGATGGCGCTCGTCGTACAGGCCCTGGGGGTCAGTGCGCCGGCCTGGTTACCCGGCCTCGCCGGGCTGGTGACCAGCGGGCTGCTGGTCGGGGGAACCTTTACTGCCGTGGTCGCGCTCAGCATGTACTGCGGCCGCCAACTGGCCCCCCACGCAGCCAGCATGGCGCTGGGCGCACTCACTGCCTGTTATGGCGTGGGGCAGATTTTGGGCCCAGTGGTTACCGCCAGGATGCTGGAAAGCAGTGGTAGTTTTGCGCCGGGGTTATTGAGCGCGGCCGCCGCGTTAATCGGGGCCGCTGCGTTGTTGCTACCGCTGGGATCGGCACGCTTCTGACTGCCACACGCAGTGGATCAGCCACCCATGGGGATAAAGTTCGGTGTTTCTGCCACTCGCCGCAGCCAGGCCTCAATCGCCGGATAACCCGACAGATCGAAGCCTCCTTCATGGGCAACATGGGTATAGGCATACAGCGAGATGTCTGCTGTCGTCAGGCGGTCGCCTGTCAGGAAAGCGGTGTGCTGCAACTGGCCCTCCATCACCGCCAGCGCCTTGTGCCCACCCGCTTGCTTGGCCGCATATTCGTCCGCCTTTTCCGGTGGTAACCCAAGGTACTTGTTAATGAAGCGCGCGACAGCGATATAAGGTTCGTGACTGTACTGTTCAAAGAACTGCCACTGCTGGATGCGTGCCTGGGCGAGGCGTTCAGATGGATACAGTGGTGAGTCCCAGGCAAGATAATTGATGATGGCATTGGACTCGCCAAGACTTATGCCATCACCCAGATCCAGCACCGGAATTTTGCCATTGGGGTTCATCGCCAAAAAATCCGCATGCCGTGTATCCCCCGCCAGGATATCCACATCGATCCAGTCGCAAGTCCTGTCCAGCAGCCGACATACCAGCTGTACCTTGTAGCAATTCCCGGATTGCCTATCTCCATAGATTTTCACGAAAGCTCCTTTTTCGTGTCGTAAACGTTATGCACCAGCATGGCTGCAATTCCTGTTCGGCGGCATGCCAGGAGGAACGCAGCCACACAATATTAACGGCAGGGAAACTCCCTCATAAGTCCCCAGGTCAACACCAGAGACACCGGCACGTTCTGGAAGCCCTCTTGTTCCTCGGGGGAGGGATAAAGCGCTTTTGAGTCGCGAATCTGATCATCAATGATGGACAGATAATTATCCGTTTTTAGCGATAGTTCATTGGGCTGGCAATACAACGCAGGTTCAGCAAGGGAATTGGCCGCCATGACACCGGAGCCGACGCCACTGATATACACCTTCAGCCGCTCAATGTCCGTTTCTTTTGCCTGCGTGTAGCCACCCACATTCAGGGCACTGGCAGGAGACATAACAGCAACGAGCCCGATATAGAGCCACAGTTTTTTGATGTTCAAGGTGAATCCCTCTTTTGGGGGTAATTGCCGGGAATGGCAGTTGAGGCGCCCTGTCTTTTCACAATCAACCGCACTTTACCCCAAAAAGCTCAGCCTGGCGTTGTGGTACTGCTCCTGCCCTCACCTGCCGATAACGGTGAACAACAATCGGTGTTCTGTCACTTGTTCAGCCCTGTGGGGAGCGGACAATATGAGACATACGTTCTATTTAGTCTCGCTGCGACAATGGCAGAAGGAGCACAGCATGGCGACAACGACCAACAACAAAGCCGACCCGATCGCATTGGGGCCCGATTCCCTGGCCTGGAAACACGCGGGGGATAATCTGCAATTACTGATGGCAGGGACAACCCTGCTGTTACAGGTTTCACACCCCGTGGTGGGCGCAGGTGTGGGCGATCATTCCGTGTTCAAGGAAGACCCCTGGGGGCGCCTGCAGCGCACCACCGAATGGGGACTTCGACTTCTGTATGGCGGACAGGAGGGCTCCCCACAGGCGGGCCGTGACCTGCGGGAAATGCATCGCAACATCAAGGGCGCAGACGAGAAAGGCCGCAAGTACTTTGCGCTGGACCCGGAAGCCTATGCCTGGGTACACATGACCACCTACTACACCATGGTCACGACCCAACGGATGTTTGGCGACAAGCCATTCACCGCCAGCGAGGAAGCCCAGCTGTATCATGAGTGGGTCCAACAAGGGCGCGTGCTGGGGATTCGTGATCAGGACATGCCCCAGACGGTGCCGGCCTTCTGGGAATACTTCCACAATATGGTGGAAACCCGCCTGGAAAATACCGATACCGCACGCTACCTGCTGGATGTGAGCTTGAAGCAGGTGAAGAAGCCGCCACAACTGAGCATGATGCCGGACTGGCTGTGGGCCCGCTTTTACCGCCAGATTGGCAAAAACGCTACGCTTAGTACCTATGCCACCCTGCCCCATGCCTTGCGCCGCAAGCTGCATGTGCATTGGACCGGGCGACTGGCACGCCGCTTTGAACGCAAACGCCGGCTGATTCAACGGCTGGTGCCACTGGTTCCGGCCAAGGTACGCTACCTTCCCCCTGCCTATCTGTCGGTTACCGGTCAGCTGGAGCGGCTACGTCCGGTACTGAAAGAAGCGGCCTGACAGGACCCCGTGCAGGGGCATGCTTGCAGAGCCCCTGCAATATGTCAGGGCGTAATATAAAACCGCAAGACGCCAATGATCTGATTGTCTTCCGTACGAACCTCAACCCGCCAGCGCCCTTGCGAAGGCACCGGGATGTGGCGTTTGTGAGACCAGGTGCGGAAACCGGATTCACGACCCCCGTAAACCTTGAGAGGAATACGGTCGACTTGCTCGCCATCATGAAACCAGTAGTGATAGACATCCTGGCCAAGCCCCAACGGCGCCTTGATAGCCGTATAGGCGTAAAGGCCTTGCCCCACTTCGTCGCTGCTGAAAACCTCACCTTTCACCAGCGGTTTACGCTCTGATCGGCTGAACGACAGCGCCATGGCCCGCTCTTCCAGTGACAGGGTCAATGGCGGGACCAACGGCGCCAGCCAGCGAGGCGCCAGCGCAATAACACAGGACACCGCGATCAACCCCGCCCAGCGAAACCATTTTCGCGGCCCACCGAAACGCCAGAAGCTGGGTAACGCAAACAGCGCGGTCAGCCAGCCGGCCCAGGTAAGTGCGGAGTCCGTGCTCCAGTGGAAAATCAGCGGCAACAACACCAGCAGTGCCACAAACAACGCCCAGGCATGAAAGCCAAAATACAACGCACGATGCCGGGCCAACCAGAAATACACCGGATCAATAATGCTCACCAGCGCCGCACTGATCACCAGCGTGGTGAAGAAGATATATTCCGCCCCACCTGACCACTGCAGCAACACAAACGGCAGG
>Ga0208203_1000486_pt1 | contig 17955 bp, 23 predicted proteins | sample DeeseametaMP2914_FD_184167 | JGI IMG/M metagenome (GOLD analysis project Ga0208203, IMG submission 184167) | Marine microbial communities from the Deep Atlantic Ocean - MP2914 (SPAdes) | ecosystem: Environmental > Aquatic > Marine > Oceanic | place: West of Santa Cruz de la Palma, Atlantic Ocean...
CCTCCACCTCTATGAATCTTTTCAACTGAATATTTTAGCCTTGCAGAAATACCCGGGTCAAATTCAACCAAAGAGTCATCACCCCTCTCATTCCCACGCCCTAAAGTGAAAACATGAGGATGACTACAAAAAATATAGATTTTAAGGTGTTTATTTTTTCTTACAAATTCATTGGCATCGAGCTGAAATTTTTCACAGTCCTTATATTCCCAATTCCATTTTGTGACATATAAGGTATTGCCATTGATTTCAACTGTGGCATCCTCTGGCGGATTAAGTTCAAAGAAAGGCTCACCAACTACTTTTTCCAATTTATTTCCTTGCCCTCTTTTTGGTTTAAAAAATCCAGATAATCAGCAGCTTTATACGAGCTTCTTACCATTGGGCCAGAGGCAACAAAGTCAAAGCCAATGTCATATGCAATCTTTTTTAAATGATCAAACTCTTCGAGCTCATAATATTTTTGAACTTCAAGATGAGCGAGAGTTGGTCGCAAATATTGTCCAAAAGTTATTATATTAACTCCTGCCTTTTTAAGATCGGTCATGGCCTCAACTAGTTCTTCTTTCGTTTCACCAAGTCCAACCATTAGCGAGCTCTTGGTATGAATGTGAGGGTGTACTTCCTTATAATAGGCCAATGCTTTAAGAGTCTGGTCATACCCGGCCCTTCTATCTCTAACAGGGTGGGTAAGTCGCCTAACCGTTTCAAGGTTTTGTGCAATAACAAATGGGTTCGACTTGGCCAGTGTATCCATATGCTCTGGGATTGCGTTGAAGTCTGGAATCAAAACTTCAACCTTCACTTCAGGATGATCTGTATTCACTCTTTCGACAATTTTTGCAAACTGTCCGGCTCCCAGGTCATCTAGGTCGTCTCTGTCAACGCTTGTAATCACGAGATACTTTAGTCCCATCATGCTTACCATCTCGGATGCCTTGCGAGGTTCATCCTTGTCGACGACACCCTTAGGGTTTCCAGTTTTAACATTGCAAAACTTGCAAGCTCTTGTGCAGGTGTCCCCGAGTACCATCATTGTAGCGGTTTTAGCATCCCAGCACTCACCCAGGTTAGGACACATTGCCTCTTCGCAAACAGTAAAGAGGTTGCGCTCACGTAGGGACTTTTTAACATCTCTATAATTATCACCTTTAGGTATTCTTGCTTTTAGATACCTAGGCTTTCCGGTTAAATTTTTCTTTCCGTATTTTTTAAAGATTGTTTTTTCCATACCGCTATTTATCATTTTTTTTTGCGATATAAAAGGCTTCTAGCTTATGCGGCGGCTACAGATGGTGAAACTTCATAAGCAAGCCTCAGGTCATCTTGAGGCCCAAAAATGTGGATATTGTTGATTTCCTGATCAAAGAGGTTGGATAGGACAAAAAGAAGCTTTGATGGGTCATCTCTGGTGATTCTTAGATCAACCTCCGCTCGGTGAATGTCAAAAGCTTTAAATGGTCCCCAAGTCACTGGAATTTCAAGGAGTTCACCTTTAAAATGAATCGCCAAGCACCCACGCTCTTTTGACAATTTTACTTCTAAAGTATTGAAATTTAGCTCCATTTGGTTTGATGGAGCTCTAAACTCAAGCACATTGTCAGAGATTCCTTCAAAGGTCTCTTGAACCATCTGAGAAATATAGTCTTTTCCTTTATCCATGATGGACTTATCGGGAATTTTCTCAGAAAAGTTTAGTTTTCCTCTAAAGCGTTGATTGGCTCATTTGCTTCATGAAAAGTCTTTAAGTGGGTGATTTTAGAGATCTTCCATCCATCTTCCATTTTTTCAAACTGTGCTATTTTTTTGGTTTCTGTTGAAAAGCTAACCTTTGGCTGCTTGGAACTCTTATAGGAAACGATGTAGGTGATTGAACAGGAATTACCCTGGCACGTTTCATTCAAGATTTTCGTTCTTGTCCCACTAATCGATTTTAGTAGGTCACTCTTTGCAACTTCCTCTTCACTCATCGAATCAATAGCTTCCCGCAATTCACCTGTAGTGTGTTTTAAGAAATAAGATTTTTCCAACTCCTTTGAGGCCACATCTTTAATAACCATTTTCAACAAACCTTCTGGAGTCTTAGGAGAAGGTGAGCAGGAAATAAACATAATAAAAAAGCAAAGTCCAATAATTCTATTCATCTTAAAAGCTCCACATTGTATCCCATCTGTTCAAGGATTGAGTAATAATCGCGCCAACCAAAGTCCTCTTTTGTACTAGGCACTCTAAAACCAAAACCACGTTTATCGTTGGTTCTGCAGGCCAAAACGGCCTGGGAATTAAAGTCTGTGTCTGAAAGAGAAGTAGTTATTTGCACATTTTTTAAATTCAAGTTTTCCGAGGCATCCTCCAAGTAGGTGAAACACCCATTTGGATTCCAATTTGTCAGCCTTGCCTTATATACACTACCGCTATCCAAATCTTTAATTTCGCAATTAAGCTTTGAAAGCATAGGCTCAAACAAATCATCATTGTTAAAGCCAGGATTGTAGTAGGCCTCATTTATCTCTATTCTAAGAAATTGATAGAAGTAATAACTTGTTATCAGGTATAAGAATAAAGAGATCGTAATTAGTTTTGAAAAATTTTCTGATAAATTAAATATAGTAATAGCACTTGCCGCAGCAACCACACAGGCAAATAAGAAGATAGAAGCGTGCTTTAATCTAAAAACCATAATACCACAAACTAGTAGAAGCAGATTAAAGCTCCAGAAACGAGTTAGACTCTCTTTTAGAAAGGCTTGATCAAAAACAGTTTTTGCCTGGAGCAAGCCTTCCTGCAAGTAAATAAAAAAGAAGCTCAAAAGAATAAAGAGTACAATATTCCACATTGTTGTGCTTCTATAGAAAATTTTCAATTTCATAGTATAATTTACCTTGAAACTATTATGATAAAAAAACTTGAAATAAACAACACATGTGTATCATGCGATTCTTGCCGGTTGGTTTGTCCAGAGAACGCAATTATCACCGATGGAACAGAGTATGCCATCGACAACTGGAGTTGTACCAACTGCCATCTTTGTATTGAAGTATGCCCAGCAGAGTGCATACGACAAAAAAATGACTAAAGCTCTACAACAATATTATTGAATACAATCGATTTTTTTGAATTATCTGGACTCACTCCATCACTTAGAAGAATTTTATTTTTCACCTTTGTCATGGCCTTTTTCGATAGATTAATAACATTCTCGCTTTCATTAGCGTTATAGCAATTTTCATTGACCTTACTTCTGTCTAGAGCATTTTCTCTTAGTAGGAAGTCAATAAAACGATCGTGTTTTTTCAAGGCAATTCTTTCCAAAATGGAAAAACAACTTTTCCAATACCTGTCCAACGTACCAAAGTCCCAATACTCAGAATCTTTGATTCCAATGACACCGACCTTCTTGTTTGTAAAATTTGCGACAGATTCAAAAAAAGAACTTTTACCTGTTGAAGGCGACAAGGATTCAAGTCTTACAAGCGACATGCCTGTGTATGTTTTTATGGTTTTGTTTCGCTCAATATTGGAGTTTTTTATAACTCCTTTCAACAGCCCATCACCGACATCCAAGGCATTGTATAATTCATCCGAATTCACTTCATAACTAAATAAAAGGCAGTCATTACTTCTAAACTGATTAAGAGCTTCATTCCATATCTTTTCATTGATAAAAATGAACTGATCACTATTTAAAATTAGAAGCTCTCCGGAGTAGTTCAATTTTCGTGCAAGATTGTGAACTGCACCACCAATATCTATCGGTTCTTTTTCTAATAGAATGGTAACATTTTTAAACGTTGGATTTTCTTTTACGTGCTCAAGAATCTCTTTAGTATAATAGTGGGAATTTATAAAAATATTTTTCACACCAAGGCTCTGAGCATAAAGTACTTCAAGCTCCAACAAGCTGCACTCAAATACAGGCCACAAAACTTTTGGCAAAACCTTTCCGATTTCGCCCATCCTTGTCCCTGCTCCTGCGGCTAGAATTAAAGCATTTTCAACTATCATAATATAAATTAAAAAGTTTAGTCTTTAGACTTTCTAGATCTGGCTGATCCAACATTGCTAATTTCAATTTTTCCATTGCAAAACCGATGTACTTTAAATAACGATGATCTTTTCTGTGATGATAGATATAAGCGAAACTTCCTACAGCTTTAAAGACCCTTTGCAACAACATGTCTCGATACAATTCTTGGAACTGCTCGTAATCTTTTTGTCCATGCACCTCTTTAGGAAGCTTTTCAAAGTACATCCTCTTAAGCAGCTCCCTATTCTCTTCATTTAAATCGTAATAACAGTCTTCCAACAAGCTTGCCAGGTCATATTGTGGAATACCCAATCTTGCATCTTGAAAGTCTATAATCATAAATTCATCGCCCTTCATCATGATATTGCGCGAATGAAAGTCTCTATGAGTGCAAACCATTTTCTGAGAACTTAACCTTTTACAGATTGGATAGAACTCTTCAATAAGACTTCGTTTAAGTCCTTCATCATCTATTCCCAAGAACCTGCCAACAAAATAATCCACAGTGAAATCTATTTCATTTATTAGCTTTTCAAAATCAAACTTTAACTTTCCGACATGCGACTTTTCCACTTCGCTTAAAGGGATACTGTGGATTCTTACAAGCTCATTTATAATGCTCTCGAATACAGTGAACTCCTTTTCCTTTGAATTCACGGATGAAAGGGCCTTTAAGAGAGTTACATCCCCCAAGTCTTCTTCCAAAAGATAGCCTTTAGAGAGGTCTGTATGAATTACCTTTGGAACTTTGATTTTATGGGTTTCCAAAAACTTTTGGGTTTCCACAAACGAGTTAAACTCGTCTTGACTTGGGTTGTCCAAGCAAACAACATAGGATTGCACAGAGCACCTTACTCTGTAATACCTTCTTGTAGAAGCATCTCCTGTAAGCCTTTCCACATTTGTAATCTTTGGGCAATCGACATTTGTCTCTGCCATGGACTTTTTAAAAAGCTCTTCAATAAACAATCTTTCTGAAACTTCTGGCTTCATACTTACCTTTTTAACCTGTTAACAAATGAATAAAAGTCCCTGGATGATCGTTCGTACTTTGTCTGATTTGATTTAGCGTTAGACTGCTCTATCAAAAAAGCTTTAAACAAAGACTCTTCTCTTGATATCGAGCTTGTATCGCCAAGTTGCACAGCAAAGTCCAGTGAGTTTCTGTTTTGAATTTGCAACCATGACAAATAAATATCCGGATCTATACCAACTCTTTTCAAAGTATAGAAGGCCCACTTATGAATCTCAACTTTATCAATTGTTTTTAGACGCATAAGCCCTAAAATTCGCGAAGTTGTAAGATGTCCTGTTGGCACGATTAGGGACTTTCTATAAATATTTTTTTCACTTCTTATAAGTTCATATGCAATGACACTATATAGAATTTTTTCATTTTTTATGTATTTTGAAACAAGTCCAGATGAAATGAAAACTTTCAGCCCAGGTAGCGAAAAATGAAATGGTGCAGGGTGCTTCACAACTTTGAAGCTTGGTTGTTTTCCGCTAGTGAAAAAGAGCTCGTTATTCTTAGTGATATCGTTGGCGATTGCCTCCAAGAATCTTTCCTCTTTTTTTGTTAATCTATAGAGCTCTGCATTTTCAGAGTTCAAGTAAAAGCTTTCAAAAGCTTGAAGATGCTCCACAAAATCTTTTGGGGTTAACGCATTATATGTGGAGAGATTAACGCTCTTACTCTTTTTATCCTCTTTTTTAGAAGTAAATAATGAGCAAGAAACAGTAAAAAGTGAAAATGTGATAAGTAAGAGCTTCATTTCAAAAAAAGTAAGGACCCCAAATAAAAAAAGCAGGCCCCAGGCCTGCTTATATCTTAGTTAATAATTTACCTTAGATATCTTCAAAAGCAACATCTCTTGCTTGAAGAATTGGAGTGTAGATTGTAAACCCTGCAAAGATAACATTAGGGTCTTTTATAAGTGGCTTATTGTTATCCCAGATGGCCTTCCAATGCTTAGATGTTCCGTATGTGTTATGAGAAACCTTTCCTAAATAGTCCCCTTGTTTCACAAGATAAGGATTGCCACTAGGGTTAAAGATGAATGGTTCCGCCGGCATGTTGTACTTGAGCTCAGTGCCCACTGCCACTTGGTTGCCGTTAAGAACATCTGAGTTCATCTGAGCAATCTCTTTCCACTTGGCATAATCACCATACAGATTAAAAGCTATCATCATCAAAGTTTCATTTTCTTTAACAGTATATGTACCGATGCCTGCAGTTGGAGTTATCTCAACTGCACTGTTGTCAGCAATCACAGGCTCTTGAACAGGTTGTTCTTGAATAAACGCTGGCTCTTCTTGAACAGCAACTTCTGAGTTTGCGAAGTCTTCAGGAATAGTTTCGGCCATAATGTCTTCGCTTTCATCAGAAAACTCTACAGCGTCGGCTAGTTCAATTCCGGCGTCGATTGACTCATCTTCTGTCACTGATTTTGAACCAGAACAAGATACAAGCCCCAATAAGATAAATAGTGTTGTAAAATATTTCATAAAAATCTCCTCGCTTGTGATTATAACAGTTCTCCTGAAATTATCGGCGAGGAAATTTTTAACATGAGGTTTTATTTAGTAAGTGAAAAACATTTCCTGTTGATCAATTGAGTCGTGTATTTTTTGAACAAGCTTGTCAAAGTGATCCTCATTCTCAAGGAAGTCCAAATCATCAGTATCAACAATTAGAGACTTGCCAAGTTCATAACTATCATACCAATCGTCATAATACTGGTTCAGCTTAGTCAAATAATCAACAGGGATAGCTTGTTCGTAATCTCGGCCTCTTAGTTGGATCCTTTCCTGTAGCTTTGGAACAGACCTTTTAAGAAAAATCATTAATGTTGGAGGACTTAAATACTGGATCATTGACTCATATAGCTTACAGTAGTTTTCGTAGTCTCTTGCATCCAAGTCGCCTTGCTCAAAAAGTGCTCTTGCAAAGATGTTTGCGTCTTCGTAAATCGATCTATCCTGAACCGAGCTGGCCAATCCAGACTCAATATTTTTGTGAGTGTTAAACCTATGATTTAGAAAGTAAACTTGTAGTGGGAAGCTCCATCGGCTCATATTGTCATAGAAGTCTGCCAAATACGGATTGTCTTGAACAGATTCAAAGAAAGGCTTCCAACCTAGACGGTTTGACAATTTTTTTGTCAGCGTCGTTTTTCCACTGCCAATATTTCCAGCAACCACAACGAAGTGCCTATTGTCACCACTAGATAGCTCTTTATAAGCATTGTTTAACATCTACTCCCCCAATATATTGTGTGTCTAGGGATTGGTATCAAAACCTGTGCAAAACCGTCAATCACTTGATTTTTTTTTATACACTCAACCGGTTTACTTGGTTGCCTAAAAGTCTTAAAATTATGTGGAAGGATGGATATAACTTGTCGAAAATATTAAAAACTACTTTTTTTCTTACATTTGTCTCTTTTGCGCTGTGTGTAAACAAAATTCACGCGCAAAGCTTGGTTGACGACATATCTTCCCCACTGGGCCTTGGTTCAAGTTCTGAGATATTCACAGAAACGATTAGAACAATCTCAAGAAGCCAAAAAATTTTCATTTTAACCAATACCAACGAAATGCTCTATAAAGGAGACTTTATAACCTTGGTTCTTGGAGGAAAGGATCCCGTCGCAAGGGCACTAGTAGGAAAAACTCACGACTCTTTAGCAGGAATCAAGATTCTTAAAATCTACTCCCTAAAAAAATGGAGCGTTCTGCGCAAGGGATTAGAGGTCGGCATCCTTAAAGGCGACGATTCAAGGCTCTTTGTTAAGGAAGAAAAGAAGGAAGTCGAAGAAGAGGGTCAAATTAAATCCGAAGAAGACCTTTATGATATCGATGTAGTTGAAGAAACAGATTTTTTTACCAAGGACAATAGATACATTAGACCAGATAACGTAGTTGGTGCAGCTTGGTCACAATACAGTTTTGAAAACACCCTCCTTCCAGAGACGGAAACTGAAGTGGGCACTCAATGGGCCTTTAGTTGGGCATATCAGTTTAGCGACAATTACTGGGTGGAAGGCCTTTATGGACGAACTTTATTAAGTAACTTTCCAGCCCAAAGTACTCAGACGTTGATTAATAACTTTACTATAAGATTAAAGTACACGTTTAAACTACCACTATACTCTTACCTTCTTCCCTATGTGGGCTTTCAAATATATAACATTTCAAGTCCCGATGCTGGCCAAAGCAATGACGCCAGTCTTAACGCTAAAGAGGAAAGTTTAATTAACGACCTTGGACAGGATCAGCCCGTCTTTGGCGCAACTCTACTAAGAAGATTGGTGCCAGGGTGGTTTTTAAAGGTTGATCTAGGAAATGATATAATCGCACTGGGAGCTGCCATTGAATTCTAAAATTATTCTAGTCTCACTAATTTTATCTTCAGCATGTGGAGTTAAGACTGCACCTTCAGCTCCTGCCAACACGGCCTTGCCTTCAATTCCACAATCTTATGAATTTAAGCTTGATAAACAGTACATTAATGACTCAGAAGAAAATAATGATGATCTAGAACAGAAAAAGAATTAGCAAAAGCTGATATTATTGTTCCATGAGTCTTATCATAGCCACAGGTTCAAATATAGGCGACAGGTTTCTAAACCTGGACAATGCTAAATCAAAAATTAGTCAAACGTTTGATTTTATTGCAGAGAGTAGAATTTATTCCTCCCCAGCTGTAGATTACATGGACCAACCTGACTTCTTAAATCAGGTCTTGGAGTTTAAACTTCCAGAGATTTCACCCGAAAAGGTTATGCTCATCTTATTAGAATATGAAAAACAACTTGGCCGGGTCAGAGATATAGACAAAGGTCCAAGGTTAATTGACATGGATATTATTTTTTGGGGCGAAATTAAAATTCAACAAGAGAATTTAAAGGTGCCCCATCCGAGGTGGCAAGACCGTGCTTTTGTAGCAAAACCTCTGATGGAGCTACCTTTTTATAAGTCGCTTTCGAAAAAACTTTTTGTCGAAACAGATTTTGATCACGAGGCCTTCCCTGTGGACAGGCAATTGAGGAGATTATGAATTTTAAATTATCAACTGAACAATTAGAAATGCGTGAAATGGCAATGAAGTTTGCCAAAAACGAAATGATACCCAAGGCACAGGAGTACGACGAAAAAGAAATTTTTCCAGAAAATGAATTTAAAAAGGCCTGGGAGCTTGGACTAGTTAACACTTGCATACCGGCAGAGTTCGGAGGTGCTGGTTTCACAGCACTTGACTCAGTTGTCATAGGCGAGGCACTGGCCTATGGATGTATGGGAATGAACACTTCCTTTATGGCAAATGACCTGGCCCTTCTTCCAATCGTAATTGCCGGGACAAGTGAACAGAAAGAAAAGTTTCTTCGGCCATTTACTGAAGAGTTTAAGATAGCTGCATTCTGTCTAACTGAGCCAGGTAACGGATCAGACGCTGCAGGTATAAAGACAACAATCAAAGATGGTGGCGATCACTGGATTTTAAACGGTTCAAAGATGTGGATTACAAATGCATCCAAGGCACATCAATTTGTAGTCTACGGAACAATGGACCCTAATTTAAAGCATAAAGGACTCTGCGCCGTTGTTGTACCTTCGGATTTAGAAGGCATTGTTATGGGAAAGAAAGAAGAGAAAATGGGACACCGCTCTTCCGACACCAGATCGATTCAATTTGAGAATGTGAAAGTTCCAAAAGAAAATATGTTAGGAAAACCTGGAGAGGCCTGGAGCATTGCTATGAAAACTTTGGACCATTCAAGACCTCTTGTTGCTTCAAGTGCTGTTGGGGGTTCACAAAGAGCTCTTGATTGTGTCAAAGAATATTCAAAGCAAAGAAGTCAATTTGGTGTTCCTATTTCAAAGCATCAAGCGATTCAATTCATGATAGCAGATATAGCTATGAAGACAGAAGCATCTAGACTCTTGGTGCATAAAGCCGCTTGGCTACTTGATAACGGTGAGCGAAATACCGAAGTAGCCTCTTATGCAAAAGCTTTTGCCGCCGATTCGTGTATGCAAAATACGACTGATGCTGTACAAATATATGGCGGATACGGTTATAGCAAAGAGTACCCTGTAGAAAAACTCATGAGGGATGCAAAACTCATTCAGATTTACGAGGGTACTAGCCAAATACAAAGACTTGTTATTGCAAGAGAAGTTTTAGGAAAATAATTTTTTATAAGAAGGAGTTTTAGAATGAACATTTTTGTTTGTGTAAAGCAAGTTCCGGACACCGAAACAAAGGTACAGCCTAATGCTGACGGAACATTTATTGAAACCACGTCTATCAAGTGGATTATGAACCCTTACGATGAATTTGCAGTTGAGCAGGCACTACTTGTTAAGGCGGACAACCCAGGTTCAACAGTTACACTTGTAAGAGTAGGCGGTGTTAAAGACACAGAAGCACTTAGAACAGCATTAGCAATGGGAGCTGATGATGCAGTTCTAGTAGAGGCTGATGACAACCTAGACTCATACACAATCGCTAAAGCACTTAAGGGTGGCATTGAGAAAGCAGGAAAGCAACCTGACATTATCTTCGCAGGCAAGCAAGGTATTGACGACGACGCTCTTCAAGTTCCTCAAGTTCTTGCACAAATGCTCGACCTTCCAGCGGTTTCAGTAATCGTGGGCTATGAAAAAAGCGGTGAAAATATTTCAGTAAAAAGAGAAATCGAAGGTGGAGCACTGGAAGTTTACGAGGTTTCAACTCCATGTGTTCTTGCAACTAACAAGGGCATTAATACTCCAAGATACGCTTCTCTTCCTGGTATTATGAAGGCAAAGAGAAAGCCGATGCAACAACTTACTCTAGCAGATGTTGGCGTTTCAGAAGACGACAAAAGGCTTAAGTATAGCGATTTCAAACTTCCTCCAGAAAAACCACCTGGGAAGAAATTTGACGCGACAGATGAGGCTAAGCAACAAGAAGTTGTTGCAGAAGTTGTTAAGCTTCTTAGAGAAGAAGCAAAAGTTTTATAAGAAAGGATCTTACAATGGCAAAAGTATTAGTATTTTCAGAAGTAAGTAAAGATAAAGTAAAGCCCGTAACTCTTGAAATCCTTGGCAAAGCTGCTGGGCAAGACGTTGATGTTGCTGTTTTTGGCGACCTGTCTGATGAACAAGTCAAAGTTCTAGGTGACTATGGCGCTAAGAAGGTTCACAAGCTTAAAGGTGACAATCTGGACAAGTACTCTGCAGAGGGTTACTCAAACGCTTTAAAAGGTTTTATAGAGTCTCAAGGTTATGATTATGTTTTTAGCGGTGCAACTGCCATCGGTAAAGATATGATGCCAAGGCTTGCGACTCAATTTGACGCTGGTCTTGCTTCAGATGTAGTAAATTTCATTTTTGAAGGAGACAATTTCAGTGCGACACGTCCTCTTTTTGCTGGCAAGTGTCTCGCTAAGGTTGAAATCCAAGGACCTAAGCCTCACTTTGTAAGTGTTCGTCCAAATGCTTTGGGAATGCCTGAAACTCCTGCAGGTGGTTCAGCCGAGGCTGCAGATGCTTCAGTAGAAGCTGGTAATATTAGAGCTGCCATCAAGGAAATCATTGCTTCAGCTAGTGAAAAAGCTGACCTTACTGAAGCAAACATCATTATCTCTGGTGGCCGTGCAATGAAAAACTCTGAAAACTTTAGCATCCTACATGAGTGTGCAGAAGTTATTGGAGCTACAGTTGGTGCCTCAAGAGCTGCTGTTGATTCAGGATATGCAAGTCCAGATATGCAAGTTGGACAGACTGGTAAAACAGTTTCTCCTTCTCTTTATATTGCTTGTGGTATTTCTGGTGCAATTCAACACTTGGCAGGCATGAGAACTTCAAAGGTTATTGTTGCAATCAATACTGATCCAGACGCTCCAATCTTTACCAAAGCTGACTATGGTATCGTTGGTGATTTATTTAAGATTGTTCCAATACTTACAGAAGAACTTAAAAAAATTCAAAACTAATTCAATACAGGGAAGGCCCTGGCCTTCCCTTTTTCTTATGAAAAATAAAATCCTTGTATTCCTAGCAACTTTTATCATCAAACTTCTTGGCTGGACTTGCAGGTTCAAACTGGTTTTTCCAAACAGTGAAGTAGAAGATAAGTTTAGACGCTCCTTCTATAGAAATGAGGAACAATTTCTTCTAGGTTTCTATCATCAAGACGAACTTTGTTTGCTTCCTTTTTTTCAGAAAGCAAAAATGGCCGTGTTGATTAGCCTTAGCAAAGATGGAGAGATCATGAAGGGGATCTCCGAGAATTTAGGTTTTACCACTGTTAGAGGTAGCTCTTCTAAAGGTGCGGCCAGAGGACTTTTGGCAGCAATTAAGAAAGTCAAAGAGGGACATCATTTCGCTATTGCAGTAGATGGGCCTAGAGGACCAATCTATAAAGTTAAAGAAGGACTTCCAGCAATAAGCAAAAAGACTGGAGTACCCATCCTACCTGCACGTGCCTACCCCACCAAGGCAAAGATATTTGAAAAGTCTTGGAATAAGGCCAAGTTTCCAAAGCCGTTCAGTACGATTGAAATAAGATTTGGTGAGTTTGAGGTCTATGACTCCCAAGCACTGGAGCAAAAGCTAAATTCACTTTAAGGGAATGTCTCCAATATATCAATGATTGCCTGTGCCCTAGTGAAAAGACAGCTGGCGGACTCAATCGAGCACCCTCCCTCTTCTATTTGGAATTGAACTCTATCACTTGTTTGAACACTCACTACAGGATTTAAACTAATCACACCACCAAGCGTACACTGTAGAAAGGCCTGAGTTTCATACCTTAAAAAATATTCATCACCATCAGTATTGGATTCTGAAAGAGCGTTTCCTTGGTAGCAAAACTTTTGATTATTAACAGTTAGTGAAGCAAATCCCACCCCTGAGTTTCCTCTTATAACACTCAGGGTTTGAGGCATCTCAAGTCTAGCTGAAAAGCTCAAAGTTAATTCGCTGGGGCTACTTTCCTGATTTGGTTGGTCTAATTCTGCAAGCATTTGGATTTCATCACTTGGAAGTGGAAGCGTTACACCCCTTCTATCCGCATCAATTGAGTCTCCACATGAAACCACTAAAAAGAGAGTCAATAGCTTTGTATATAGCTTGTTCATAAGACATACCTAATATTAGCTTTACAATGAATTAGCTTTGCGTCACATTGAATATTTCATATAAAGGCATCGAAGAATTGGTAAATTTAATATGCAATTAGACGATAAGAAAGATATGGCAAAGATAAACTACGACTGGAAAATGGACGAACAATCGCCCAAAGATTCTGAAGAGTCTTTAGACGCAATTTCACCAGAGCTCCCGACGAGAAAGAACCTCCAAATTGCAAGAAGGTTTTTTCACCTTGGCTGTGGTGTGGCGATAGCGACTTTATATTGGTTTACCTTCACTCACCAACAAGCGATTCACATCTTAGGTTTTGCCGCTTCTCTTCTTTATGTTGTTGAACAAATACGGATCAGCTACCCTGAAATGGCGAACAAGTTCATACCAATCACAAGATTTTTTATGAGGGCCGAAGAACAATTAAAAGAATCTGCAATGGTGCCGTATGTATTTGCTGTTCTTTTAACCATCATTACCTTTCCTAAGCCACTTGCACTTATTGCTATCTACACATTAGCAATTGCGGATCCTTTAAGTGCGGTTATTGGAATTCGATTTGGAAAAAGAAGAATTGTTGAACAAAAAAGCTTGGAAGGATCTGGAGCTTTCTTTCTCTCTACTTTTTTAATTTCTCTTGGGATTTTTTCACTGACCTTGGGATCGGCAAGTTTCCTGGCCATCTCGATTTCATTCTTCTTGGCACTTTTAGCTTCAGTATTTGAGATGCTGCCGTTGAAGCTCGATGATAATTTAACTATCCCATTGTTTACTGCCGCCACAGGCTGGGCATTGTGTGCTTTTTTTGGTGTAGTGCTTTAAGCTCTACACCTGAAAGTTAAATCCAAACTCCCCTTCTTTGTCAGCATTGTCTTGGTATTCGTACTGATCGTCTTGTGCATCGTAACCTGAGTCATAGTCTTGCTCGTACTCGTCAAAGTTTTCTTCTTGATCAAAATCGTTCTGAGCGTATTCGTCATCCAAGTTTTGTGAATCAGTTGTCCATCCAGCATTTCTATCGTAGTAGCCCTCTTCATATGCAACTTCGGCCTCACCTTGAGCTTTTAGTTCCATTCTAAGACCTGCGTACTGGGAGTCATTTGTAAGAGTTATCATGTAAGTGCCTTTCTTCACTTCATAAAACATTCCTCTAGCTTCTTCACCTGTTGCAGGGTCTTCATAAACAAAGACGTTGCCTTCCATTCTTTCACGAGTATTGATTTCAATTGGCGCAGCCCCAGGAATATTTACGTAGATCTCCTCGACCACTCCGTCATAACTTTTAGCACTGCCAGAAAACTCACCTTCTTTAATTGCCTCTTTAAAGAATACGTTTGTGACCTGCATGTCCAAGTCACCTGTGATAGCTGGCTCAACATATTCGTTATTGTGTATTGCAACTTCTTCTTGCTTTTGAATATTTTTCTCTTTTACAACTTTCTTTGGTGCTTCCAAGGTTTGCTCTTTAACTACAACCTCTTTTATGTCTGAAAGCTGAGTCCACTTAGGAGTTGATGCGGCCATACGTCCAACAACAACTTTACCATTCAGTTCGTCCAATCTTTTGGCAAACTTAATTCCAGAGTCTGACTTCATGAAAGCTGTATCTTTCATCACCATTGAATTATAGCTTCCAGAACCAAAGATTGCGGCCGCTGAAACAAATGCCATAGTGAATGTAATCTTTTTAAACGCTTTCATTATACTCTCCTGTTGTACAGGTATATAATGCAACGCAGATGCCAATAACCGAGTGTATGGTATGGCACCTAAACCCTTGAATTTAAGAGATTATCTTAAAGATTCAAGTGTGTAAGTTTTAGGCAGGCCGTTTAAAGTTTGATCAATTTCAAGCCGAATGTAGAGACTGGAGTTATGCCTTTTTACGGATTCAACAAGGTTTCTCAGAATTTAAGTTAAATCCTAGTCAAATAATGTGGGGCAAATTCCACCTCCCCACATTAGAGCTATGACCCTTAGGTTAATAAGAGTCGATTTGCTTACAATATGCTTTTCAAATGAGTGATGGATTATCTTGTCCAACCTTATAGTTTTGAACAACTAACAATACCTTCGTGACTATAATTCACACTCTATAGTTAAATTTGTAACACAATAACATGCCCCACTTGCATACATCTCACAGTCAGTATCGCTATCTTCAATTCCCTTGTATCGGCCTCTGGCAGCTGCACACTTTACCTTCGCATCCCACTTAGCTTCTTTCTTTGAATCACCCCGAACACCTACACATAAGGGAGCGTAGCTTGAATAATCACTGCCCGTACCAAACACTGAAACGACCTTTGTTCCACTAAAAGAAGGGACTGAAAATAAAAGAACTAGGGTTAAAAAAATAGTCTTCATTACTTTTCCTTTTTTTTGCCAATCATGGCTTTATGTTAAATTGCAGTAGCACTATTGCTCTACCTTCGATTCGGACTGTGCCAAAAAGCCGAGCAATTTGATCTATCTATTTTATGAAAAAATATTCCTTTATTTTATAGAGAAATAAAAAGACTCGTAATATACTGAAATAATGAGAGAAGTTATTTATGAATATACCGATTACAAAAAATATCTCAGTGTAAAAGTTACACAAGGAGCAATCCACGAAAAAAGTTACAGAGCACGCTTATGCCAGCACGTTCGTTGCCAGCAATCCTATCTATCCCAAGTCATCAATAATAACCCAGATTTCACACTGGAGCAGGCATGCCGGCTTAATAAGTTTTTTATGCATGATAAGCAGGAATCAAGGTACTTCATCCTATTAGTGGAACTCTCCAGGGCCTCCACAGATGACTTGCGAGATTTTTTTAAAGAACAAATTGCTGAAGCTAAAAAGGCTCAATTCAACTTGAAATCGAGACTTAAGGAAACTGAAGACGTTAATATAAAGGATCAGCACAAATACTATAGTGCTTGGTTCTACTCGGCTATTCATGTAATGCTATCAATACCGAAATTTCAATCCACCTCTGAGATAGCAGCGCGTTTAAACCTTCCCGAGGCTATCGTAGTGTCGGCCTTAAACTTTCTGGAGAGAAGTGGGCTTATTGAAAACATAGGCGGGAAACTACATTTAACTAAAAGACGCATTCATCTAGACAGCGATTCAACCTTTATTCGAACACATCATATAAACTGGAGAAGTCAGGCCTTACAGTCTGTAGAAAAAAGTTTAGCCGACGATTTGCACTTTTCTTCTGTTGTAACTCTATCCCAAGTTGACTTCGAAAAGGTTAAAGAAATTTTTGTTAAGTCAATTGAAGAGGCAAGAGAGGTCATTAAACCCTCCCCTGAAGAAGAAGTTGTAGCAATCACATTGGATGTTTTTAAACTTTAATTTTATTGTTTAATGCAAGTCACAGGGATTGAAAAACATGAGTCAACGGCCAACATTTTATAACTTGATGGTCCAGTCTTACAGTTCAATTCCTCTCTAGGAGTGTGAAATGTGTCGCGTTGTTTTAAAATTAAATCAATTTCTTCTAATGGGTATTGCGCAAACTCCAACAGGCGGCGTAACTCCTGTGCCTCCATTTGCATGATCTTTTTAGAAGATTCACTTACCTTTGATCCAATATTTTGACATTCTTTTTTGATACATAATAATTGCAGTCTTTGAGTAGCTTGCTCTATAGTCATTGCACTTGCGTTTAAATTATTATGCATAATTGAAAAATTACATTTCCATTTAGAATCTTCGCCTCGAAGGCTCTCCTCATCCAATGCATGGGCAATTGCAACATAACCATCGATTACTTCTAGAGATGGTGGAGTTTGGGCAGAGGAAATAGATGAAAAAATAATCAAAATCGAGAATATGAGCTTACCCATCAATCCTCCTGCACTCATTTTTTATGAATGAATAAAATGGGCCATAAATAGAGTCGGCACTAGATGCATTGTTAGATAAGACATAAAACAAATAATAGTTTAGACGATCTGAAGGATTGCATAGAAGATAAATGGCCGTCGCTCGTTGAAGGCTTTCATCATCAAATTGATTTTTCATACCAATTTGGGTTTGCCTAAGTGCCTCGTGGATGAGTAATCCTGTCTGATCGTTTAAAGTCAGTTGGTTCCAAAGTGTTTTATTTATGGAGACTTTAGTGTTACCCATTTGATTACTATAAAAAGCCGCAACTTTTGTTTTAAGACCTTCGGGCATGGCCTTAGGAATGAAGAATGGAGGTGCAACAAGTTGGTGATCCACAAAACTCCACTTCACAGGAGATTCCATCCCTATCCTTACCATTGTGCTAATGATACCGGAGCTTTTAGAAGACCAGCGATCTAAAACATCAAAAGCCTTTTCAAAAGCTTTAAAGTTTAACCTTATATTTGATTCATTTTCAGAAGTAATAAGAACTTCTAAAGAGTCTTTTAATACAGGCTGCCCTTTATCACTACTTGGTATATTGTTAGCATCATCTAATATTGTAAAATAATCCATTAATACAGGTGTCTCACCTAGGAGCACCACTCCCCCGCCTCCGCCACTTTCCGCTCCAGCGTATAGATTAGTTGATGCTAAAAGGGCTCCTATGGATAAAGTAATCAATAATTTTTTCATGTAATCCTACTTGATGAAATTAATTTATAAAATAACTATGTCTGAGAATAAGTTTTTTTAGAATGTGAGCTGTAAAAAACTCTTAGTGTGTCTATCTTTTGGTCACACCCATCGTAAGCGCCCCAAATGTTGTGCAGATTCTTAAGACTTAGGATTGGGCTATTATTTGGCCGAGATATGGCAAGTTTTCGTGTCGATTGTGCCGATCTAA
>Ga0208203_1000490_pt1 | contig 17869 bp, 13 predicted proteins | sample DeeseametaMP2914_FD_184167 | JGI IMG/M metagenome (GOLD analysis project Ga0208203, IMG submission 184167) | Marine microbial communities from the Deep Atlantic Ocean - MP2914 (SPAdes) | ecosystem: Environmental > Aquatic > Marine > Oceanic | place: West of Santa Cruz de la Palma, Atlantic Ocean...
CCACTTAAGATAATCCGTAAGGGATTCAATTTCTGCCCCACAAATTTCCTTGGGCGTATTTGTTCTGAAGCTTTCCATAATACGATTTATTTTCTCAGCTCCCGACTTACCATAGTAATTGAGAGAGAGAAGTCGTTCATGAGAGAAGCCGTACTCTTCATAGATCGCATCAAGGGCTTGGATAAGATTCATTCCTTGAAGTTTATAATAAAGAGCAATTTCGCTCACAAGAGCTACCGAGGCAACGCCATCTTTATCACGAACATTGCCATGGTTGAGGTAGCCAAAGCTTTCCTCTGTACCAAAGATGAAATTTCGTTCAGGAGAGTTTTTCTCAATTTTATTTACTTCGCCACAGATCCACTTAAAACCTGTGAGGGTATTTTCATGAGCAACACCAAAGGACTTTGCTATTTTAGTTTGAAGCTCAGTCGTTACAATTGTTTTGACGAAGTAGGGGTGTGCAGGCATCGATCCTTTTTGAGTGTGTTGCTTACAAATATAGTGAAGCATCAATATACCAATTTGATTTCCATTGATGTAATGAGTTTGACCTTCGTGTTCAAGGGCAATACCGACGCGGTCAGTATCGGGATCGGTTCCAAGAGCGATGTCGGCAACCTCTTTCTTCATTAATTCAACGGCTAGGGCAAGGGCCTCAGGATTTTCAGGGTTTGGAGAACTTACTGTGGGAAAGTTACCATCAGGTTGTTGTTGCTCTTTGACTGAAATGATTTGAGTGAGGCCTAGGTCATTGAGTGCTCGCGAGCAACAGTGCCAGCCGGTACCATGAAGAGCGGTATAGACGATCTTAAGTTTTTCGCCATGCTCTTGAGTCATAGAGAGGCCAAGGCTATTTTCTTTGATGGCCTGATAATATTCTTTTTCTGTTTCTTCACCCATCCACTTTATGAGTCCATCATTTAAGGCCTTGTCAAAATCAACAAGGGGGATGTCTCCGTAATCTTGAATGGAATTAAATTCGTCGATAATCATTTTGTCATTTGGAGGGGTGACTTGAGCGCCATCGCTCCAAAAGACTTTGAATCCATTGTACTCGGGGGGATTGTGGCTTGCTGTAACCATGACGCCGGCTTGGCACTCATTATGGCGAATAGCGAAGGAGCATAGAGGAACAGGGTTGAGTCTGTCATAGATTAGGGCGGTGATTCCATTTGCGGCAAAAACGGTGGCAGCTTCCTTTGCAAACTCTAAAGAGAAGCGACGTGAGTCATAGCTAATGGCGACTTTTGCACCCTGAGGTTTTTCTTTAAGAACCACCTGGGAGACAGCGTGAGTTGCTTTTCTAATGTTGTACTTATTGAGGCGGTAGGTTCCTTGGCCAAGAATAGCGCGCATTCCTCCCGTTCCAAATTCGAGGTCGCGATAAAAACGCTCCTCAATCTCTTTTTCATTCCCTGAGTCAATGAGAGCTTGAATTTCTTGACGTGAGTCTGTGTCGATTGCTTCATTACTGGCCCAAAGCTTGGCCTTTTCTAAGCTAGTCTGTGACATATTAATGTTCTCCGAGAGATTTTTTATCAAGTGTTAGCCCTTAAATATCGCAAAGGAGAGGGCTTTAGGCAATATTTTGCCCGTCTAGTCAAAGTAGAGGGAAAAAGTTGGGAATCACTCGAAAAATACCTCTTTTTAGATTATAAAGAGGAGAGGAAAAATTTTAACGAGGTGAAAAATGGCAAATCCACAAATGAAGCATCCCAAAAACGTTGAGGGAAAGTTCTATTGTACAGATCCAGATGATGATAATGGAGAAGGGTGTATTGCGTGTAACGTCTGTTATACTGGGGCTCCCGAGTTCTATGCAGAAGATGAGGACGGCAATGCTTATATTATGAAGCAGCCCACAACGGACGAAGAGATTGAACTTTGCGTTGAGCAAATGGAAGCTTGTCCAGTTGGCTCTATTGGAAACGATGGATAAAGAAATCTAAATTTAGCTTTAAACAGCCCACCTTTTTAAGGTGGGCTTTTTTTTATCTTTTGCGCCGCACGCCTTCCTGTTATCATAGGTTTATATCTTTATTTAATCCTTTGGAGAGAGGAGAGTTATGAACCCTTCAACTGTAGAAATGATTGGGACAGCATTGTTTGCCATTGCCGTCCTTCACACCTTTGTCGTATCCAAATTTCAAAAAATGGCCCACCATTATCCTGAGGGATCTATTGGTGAAAACTTCTTTCACTTCCTTGGGGAAGTTGAAGCTGTTTTTGGTATGTGGGCTGCAGTCTTCCTGGTTTTTAGAACCTTTGTGGAAGGATTTGCCGTCTACGATGATTCTCACCATGTCGTGGGAGGAGCTCTTCATTATCTTGAGAGCTTAAACTTTACGGAACCTGCGTTCGTCTTCGTGATTATGTGTATGGCGGGTACTCGACCGATTATCATGCTAGCGGAAAAACTAATTATGCTGGTCGCCAAGCTTATTCCTCTTCCAGGTAAGATGGCCTTTTATGTGGCCGCACTTGTCTTTGGTCCCATCCTTGGATCATTTATTACTGAGCCCGCTGCAATGACTGTTACAGCTCTTATTCTTCTTGATTACTTCTATAGTGGAGAGATGAGTGACAAGTTTAAGTACGCGACAATCGGTCTTCTCTTTGTGAATGTTTCTATCGGGGGCACTCTTTCTCACTTTGCAGCTCCTCCCGTTCTTATGGTAGCAGGGAAGTGGCACTGGGGACTCATGCATATGCTGACTAACTTTGGTTACAAGTCAGTTGTGGCGATTGTCATTTCAACACTTATTGTTGCTTTCATGTTTAAAAAAGAACTTGAAGGAAAACTTGAAATTAAACAAAAGCACGATAACTTCATGGTGCCCACATGGTGGATGACGACAATTCATATTATTTTTGTTGCCCTCGTTGTTTACACTGCTCACCACATGGTTTTCTTCTTAGCCCTCTTTCTCTTCTTCCTTGGCTTCACAACAGTCACTCAAGAATATCAAGATCAGATTAAGCTTAAAGAATCACTTCTTGTCGGTTTCTTTTTAGGTGGTCTTGTGACATTAGGGGGAGTACAGGCTTGGTGGCTTCAGCCGATTCTTTCAACTCTTGGAGATCTTCCTCTCTTTGTTGGATCAACGGGGCTTACGGCCATTACGGATAATGCTGCTCTGACTTACCTTGGTTCACTTGTTGAGCTCACCGATAGTGCAAAATACAATCTTGTTGCCGGTGCTGTTGCTGGTGGTGGTCTTACGGTTATCGCTAACGCTCCAAACCCAGCAGGCTTTGGTATTCTTAAGGGAACTTTCGGAGAGAAGGGGATTAGTCCAATGGGACTACTCGCTGGTGCGATAGGGCCTACAATTATTGCCATGATATGTTTGCAAGTGCTTCCCAGTTTAATGAGTGCTGGTCACTAAAAAAAGAGTTACAAGGGCTTCTCTTTGAGAAGCCCTTTTTTTTTGAATGAATGATCCCAAACTCTCTCTCTTAATTCCCCTTTTTAATGAAGAAGACCTTCTTCGTCGCAATATAAATCCAATTGTTGAAATACTAATTGAAAAGCTTGGCTTCAATGACTTTGAGGTTCTCGTTCTTATCAATGGTGCTCAATTGGAAAATGAAAACTTGAGCCTCCCTGATCAGGTCCAGCTGATTTCTTGTGAAGAAAAAGGGAAGGGAGCGGCCTTTAAGAAGGGGTTAACCTTAGCCCGAGCACCCATTATTGGAACCTTGGATATTGACCGAGCCTGGAGTGAAGAGTTCATTATAGAGGGCTATAAACATCTCTTAACGACAAAAGATCAAGTTCTCTTTGGTCAAAAAACTCACCCAGACTCAATAGTGAAGAGGCCAATTATTCGAAGCATCGCCTCTTTCTTCGTTCAAAGTGTTGTCTCTATGAGTTTTGGAATTAAGAGGCAAGACACTCAATGCTTATGCCTCTTTAAAAGAGAGGCGATTGCGAATATTGATGGGTTAAAAAGTAATGGCTTCTTTGCCCAAACAGAATTCTTTCTTAGGACTAAAGAGGCAAACTTAACAGTAACAAGTGCCCCAGTTACTGTGGAGGATTTACGACAGGAATCTACAGTCACGGCCTTTTCCTTGCTCTCCTTTCTCGGGGAGCTAATTTCCTTTTATGTGAGTGATTGGTCGAAGAATAGACAAAGAAGAACTCTTTTCGCTCTTTTCTCATTTTATATTTTCTATTCACTCTTCTTTATCGGTAATTCAGTTTTCTACGACGATGATGCGACTTGGATTGTGGAGACTATAAAAACAATTGAAAGCTCTTTTGATCTCAAAAGACTATTCTTTTTAGAGAAAGCCTATGGGAGTAATCTCATTTCTCATTCAAAGCTAGCCTCTTTTCTTCACGGCTTAGTCTATAGTTTAAGTCATTCTGTGAAGTCCATTTACTACTTTGGAGTAGTGATACTTATCGTGATGCATTTTTTTATTATAAAAGCCGATCGAGAGAAAAGAGGGGTACTTCTCATGAGCTCTCTGACTCTCTTCTTCCTTCCGGCAATGTCTATTTACTTTAATTTGCGCAGCTGGCAGCTTCTCTATTTTCTCCCTTCTTTGAGTATTTCTCTGTGGGGGTTATTTAATTATTTAAAAGAAGAAAGGGAGAGGAACCTCATTATTGGAGCATTTTTCCTTGGCCTAAGTGTTCATTTTCATCCCTCGGCATTCTTTCTTTTTCCAGGCTATTTTTTAGCGGTTCTCTGTTTAGCTCGAAGGAAAGAGAATCTCTATGGCAGCTGTTTGCTTGCTTTTAGTGTCCTTGTTTTATCTTTGTTCCCTCAGATAACTCAGTTCTTTAAAATGAACAAGATTGTTACTCTTGTTGGGGTACTTGTACCTTTTCTCTTTCTTCATTTACTGAACTTTCTTAAAGAAAAGGTTTCGTTGAATTTTAAGGTTGTGAGAAATGGTCTTGTTCTTTTTGTGGTGTCATTTATTTTCTATGCTCTCTTTTTTAACTCCCATCTCTTGATTCCCTTTGAGAAATTACTCAATATTATCTCATTTCCAAGCCAGTGGATTAATCAAAAGGTGGGTGAGGTTTATCCCTTTTTACGTGTCCCAAGCCTGCTTAGTGTTACAACTCTAATGTTTGGGGCTGCAGTTGTAAGCTCAGCTTTTAACCTTAGAGATAGGTTTGATAAAGCCATTTGGTTACTCCTCTTTTCTAGTCTATTGATCACAGGTTTGAGTGGATTTATTTTTCAAGAGTGGCCTCAGCAACGTGTTCTCTTCTTAGTACCCATTACTGTTATTTTCATGTTTAACTTTTGCTCTTCTTTGTTGAGAAGTCGAAAGGTTAAGTTCTATTTCAGTATGATATTGAGTTTATTGCTTATTCTCAATTCCGGTTTTCTCAATTGGGTCATCCGCAAAAATGGGGGAATTAATACTCACTGTTCATCACTAGAAACAAAGAGAGAAGTTTTAAAGTTTATTAACGCGAAGTCGACTAATCCTCAAATCATGACAAGCCGATTTCGGACAGATCAATGGTCAGGTTGCTTCTTTGACGGTGGGGGATACCCTGTTTTACAGAGGGAGTTTTATAAAGAGGGAAGGCAGCCTGAGGGGGATCGCTTTCTTATCCTAGAGCCCGAATCCACTGGCTTTCTCGCGATTGAGGAAACCAGTAAATTAAGGAAAATTCATCAAATTAAAAACGTGAGTATCTATAAGGTTCTTCCCTAGAGACAGATAACTCTTCCTATTTGACGGATTGACGCCACTGAAAGGGGTCGTCTCCACGTCCCTCTTGAATATTGAGGAGTTCTGTTCTTATTCGCATAGAGACAGGGCCTTGCTCGTGCTCAAGTTTAAAGTGTTCTCCCTCTCTTGTTCCAAGGAGACTTATAGGAGTTATAATAACGGCTGTTCCACAGGCAAAACATTCACTACACGCACCAGACTTAATATCGCTAAGGAGTTCGTCAATATCCATTGTCGTCTCCTCCACTTGGTAACCAAGATGTTGAGCTAGTGTGACAATCGATTTCCTTGTGATTCCGTTAAGAATCGTCTCTGTCAGGGTGGGGGTTTTGATTGTGTTTCCATAGACGGCAAAGAAATTCATCCCTGACATCTCTTCAATATATTTTTTATTAACGGCATCTAGCCAAAGGACTTGGTCGTAGCCTGCTTTCTTGGCCTCTATCATTGAATAGAGTGAAGCCGCATAATTACCACCAGTCTTCGCGTGTCCTACACCACCTGGGCAGGCGCGAACAGCGCCTTTTTCTACGAGAACTTTTACACTGCCAGAGGAAAAGTACGCCGCAGAAGGAGAGGCCACAATCATAAACTTAAATGTTTCACTGGGCTTTATCCCCAGATTGTCATCGGTAGCAAACATAAAAGGGCGAATGTAGAGAGAGCTGCCACTTTCTGTTGGGATAAGATGAGAGCAGTGTGAAGTCATTGCTTCACATCCCTCAAGAAATAGCTCTGCAGGAACATCTGGCATGGCCATTCTTTGGGCGCTTAGATTAAAGCGTTTATAGTTTTCTTCCGCTCTAAAAAGAAAGGGACCTAATCCATCGGCATTATAAGCTTTGAGTCCTTCAAAAATTTCCTGAGCATAGTGAAGAACCTTACAAGTTGGGTCTAAAGTCAGCTTATGGTAGGGGACCATCTTGAATTCACCCCATTTGCCATTGGCATAGTCAGCCTCAATCATTATGGGGGCCATGACCTTACCAAAGGCGAGATCTTCAGGAAGAGAGAAGTTCTCAAGAACTTTGATTGCCTCTTCACTAATAGAAATACTTTTATAACTGTGACCCATGGTCTTCTCCTCAATAAATTCTCTTAGGGAAGGGGAGCATATCAAAAGCGAGTTAAAAAGTCAGGATTAGGCAAAAGGAACCTTTCTCCTTTCCCTTAAATTATATTGCGTTACAATATTCCCAAGGACTTGAAACTAATGAACTTTCATCTAAAGCGCGCTCTATTCACACTTCTATTGTCTGCATTTTTGTCGACCTCTGTTGCTCTTGGTCAAGAGCGGTTCACTGTCACAATTGAGGGCAAAGATGGTTATTTAAAGAGTTTTCAAAAGAGGGCGGAGCTCAAGTTGGCCCGCTCAACTAAGTTCTGTCGTGGTTTCACGATGCCTAAAATGATCTCCCAATGGAAGTGTGTTCCAACAGGTGAGGGAATGAGAAAATGCTCTGCCAAGGCAAAATGTGGTCTTATTAATAAGGTATTTTCTAGAACAACAGAAACTCGTCGCCTAAGAGAAGAGCTCAAGAAAATTGGATACACCCGTCATAAATTCCCCATGATTGTGAGTAAGAAACCTTTAGTGACTCCCCACCGAAGCCGTTATGTGGATGAAATCCAAAGAAGACGAGAAAATGAGAGAGTCGCTGAAGAGAGAAGTTTAAGAAAGCGTATTAAAGAGCGCACCCAAAAAGCGAAAGCTGAGCTCACTGAATATGATGAGTTTGCTCAGCTTGAAAAAGAGCTTGATATTGAAACCAAGAAGAGCACCCCGGCCGAGAGAAGAGATGCTCTTGATGAATTTTCCAAGGTAACTCTTGCTGAAGATCGTAAGCAGCTTGAAGGCAATGTAGAAGGTGTAGCGCCTTTTGTGCTGGAGAGGCAAACCAACAATAGTGGTGATGAAGAGGTTATCCGAATAAAAAGAAGGGATGACCGTATTCCTGAAGATCGCACTATTCAGCTTCTTAGTTTTTCAACCGCCCTTACTTCAATTGGTGATTCCGCTGGAAATAGTGTCGCCACTGTCGATGTTGCTTGGACTCCTCGCTGGCAATTCTCACCCTCTCTTGCGGCTCGCGGGCGAGTGGGAGGTCACTTTTACAGCGTTGAAATCGTGGAAGGAGAGGACCCTGAAACATTTCTTATCTATGATGTTGCAGGTGAGCTTGAGTGGTTTCCCTTTGAAGATAGTGGTTGGTATGCGACGGGAAGTTTAGGGATTCAAAGTTGGGCTTCAACGACTGGCGGGGCTTTTTCTATGGTCTCTGTAGGGGCCGGTTATCAATTTAATTTTAGTCAGGCCAAAGTCTTTGACCGTGTCTTTTTTAATTACTCTACAGTTGGGAATGAAGAGGGAAATTCAGAGCTTAAGCTTGGTGTCGGCATTACTTTTTAATTGAGCCTTGAAAGCTTGATTATTCCTTTAAATTCACCACGAGAATAAAAGGTCCCTTTAGTGATTCTCTTATCTTTAAAGAAAAAGAATGAGTCTGGACTCACTTCAATAATCAGGTCATTGCCCGATAAGCGAATTTGATTATTCTGTCCTGAGCCGCTGCTATTAGAGTAAACCTCTCCATTTCTTGCAATCTCTGCCCGAAACTCACCTCTGACTTCTTTGCCATCACGAATATAATCAAGCCCTAGATAGACGTCGTGATCTTCTCCTTTTTGATTGCCCTGAAGCATGCGAATGATGCCACGGTATTCGCCGTTAAATCGCTTTAAAGTACGAAAGTCTTTGATGAGGGATGCATTTTTGATTGTTGTTAAGGGATCGAGAAGATCTTGAGCTGGGTGAGTTTGTGGAGCCTCTTTTTTGGTGGGCGCAGGTGTTGGTAATGTATTTCTTGGGGCCACAGGAGAAGGTACTTCTTGATATTGATTTGGCCTTAAATCTCTTGAGCTAAATTCTTTAGGATTTTCAAAAAGTTCCTGCGCCAGGGCCTCTTGATTGCGCGAAAGCCTTACTCCAATAGTGGCGAGAAAGAGATTAAAGGCTTTTTCGTAGTATTCCTCTGATTGAGGGTCAGGAATAATTTTTTCTTTAATAATCTCTTTGGTGACTTCTTTTGTGACTTCTTGGGTCTGGACAGGGGCACTAAGACGTCCTGCGTAAAACGAGGAAACGCCAATGATTAAGATGATGACTATTGACTGTTTTAGTGAAGTTGCCATACTATGACGTTTCCTAATTCCATTTGCGGCCGTAGCTCAGTGGGAGAGCACCTGCCCGACACGCAGGGGGTCGCTGGTTCAATCCCAGCCGGCCGCACCATTACACTTCATTTGATTTTTAAGGAGCCGCTACTCGTGGCAGTTCACTGATATCCAACTTGATGGGGTCTTTTCCAACGGGATAGTAAGTGACCTTATTAAACTTTAAGTTAAAGCCAATACGGATAAGCATGCCTGAGACTTCCATGCCTTTGTAAATGGCGCGCATTTTATTGGCTTCACGGTCATAGAACGCTGTGAAGCTAGCTTTGCGGTAATCATCTTCTCTTCCTGTAACGAAATTTCTCAAGAAGATAAGGTCATTGATATAAGTGCGTGACTGACCCTCAAGAGCGGGTTTCTCTTGAGTTTCAAGGCGCACGATCACCTGCTTTTTAATAAAGCGGTAGTCGTTTATAGCATTATCAAAAATATTGTGACCTCTTAGGGCTTCGTCTCTTGCAATCCAGATATCATCTGAGCCGTCGTCAGCTGAGATAACGAGGTAGTCCACTGTTTCAGCATAGGCCTCTTTTTTAATGGCCGCACAGGCATAGCCCTTTTGCTTGAGGACAGGTGTCGAAACAGTGAATTCAAGAAAGCGGTAGTAGAAGTAGTTGTCGTGATCAAGTCCTGGTGAAGTCGCAGAAAGATTACAAACTTGCTTAGCGCTTGGTCCCTGAACTTGGGCAAAAAGTGGTGAAGCCGCGAGAAAGCTTAGCACTACGAGTAGTTTCATCATAAATATCCCCTTTGTTGTGTGGGGGAAACGATAGCTAATTTTTTTTTAGTGTTGCACGCTGCGGCCTGTCTACATGCACTTATTACGCTTTGCGAGTTCTTTTGTAATTTCAAGAGCTTCGTCGTGAATATAGTAATTCTTATTAATGGGCTCACCATTTATTTGCACTTGGAAAATATTATCGCGCCAATGCTTCTCTAGAGTGCACACATCTGTCGTTGGCTTTTCACTGCTAGAGCTGCAACTCGTGAAGGTGAATGCCACGAGAATTAAACTAAAGATCAAATTCAAATTCATCACAATCCCTCTCTCTTCTAAAGCGCTCTGGTTCACCGGCCCCAGGTAGTTTCTTATAAAAGAAAGTGAAGCACTTATTTTCTTTCTTATTTCTCTTTCTATTCATCACGGCATCGCGAATATCCCAGGGCTCCTTTGTAAGGTCATAGGAAAAGCCATGACGCTTCTTTGCTCTCGGTTTCTTTAATTGTGCAGGAAGGGGAGCGATTTCTTTTTGAGGTGGTTTCTTCTCCTCTTCTTTGGCAAGAAGGGGAGGCTGGATAGCCACTAGAGGAAGTGGGCTTGTAAAGCCTGTGGCACTTTGGAGAGGGTTTCCAAGTTTCGTGGCCTTACTTTTGAGCTCCTTTAAAGCACCCTCGCTTAATTTCTTAATTGCCTTTGTTCCCAATTTGACGATTTCTTGGGAGTTAAAATATTCCCCTGGCTTTAAGACAAAAGACTCAAAGCCAGTTCCACTCGCTTGTAAGCTTCCTTCAAGTAAAATGGTGTCGGTGGAAGGCGCCCCGCCAACACTATAGGCGTTAGTAATAAACTCAGTGCCCCTCACTCCGAGGGTGACAAGTTGGACATCAAAGCGCAGCTTCTCGCCTTGAAGTGCGTGGCGCTTAATCAAAGTTCTGATCTGACCTTGAAGATATTTTATGTGAATATCGCGCTTTCCCTGGTCTTCTTTAAAAGTTGAAATTTTTAACTTGGCCTTAGGCCCAAGGGTAAGTTTGGTTTGATCGTTAAAAGAAAGAATGGCAAGAGACTTTGCTTCGGTGCGTATCAGGTCGCCCTCGTGAAGAAGATCGCCGACCTTTGCTGGCGTTTGACCGATAAAGGCTTGGCCTCGTAGCTCCTTGATCGAGCCAATATTGGCCCAGGCCGATAGGGGAAGGAGAAGAAGGAGAAGAATCAATTTCATAGGCACCTCTAAATTGAATTTAATTATGGGGGTGAGGCTTGTATAAATCAAGAACATAGACACAAGATGATGCGCATTATAGGATCAGCCTTACATGAAAAATCGTCTTAATCGTAGCCTAGGTGGCCTCCTAGGCCATCAATTCCTTGAGTTTTGGCCGTACTACCTTGGGGCATTAATCTGCCTTTATGGTACCCACTGGATTCAGTCCCATCTTCCTTTTCTCGCCAAAGAACTTGCCGATATTGTGGAGACGGGAGCTGAGAAAATTGAGACGTGGAAGTTCTTCGCTCTTGCCGTTGGAATCATCATCTTTCGCACCAGCTCACGCCTTTTATTCTTTTACCCCGCTCGGGTTTTACAAAAGGACTTGAGAGTTGAAATTCTTGAGAAGCTTGAGGCCGTCAGCCCCACTCGTTATCGTCATCATAGTGATGGTCAGCTCTTTCAAGTTTTACAGATGGATATGGAGCAATTGCGGGCCCTTGTCGGTTTCGCACTCCTCCAGGTAGGAAATATTGTAGTGGCGATGATTGTTCTTGTGCCTAAAATTATAGGTTTTAACGATAGACTTATTATTGCTTTATCTCCACTGGTCGTCGCCTTTGTGTTGTTTACAATAATTGTAAGTCGCAACCGTACTTTCTATCGTAAGACTCAAGACCTTCAAGGTGAGGTTCAAAACGTTATTATTGAATCCTACTCGGGTAAGAAAACCATTAAAAATTATCACGCAGAGGACTCTTTCATTAGTTGGTTTAAAGACTACTCATGGAAAGAGCTTTGGTACTTTTATCGTGCTGGTATTGGGGTCGGAATCTCACTTCCGCTTCTTCCGCTAGGTATTGGACTTAGTCTTGTCTGGGGCGGTCATATCATTTTTCAAGAGGGGCTTGGAGCGAGTTCCTTGATTCTCTTTAGTGGGTTTATTTTTCTCTTTCTTGAGCCCATCATGTTTCTCTCTTGGATTGGGGTCGTCTTCGCGCGCTCATACGGATCATGGCAGAGGATTAAAATTCTTGTTGATGACATTAGTAAAGAGTCTGATGAGGAAAAAGGTCTTAAGGAGCTCAATGCTATTGAGAACTTTAATAAGGGTAAGGTTAAGGCGACGGTCAAATTTTGGGATGGTCTTTTAGAACTTGTTCCCCCTAGAGGCAGCTGGTCTGTAGTTGTTGGAAAAACGGGGTGTGGTAAGTCTACCGTTTTGACCCAGCTTGCTGATATTCTAAGCTTGAGAGAGGAGAGTATTTCCTACGTCGCTCAGGACCCTTATCTCTATAACGACACTATTCAAAACAATATCTTTCTCGGACAAGAGGCCACTGGGGATCGCATTCAACAGGCCTATGATCTCTTGGTTCTCTTTGGCCTTGATTACCTCGCCTCCACTAAAGAAGCTCTTTTGAAGATGGAAGTAGGGGAAAAAGGAAAGCGCCTAAGTGGCGGTCAATCAAAGCGTCTTTGCCTTGTACGCTCTTTGATGGCGAGAGCTGAAATCCTTATTTGGGATGATCCCTTTTCAAGTGTTGATCTTATCTTGGAAAAGAAAATTATTAGTGAACTTAAGTCTTTAGGCCTTCTTAATAATAAGACCGTCATTCTCTCGAGTCACCGTGTGACCACAGTGAGGGCCAGTGATTACTGCCTCTTTCTCGATAAAGAGCGCGGTCTTATTGAAGAAGGAAAAACGACTCAATTATTAAACCCCGAATTTGAGGTCTATGAATACTTTAAGCAGCAGATGGTCTAGCTATTTTCTCTTTGAGGGAGGCCGCCGCTTCTTAGTGGCAGTCCTCTTGTGCCTTATTGGCTCCTCTGTCTTGGGGGCCTTAACGCCTAAGATGATCTCAAAGTTAGCGGAAACCTATAGTGTAGAGAGTGATTTCTATACATCATTAAAGCAGCTTGCCTTTCTCTTTGGGGGTGTTTACCTCAATCGTGTTTTCTATCAGCTCTCCATTAATAAATATATCCAGCAGCTCATGCAAAACACCCGCTCCATGTGTTTTGAAAAGTGGCTTCACGCCTACGATGTGAAGACTTCAAAAGATAGTCGCTCAGAGCGCTATCCCCAGGGGGAAGTTATTTCACGCATCATGAATGATACGGAGTCGCTACGGGAGCTTATGACCTCGGGGACTTTTGGGATCTTTATCGATGTCTTCTTTGTGGTTTCCTGTTTAATTTCTTTTATAAGTCTTAATAAAGTAAGTGGCATTGCCCTTTCTCTCGCTGAAGTTGTTGCGGCCCTTTTATTAATTTGGGGTTCCCGTTATATGAGAGAAGTTTTTATGGATGTGAGAAAGTCACGTGCCGATATGTCACGTCTCCTTTCTAATATGGTTGGCGGGATTAAAGAGACTTATTACACACGCCATGAAAATTATGCGAGCCGAAGAGGGGAGGTTGTTTTTAAGGACTTTCTCACCAAGCAGCTCACGGCCAATATTTGGGATGCGGGCTATTACTCAACAGCAGAATCTCTCTATCCTATCTTACTTGCTTTTATTGTCTTCCTCTTTCCCTATTCGCATATTACTGAGGCAGCCATTATCTTTGCCATCGTCGACCTCATCCAACGCTCTATTGGTCCAGTTAAGGATGTCGCCGCAAAAATAGCGAATATTCAAAGGGCTTATACTGGGATTCAACGAATAGATGAATTTCTCGGAGACCTTGATGAAGCTCTTAGCTCTAAAGGCTATCAAACAAGAGGGAATATTGAACTCACAGAGGCCATTATTGATGTTCAATTCTTTGAATATCCTCGTAAAGCCTCGCAAGACGAGGAGACGGCCTTCTCACTTAAAGATATCAAATTTTCAGCAAGGCCTGGGGAACTCGTTGGGATTGTGGGGCTTTCCGGTTGTGGTAAGTCTACACTCCTCAATATGATGGCCGCCAATATCATTCCCTTGAGAGGCGGGATTCACTTTAAGTCTGAAAGTGAGACTCTCAGCTTTCCTGGTGAGAGCGCTCAAGATCTTATCGGCTACCGCGAGCAGGTGGGCATTGTTAGCCAGGAGTCTCATATCTTTAGTGATAGCGTTGCCTTTAATATTTCCATGAAGAGAGAAACTCCCTCTGATTTAAAAGAGTTTTGGGAGAAGGTGCGTGAGCAAATTCCCTATGTTCGTAATTGGAACCTCTCTCTTGATGATAAGCTCGATCAGCGTAGCCTTAGTATGGGGCAGAAACAACTACTTGCGGCCATTCGATCGTGTTACCTCAAAAAGCCTGTCGTTCTTTTTGATGAGATTAGTTCAGGACTCGATGGTGAACTTGAATTGGCCCTTCGCGAAATGGTGCAGCTGATTCAAAGGAATAGCCTTACCTTTGTCGTGGCCCACCGACTAGAGACGGTTATCGGAGCCGATAATATAATAGTCCTCGAAGAGGGAAGGCTGCGTGACTCAGGTTCTCACGCAGAGCTCCTAGAAAACAGCCCTGTCTATCAAGAATTTCTCCAAGAATTGAGTCAACACCATTCGCCAAGTAAAGAAGCTTAGGTTAAAATTTCAGTGATTTACATTTGAATAGACACGGATAAGGAGTTCCTTTTATGAAGTCTCAATTAAAGCCATTGGCAGTATTACTCATTGCTGTCACTATTTTTGGTCTTTCTTGTACTAAAGAAGCTGATAGTAAACCTCAATTTATTTTTAAGCCCGGACCGAATAACGAAACTGCAGCAAAAATTAATGGAGAGATGATCTCTTATGATCAACTCCTCACAGGTCTTGAAAACGACATCTATGAAGCCCAGATGAAGGTTTATGAGATTAAAATGAATGCTCTTCGTGGCCTTGTTATTAAAAAGTTCATGGAAGCTGATCCTAAGTATAAGGGCGATGCTGATAATTTCCTTCAAGAGAATATTGCCAACAATATTAAGGTTTCTGACAAGGAAGTTGATAAGTTCGCTAGTGAGAGAAAGATTCCTAAGCAAAACCTTAATGCACAGTTAAAAGAGAGAATTAAGGATTTTCTTAAGAAGGAAAAAACTCAGGAGGCTATCGATCAGTGGCTTGCGACAAAGACAAAAGATAAGCCTGTTGAAGTCTACCTTAATGAACCAAAGCGTCCTGTGAAAGATGTTCAGGTCGGCGATGCTCCTTATATGGGGGGAAGTGACGCTACAGTTACTGTCGTAGAATTTAGTGATTTTCAGTGTCCCTTTTGTCAAAGAGGAGCTGAGATCATGACACAGCTTAAGAAAGATTATGGAAAGAAAGTGAAGATTGCTTTTAAGCATTTTCCTCTTCCTTTTCATAACCATGCAAAGAAAGCGGCTGAAGCAGCGATGTGTGCTGAAGAACTTAAGAAAGGTCATTTCTGGAAAATGCATGACAAGATGTTTGCTGATCAAAGTGGACTCGATACTAATGGACTTGTGGCCAAGGCAAAAGAAATTGGTCTTAAAGAAGCCGACTTTAAAAAGTGTCTTGAAAGTGGCAAGTTTGCTGCCGCAGTTTCTAAAGACATGGAACAAGGAAAGACTGTTGGCGTGAAGTCGACCCCAACTTTCTTTGTCAACGGTCAGCTCGTCAATGGGGCCCAGCCAGTAGAAGTCTTTAAGAAGATAATTGACGCTGAATTAGCAAAATAGAAGAAAACAAAATTTGAGTAAGAGAGAAGGGGCAAAATTTGCCCCTTTTTTTGTGCCTCTTTAAAAAGGTCTTTGGAAAGAATTACCTCGCTTCAACCTCGCGTTGTGCCATGTGTATAATAAGAAGGAGATTAATCTGTGCCAACCGGGGCAACTCTTCTTATTTATGGATATAAACGACTACTCAAATAGACTCAATCAAGCCAGAACAAGGTTTTCAGATGCTCAACAGGAGCTGAAGGAAAACTATAATAACGATATTGAGAGACTTGAGGAGCTTCACGCTAAAAGAGAAGAGAGTCAGCGAGAAAACTACCTCAAGCAAAAGCTCAACTCTGAAGAAGAATCCGCAGCCCGCATTAACCGCTATGATAAAGATCTCAAGCAAGAGCTTGCTACTCGAACTGAGCGCTACAATAAAGGCTTAGAAGGGGAGCGTAAGCAATTTAATGAAGACCGCAAGCGCTTGATGGATGACTATAATCAAAAGCTCGATTCTATTTCTAAGTCCTTTGAAACTTCTAGTACAGAAAAAGATAAGCTTCATGCACTTTATAAAGACAATATGACAGAGCGCTATGAAGACGGTCTTTCCATGCGTGAGAAAGACTTCAATGAAAAGCTTGGAAAGATGCAATCAACAGCAACTGAGAAGATCAATGATTATCGTGACCTTACAACACGTGAAAAAAAGAAGCTCATAAGTGACTTTGGGAATGAGAGAAAACAACTTGTTCAGGATGCTAGCATTGCACGTAATAAGGCTAATTCTCGTCACCAAGTGGAGATGGAGCGCTTAAGAGAGGCGGCAAAGCAAAATGAGACGACTCTCAAAAATAACTTTGATAGTGCCAATACAAGTCTACGCCAGACAAAGAATGCCCAAATTGAAGGTCAGCGTGAGACTTTTGAAAATCTATCCAAAGACATCATGGATAGAAATCAAGCGGAGCTTATAAAGCTTAATCGTCAAAATAAAGCTGAAAAAAGAGATCTTGAAAGAGATTTTGCCTCCAATAGACTTTCTCTTGAAAGACGTACAAATGCTCTTATCAATGAAGGCAGAGGAAATAAGATTGAAGACACAGAGAAGAATCTTAAAAGCCAACATGCCATTCAAGTCAGAAATCTAAAAGATACGATTGAAGCCAATAATTATATTCAAAATAAACAAAATGAAAGATTGGCCCAAGGTCATAGTGAAGAGCTTAAGAAGTTCGAGTCTCGTCATGAGCAGGCTATTGATGAGAAAGACGCTGAAATTAGAAAAATGCGTGAAACTGATATTGCTGCTGTAAAGAAAGAATTGGGTGATTATCAGGAAATGATGGGCAAGAGAAATCGTGAAATCGCTATGGAGAGTGAAGCCAATCAGGTCAAAGCCCGTCGTAATCTAACAGATACCCTTGATCGCCAGAGAACGGAATTTGGTCGCGAAATCAATAAAATTAATCTCTCCAATCAACAAGCGCTTAGTAATGTTCGCGATGAAATGGCTAAGGAGCAGAGCAAGTTTATTGAAAAGACCAGAAGAGAAGTTCACCATGACCGAGAAGATTTGAAAGATGAGCTTCGCACGAATTTCGCTAAAAAAGAAGAGAGCCTCAACAAACAGATCGAAATGGAAAGATCTGAGAAAATGAAAATGGAAGAGGCCTATCAAAAGAAGATTGATGTTCTCACGACAAAATCAGCAAAAGAACTTGAAAAGCTTAAAATCATAGAAAATGAAAGACGGATCGAAGAGAAGAGAGCGGCTAATCAGCAAATGCTTGAACAGCAAAGAGAATTTGAAAAGACTATAAGTTCTCTTCGTCGTGAGTTTGATCGTCGTCTTTCACGAGCTAAATCAAATTCAGATATTCGTGTCGCAAAAATAACTCAAAAGTATGAGGCTCAAGTAAAGCGGGAGCGTGAAGAGCATAGCGCGACCATGGATCGTCAAAACCGAATGATGACTGAAAATTACAACAGCCTTCTTCACAAAACGAATATGGAGAGAGACAATCTTATTAATCAATACGAATTAAAGATTGAAAAGCTCCGTGAAGCCAATAGGCTGGCCAAAGAAATTGAGGCCACTCGTCCCTATAATCAAAACGAAGCTTAATATCGATAGAAAAGAGAGAAGGATTTTATGAGAAGGGCAAAGATTGTCTCCACTCTCGGTCCGGCATCGAATACTGTTGAAACCATTTCTGAATTGATCAGGGCAGGTCTCAATGTTGCGCGGATTAATATGAGTCACGGCACTCACGAAGGACATCGTGAGGTTATCGCTAATGTCAGAAAGGCATCTCAGATTGTTGGTCAAGAGGTAGCTGTTCTCATTGATTTACAAGGTCCTAAGATTAGAGTCGATAAG
>Ga0208203_1000491_pt1 | contig 17860 bp, 15 predicted proteins | sample DeeseametaMP2914_FD_184167 | JGI IMG/M metagenome (GOLD analysis project Ga0208203, IMG submission 184167) | Marine microbial communities from the Deep Atlantic Ocean - MP2914 (SPAdes) | ecosystem: Environmental > Aquatic > Marine > Oceanic | place: West of Santa Cruz de la Palma, Atlantic Ocean...
CCCTGCCAGCCTGACTGGCCTCTTCAGTCTGCTGGTTCTGTTTTTACTGAGTGGATGCCAAAGTTTTCCACCTCCCGAGAGTGCCCAGGTAGACACGGAGCAGGAGCTGGTGGTGCCCTTCGTTCCCCAGGAAAAATACCAATGCGGTCCCGCGGCCCTGGCCATGATGCTGCAATGGGCCGGCAAGCCGGTGACGGCAGACAGTCTGGTGGACGAAGTGTGGCTCCCGGAGCGGGAAGGCAGCCTGGGAATCGAATTGCGTGCTGCCGCGCGCAGTCGCGGCCTGATGGCATACCCGGTAGAAAACAGCCAGGCGCTGTTTACGGAACTGCAGGCAGGCCGCCCGGTACTGGTGCTACAGAACCTGGCGCTGCGCCGCTGGCCCCAGTGGCATTTCGCCGTGGTCACCGGCTATCGGGACCAGGGCAACACCATGGTGTTGCACAGTGGCACCGATGCCGGCAAGACCACCCACTGGAACCGCTTTATCCGGACCTGGGCCCGCGCGGATCAGTGGGGCTTTACCCTGGTTGAGCCCGGTCAGCTGCCTGCCAGTGCGGAACCGGACACCCTGTTCCGGGCCATTTCCGCCCTGCCCGATGGCGATGCCTTCTGGCCCGCCGCCGTGGCGGCATTCCCGGACAGCGGCAAACTCTGGTTCGGACACGGCAACAGCCTGTGGAAACAGGGACAGCAGCACAAGGCGCTGGAGGCCTTTCGCACCGCCACCGAGAAAGCGCCGGACTTTGCCGCCGCCTGGAACAATCGCGCCTACGCGGAACAGGCCCTGGGCAATAAAAAAAGCGCCAACGACAGCATCTGCCGCGCCCATGCATTGGCGCCCGGGGATCAGACCATCCGCGACAGTGTGGCTGAGCTAACCGGTCAGTCCTGTTCTTCTTCTGCGGACGCCCCGTCGGCGGAAGGCTGTTGCGCCGCTAACTGATTACGCTGCTCGCGCAGTTTTGCCAGCTTGGCCTCCCCTTCTGCCAGTTGCGCCTCGCTGATGCCTTCGGCGCGGCCTTTGGCAATCATCGCTTCCAGTTTCGGGATACGCTGATCAACGGCTCTGGCGAACGAGGCATACACGTTCTGTTTCTGGCGCTGCTCGTACTGTTGATACAGCGCCGGATCGGCCAGCTCGGCCGCACTGGGCGGCTCACGCAAATCCGTACGCGGAGCCAGCGGCGGTGTACGCGGATCGCCATGGCGCATGCTTTCACGCAAGGCCTTCACCGCTTGTGGCGAAGGCATCGGCCCGGCAGCGGCATGGTCAACGCGGGAGGCCCGGGATGGCCGCTGCCGTTCCGCCACGGTGTCAATCATGGGCAACGCCGTGGCCGCTTTTTCCTGCCCTTTCTGCACCGGGACCTCCACCGCCGTGCTGTCATTGGTCACCTCCGGTAGCGGCGCCTGTGCTGTGTTCGGTAACCACCTGGCCATCACCAGGGCCACCGCGCCCAGCAACAGGGCGATGAGCAGCGCTTTCATCACAGCACCGCCGGATTGATTCGCAGTGATGCCTGCTCGGTGACTTCCGCCAGCAGGCTCTGGAAGCGTTGTTGCAACAGCTCCTGAGCCACCGCCCGACCCGCACGGTAGCGCACTGATTCGCTATCCAGGCTCTGGTAGCCAGTGACTTTTTCTTCCACCAGAAACAGTTCCCAGTAGGGGGCCCCATCGGCACCAGGGCTGCGAAACGGGGGGGACACTGCGCCCTCAGGCTGCACAAACGCCAGTGCCCGGGTCCAGTGATCCTGCCGGGATTGCCGATCAATCCAGCCCAGATCGCCGCCCTGTTCCCGGTCCGGTGTCACGGAGTAATCCGCGACTGCCTGGTCAAACGACAAGCCATCCTGGATCAACGCATACACCCGATCTGCCTGCTGCTGACTACTCACTCGCAGATGCCGTGCACGCACCCGCTCCACACGGATGAATTGTTCCCTGTTCGCTGCGTAGTAATCAGCGATCTGCCCATCGCTCACCTGGGCAGCCAGCTCCCGCAGTTGCGGGTTGTCGTCATGGATGTCCTGCATCAGTCCCATGTCATGCATCAGACTCTCCCGCTGCAGGGCATCATCGATGCTGCGATCCACCGCGGCGATGGCCGCAGAGGACAGGCCGGCCTGTTGCTCAAACCAGTAAAACACGTAGGCCATGGTCAGCTGTTGTTTCACCGCTTCACGCATAAAATCCAGGTTGAGGTTATGCATCTGCACCTTTAACTGGATGTTCTGCCGGCGGTACAGATCCCACAGGGTCAGGGTCTGTTCCGGCTGGTCGTCAGCAAAGCGATAGCGGGCCAGCACATAGTTGCTGGCCGCTTGCTGCTGATCGTCAGTCATGGTGCTGTAAAGCGCCTGCTCCAGGGTCAGCATGGGCGCCAGCGCCTCACGGGAGAGAGCCAGCGGCGCGGTCAGGCTATCCAGGCTGTTGCCCATCCCATCCTCGTTAACCGCTTTGCGCAGGGCATCGGCATAGGCGGTACGAATCAGTTTGAAGCGCTGTTGTTCATGTCGGGTGACAGGGTCATAACCCACCCGCTCGGGATGGGCATGATGGTCATCCCGGGCGTTGGCCACCGCCGCCAGAAGACGGTTTTCCACCAGCCCCTTGAGCACTCGCTCCCGGCTTATATCCGGCTCGCTGCGCCGGGCCGCTGCCACGAACACATCCAGCGTGGCGGAGGGAATCACATCACCATCCACCCGGGCAGCCACGGTATCGGGCAAGGGTCCCCACTGCTGCCAGCCTGCATAGCCGCCCACGGCGACAACCGCCAACACAATGGCCAACATCCATCGGTGCATTGCCATGGAAGTTTTCCTCTAATTTTTCTTATTGCGCGTTCATTAGCCGTAGGGTGCACTGAGCCTAAGCGAACTGCACCGATCTGGCGTTTGGATGGTGCAGTTCGCTTAGGCTCAGTGCACCCTACGGAAAAACACCGGCCCGGTTACGAGCCGGTTCGCGGCATCACGGGTTTACCTGATGGGCCGCGTGGTTCAGCAGATGCACCACCATGGCGATGGCATTGGGAATCACCGTCTGCGCCACCTGCACGCGATCGGAATGGTCGGTGCTGGACAGCACGATACCGCCGTTGCCATAAGCCAAGGCGCCCCCCTCGGTGAGCAGTGGGCGGATGTCCGTACCCGTGGGAGACAGTGGCGTAAAATTCTGCAGGGCCTGATCCACCAGGGCGGTGTCATTCAGGTTTTCGCTGTCGTAATAATCCGCCACCCAGGATTCCCAGCCGCTATGGTTCAGGGCCGAGGTGGTCCACACATGGTGGGGCTGCAGCAGATCGGTGGTGTGCAATACAAAGCCCAGGGTCTGGGCGGTGGGCTGGCTGAGAAACTGGCTGTACCAGTACTGGCCCAGGTTATCGATGGGCTGGAACGGCATTTCCTCGAAGTCATCGTACATGGACTTGCTGGAATAGCTGCCCTGGCGATAGTTGGCTTCGGTAATCCCGTAGGTGTTGTACTGCGAATCGTCCGACCACCACCAGCCACTCATTCCACCGGAACCATCATCCAGGTAATCACCATACAGCCAGGACGCGGCCAGGTTATCGATATCGCCCCAGACCGTGAGCAGGTCATAGTTATAGCCGCCCAGATCATTACCGTGCACGTCGGAACTGCGGGTGTGATTCTGGAAGTGCCAGTAGGAGGTATAGTTCACCAGTGAAGCACCGGCGTTGAATACCGGGGCGTAAACGCAATCACCGGTGACCGCGCCACACAGATAGGTGTCCTGGAAGTCATCCACATCGTAGGCACCCTGGCCAATCACCTCGGCAAACTGCTCCATGGTATAGCCTGCAGCATTGACCCAGGCCTTGAGGCGGTTGTACTCGGTATTGCCCGGGTGGTTTTTCATGTATTCCACCGCATCAATGGCAATGCGCTTGTGGGTAATCTGCTGAAACGCCTGGGCAGGCGCAGAGATAACAACGGCAGCCAGCAGGCCGCAGAGTGCGAGCTTGTTCATGGGTCCCCTCCCAATGCTTATGAAGTTTGTTGTGTTTATTGATCAAACAATAAACACACTGGCCCTGACACCCTAGGACGTAGCCGGACAAAAAATGGACATTTTCTGCCACGAGGATTCACGGGTTGCCAGCGCGGCCTTCAGCCTGCGGTGAAGAGATGACGGGAGGGTGTCATCATGAATCTGGGGTGCGCAGGGCCCGATTCAGGATACACTCGCTACCCCATGGGAGCGGTGAGACAACGGCTGCGTGGTCTGCAACGCCTTGCTAAGCTTGTTCTGAGCCCGAGAAAATCCGTCTTGGATCACATGTATTGCCCTCCCGGACCCATTACACTCGGCAACACATGGTCAACACTCTTTGATTGCCCGTCACAGCCCTTGGAGCCTTCAGGTTATGGATCGACGTCTGGCCCTTATTCTGCTCATTTTCCTGCCTGCCCTTGCCCAGGCTCAGATCGGGGGTTTTTCCCTGCCCGGCGTCGGCGATCTGGAAAAGCAGATCACCGAAAGCGCCGAAAACAGTGCTGACGGTACCAACACCGACAAGAAACTTCTCGAGCGCACCCTGGAATTGCGCCGGGAAGTGGACAGCAATCAACAAACCATCAAGGATCTGGAAACCTTCGCTCGCCAGGCTTCCACACAGCGGGCCCGACTGAACGCCGAACTGGCCGAGGCTCGCCAGCAACAGGACAAGGACTGGTCCGCACAATACCAGGACCTGTCCCTGCAGGCCCTGGTGGAAAAACTGACCAGCCGGCTGGATGCACTGGAAAAAAACCAGAGTCGGCTGGCGGAAGTGAACAGCGAACTGACCCGGACCCAGACCCTGCCCGAGCAGGCCCAGAATGTGATCAGCAAAGCCATGGAGCGTATGGATACCATCCGCTCCCGGCTGAATGAGGGCACCGACGAGAACGGCGAGCCTCTCAGTGAAAAACAGGAGCAGGGGCTCAATATCGAGCTGCGTGCCCTGGAAACCCGCATTGAGCGCTTCAATCAGGAACTGTCCGTGGTCGACAAGAAACAGGATGTCGCCCGTCTGGAACAGCAGCTGTTGCGTACCGAGCAAGCCACCCTGGAAGCCCAACTGGATGCCGTACAGCCCCTGATCCAGCAACGCCGCATCAATCAGCTGCAGGACATGGCCAATGCGCCGGAATCGTCCCTGCCGGAAAGCGTACTGGACAACAAGCGCATCAAGGCTGCCATCGCCGAAAACCAGGCCCTGCGCGAACAGCTTGCCACCACCAGCCAGGCGGTGAACGGCCTGCTACGTGGCGCCATCGACACCAAAACCCAGCTCGACAAGGCCCGCGCCCTGTCCAGCACCGTCAACGACCAGATCCGCCTGCTGGACGGTAGCCTGCTGTTGTCACGGGTGTTGTACCAGCAACAGAAGCGTCTGCCACAAAGTCAGCCGGACATGGACCTGCAGAAAAATATTTCGGATGCCCGTCTGGAGCAATTCGAACTGGAGCAGAAGATCCAGTCCCTGGATAACTCCCCCTTGCCGGAACAGGAAAAACTCAAGGGCGAACTCACCGCGGATATGGAACGCGCCTTTTCCATCCTGCATCGGGAACGTCGGGAACTGTACGACCAGCTCAACCAGGAACTGGGCCGCCAACTGGCCATCCTCACCCGGACCCAGTTGAATCAGGAGCAGCTGAACAAGGTGTCCCGCAGCCTGCACAAGATCATCTCCGAGCAAACCTTCTGGATGCCCAGCACCCAGCCGGTCAGCCTGGAGTGGCTGGGCAAATTGCCCGGCCACATTACCCAGCAACTGCAGGACATGCCCTGGAAAGCCCTCTGGCAAGGCAGCCGGGACTTGGTGACCGGGAAGTGGGGCTGGCTGATTCTGGCCCTGATCCCCGCGGTGACCCTGATACTGCTGCGACCGCGACTGAAAAAGCGTATCGACACCATGAACCAGGATGTGGGTTTCCTGCGCCGCGACAGCCAGCTGCATACGCCGTTAAGCCTGTTCTATACCGTGCTGATATCCTCGCCGGCGCCTATCGCGTTGGCGATTATCGCCGCTGGCCTGTGGCGCCAGCCCAGCACCATCACCAGTGTACTGGGCGCCGCCTTTGCCCAGCTTGCCTTGCTCTGGCTGGTATTCGAAATGCTCTACCGGCTGCTGAAAAGTGGCGGTATCGCCCAGCGTCATTTCCGCTGGGACAACGAGCATAATCAGCATATGCGCCGCCGCCTGGCCCTGACCGGCCTGGCCATTATTCCCATGACTTTCATCATCGCCTTTGGCGACCAGTGGCCCGCCCAGCTCAGCAACGATCGCCTGGGACTGGTCATCATGGTAGCCAGCCTGATCGTGGTGATGATCAGCTTGCCCTCAGTGGCACAGAGTTACCCGGGCCGGCATTACAGCCGTACCATGAAGGGCCTGTCCACCGGACTCTGCGCCGCCGCGCCCCTGATCCTCACGGTGCTGATCGGCATCGGCTATTACTACACCTCGGTTCGCCTGGCCGGGCACATGATCTACAGCCTTTACCTGGTGGTCCTGTGGATTCTGCTGGATGCCGTCGCCGTGCGGGGGCTCGCCGTTGCCGCCCAGCGACTGGCCTACCGCCGTGCGGTGGCCCAGCGGGAAGCCGACCAGAAGGGCTCGGACACCTCCTCAGCTGCCTCGGAAGCGGTGGAAGTCGAAGAACCGCAGCTGGACCTGAAACAGGTGAACCAGCAGTCCCTGCGCCTGATCCGCCTGGCACTGATTGCCGGTATCGCAGTGCTGGTTTACTGGGTATGGGCCGATGTCTTCCATGCCTTCTCCTACACCGAAAACATCGTGCTCTGGGAAACCGCCGATGCCGCCGGCCAGGCCGGCAGCACCTCCCCCATCAGCCTGGGCGATGTGATGACCGCCTTGATCATTGGTGCAGTCACCTTCCTGCTGGCCAGCAACCTGCCCGGCCTGCTGGAAGTACTGGTGCTGTCACGGATGGACCTGCGCCAGGGCACCAGCTACGCCACCACGACCCTGCTCTCCTACGTGATCGTGGGCGGCGGCATCATCATCACGTTCGGCGCCCTGGGCCTGAGCTGGGACAAAATGCAGTGGCTGGTGGCGGCCCTGGGGGTGGGCCTGGGCTTTGGCCTGCAGGAAATCTTTGCCAACTTTATCTCCGGCATCATCCTGCTGTTCGAGCGTCCCATCCGTATTGGCGACGTGATCACCATCAACAACCTGGACGGCACCGTCAGTCGCATCCGCATCCGCGCCACCACCCTGATTGACTTCGACCGCAAGGAAATCCTGGTGCCCAACAAGGTGTTCGTCACCGAGCGACTGATCAACTGGTCCCTGTCCGACACCGTCACCCGCATCATCATCAAGGTGGGCTTCGCCTATGGCTCCGACCTGCAGAAATGCCGCGACGTTCTCATGCAGGCCGCCCGGGAAAACAAACGGGTGCTACGAGACCCGGAACCGGTGGTGTTCTTCCTCAGCTTCGGTGCCAGCACCCTGGACCACGAACTGCGCGTCCACGTGAATGACATCGGCGACCGCCTGGCCGCCACCGACGAACTCAACCGCCATATCGATGCCCTGTGCAAGGAACACGACATTGAAATCGCCTTCAGCCAGCTGGATATCCATATCCGCAATGGTGATGGCGACAAGCTGTGTATTGAGGGGGAAAAGAAGGAAAAGTCTGTACAGCAAGACGATAAGGGCCAGGCACCCAAAGCCAACGACGGCGAGCATAACGAAAGTAACGACCCTCGCTAAACCCATAGGGCGGAAATACCCAACCGGATATTTCCGCCCTATGGCGCCCCTCCAGCAGTCACGAGAACGAAATAACTACTTCCAGCCCTGCTGCCAGCTCGACGCCTCCCTGAGCTGTTTCCAATCAATTGCCTCTGAACGGTTTGATATCACCGCCTCTATCAGGCAGTGAACAACCTCACCCTCTTCATCGAATTCGACCTCAGTCACCAGAAAATGCTTTTCTTTCTTGACTGGCTTGACCGCAGTCCACTTGCTGTGAAGCAACTTTTTGGGGTTGATTTTATTCATTGCTACTCTTCAATTGACATCAACGCCTGCCATCATGCTCTTGTTGCATGCATGGCATTGTTAGTTTTTCCAGCTCTGAGAAAATGTACGATAGCCACAACCACGGCAACAATATTAATGTGCCAGTACTCGAAATTATGCGACGGGTTAATATGCAGGTGCCACGACCCCATAACCCCTTTTAACACCTGAAACCCATCAGGAGAAGATGCCAACACAAAATGCGCTCCTGCGTAACATCTAAAAAGAAGAGCACTATTGGCCAAAGATATCATTTGAGGAAATTGATACCAAAATCCCAGCCATTCGCCTCTCCCATGAAACAACCTAAAGGCGATGCAGTAGCCATAGACGAAGAACCCTATCCCCAGAAAGAATGAAGCAACAAAAAAAGCACCATAGTCAAAGAAATCTTCAGCATTCAGGGCAAGAGCAACAAGACCCAGAGTAGAACCAACGAAGTAGTATATAGCCAGAAACATATTCATAAGCTAACGCCCAGCGCAGCAGGCAAATTGGAGCGACGAAGGAGCGGAAATTTGGTCTGCCTTCCGCCGCTTGTTATGCATTACAAGCCCTGCCAATCCATATAAGCGACAATTGCACCGTCTTGTTTGGGCTTCTTTGTTGCTGCCTGATTCCATTTTCGGATTAACTCTAAGTCGTAAGCTGCTTTGGCGATTGCTATCGCGTAATTTGAGCAATATTCCGAAAACGTGGGATCACTATTCTTTAGCAGATCTAATGCTTCATCATCTCGGTGAAGATCGAGTAGAACCGCTGCATAGTTATTTATGAACAATGGTAAGTTTTCACCATTTTCATATGCAGCTTGACACATCAATACTGCCTCTTCTAAAGAAACCGTAAAGTCATCATAATTGCTCCATGCTTTTCGGTGGAGCTTTCTTGTCTCTTCAATAACGCTCATAGTTCGGATTTTTCTAGTGCATAAAACGCCTAGATCACGCGCTTGTCGCCGTGCATCTTCTTTTTATGTTCCCTCACCTTTCGGGATATAGACACCACGAGCCAAAGCGTAGCCGTCACATTTAAGGCAAAGCCTAATGCCACAACAATGGCTGTTACCAAATATCGGATGGGTTCACCTAAGGCAGCCTCCATCTCTGGCTGAAACGAATAAGCCAGAGTCGACCAAGGTTGAGCCATGACCATCATAAGAAAGCCAGGAATGTTGGCATCATTGGGCAAGCGCCAACCTAATTCCCTGAAAGTATGCCACGCTGAAATATAAAGCGAGCACACAATGGCACAGGCGAAGAATACGAGCCTAAGGTTTACCATTCTCTCCACACATAACAGCGTATTCAATTGCAGATGCGATATATCACTTTGCAATATATCCCCAGCCCCTGCTTTCCCTGAATCTACCCGAACCCGCCTGCCAATCAATGCCTTGACCGCGATCCAGGAACCATTCTCAACTGACTTTTCTTGCACTTGCGTGTTGAACGGGAAATTGAGTGCCGACTTTTCTTGCATCCCCAAATCTGAAAATTCACTTTATCTCAGCAACTTACCAATATCTGTAAGCCATATCCTACATATTCAACTTGCGTGCGGGTGAAAAGCGGGGCGCCAGGTCGTCTGGTGCTTCGGGTACAGGCGGCACGGCAAATCACTGATCGCCTTCCCTGGCCACCTATAGCGTGTCATAGGCCCTCGCTTTGCGAGCAAAGCGCCAACGAGGGGGTTACAATCGTCGGCTGCGTCATCTTAATCAGGAGTCCTATGCGTACTTTCGTCCTCCGTGCCCGCGCCGCGTCCACCAACAGCCAGACCCTGATGGATAATGTGGGTGGCGATGCCCATAGCGAGATCCTCGCCCATACCCTGATGAATGCGATCTTCGTGGCACAGTCGCACCGGCCGGATGTGGTGGTGCACTTGGTGCTGGAAAGCACCCAGGATTACTCCCGCACTATTACCTTTGTGGCGGCAGAAATGCGCGATATTGGTGGCTTTCATGAGCAGGCGCTGCTGGCCAAGGTGACACGGGCACTGGATGCCTCTGCCGGCATGGGCAAGGAGCAGATGAAGGCGGTGGAAAGCGGCATTACCGTGCGCACACTGAGCTTTGAGAAGCTGGTGAAGGCGCTGGCCGAGGACGGGCATCAGCTGTACATGATGGACCCCAAGGGCGAGAGTATTCGGGAGCTGGCCTTTGCGGAAAAGCCCTGCTTCCTGCTTACCGATCACATCCCCATGCCGAAGAAGAGTTTTAACAGCTTGAAGAGGCTGGGAGCGGAGAAGATCAGCCTGGGGCCAACCATGCTGTTTGCGTCCCAGTGTGTGGTGTTAATCAATAATGAGCTGGATTTGGCGGGGGTGTAGGAGGAACGGTGGCCCACGATGTAGGAGCACCTCTTGAGGTGCGAACCTTGCGAAGGAAGGCTGTTCATCCTGATGAACATTGAGAGAACGGGCTGCCTCGCTTCCTCGCCAAAGCTCGGATTCGCGCCTCGAGAGGCGCCCCTACAGCGGCTTCGTTTTTAGCTTTCCAGCCAGACCTCTCTGGCCCACTGCCAGATAGAGCTCCATTCCTCATCTTCGTTGACGCCCTCGCCCGGTACCCAGAAGACGATCTGGCCGTCCTGGGCGATGGCGTAGAGGCCATCTGCAGCCTGGCAGACAGGGATCAGCGAACGGGGCATGCCCTGGTCCCAGGCCTGGGCGGCCAGTTCCGGGAGGAAGTTGTGGGCATACTCGTCGGTGACGGTGGCCGGTTCCAGGCTGCCGCAAAGAATGTCGCCGGTGGTGAGCAGGAATTCCTTGTACTCCCCCGGCAGCGGAATCAGCAGTTGCTCCTCGATTTCCACCAGCCGGTCTTCGTCCGGCAGTTCCAGGGCTACCAGAGAGCCCTGGTGGCGTTCGCGCAGCAGGTCGATCAGGTCATCCATTTACAGCGTTCCGGTTGGCATATTCGTTAACCATATCCTGTAGGAGCCATGCTTGCATGGCGAACCCGAAGCTGGAGTTCGCCATGCAAGCATGGCTCCAACGATACAATGTTATTCCTGGCGGTGATCCCGACGGAACGGGAACAGAAACTGGTCGACCACGCCTTCCGGCACCTGGGTGCTGGCCCGGGTGCCGTATTCGGCAGCCAGGCGGTTGGGCATGATCAGGGTGCCAAACAGTTTATCGTAGATGGGCAGAAAGGCGGCGTAATTTTTGTCCACGGCCTCGTCTTCCGAGGAGTGGTGCCAGTGATGGAATTCCGGGGTGGCGATGAGCCAGCGGATGCCCGGAAAGCGGAAGCGCACATTGGCGTGGATAAAGATGGCATGGAAGGACACGAACACCAGGTAGGCATACACCGCTGACGGCGAGAAGCCGAGGATGAAGATGGGCAGGTAGCCGACAAAGCGGTTGGCGATGATTTCCACCACATGCAGGCGCGAGGAGGCCAACCAGTCCATCTGGGTGGTGGAGTGATGCACGGCGTGGAATTTCCACAGCCACGGCACTTCGTGGAAGGCCCGGTGAATCCAGTAGCTGCCCAGGTCAATAACGATCAGAATCTGGATGAACTGCAGCCACAGGGGCTGACTGGCGATGGCCTGCTGGAAGCCGATATTCACCTTGTCGTGGAGCACCACCTGGATGGGAATGATGGTGAAGAAGCTGATCAGCTGCAGGCCCACATGGCTGAACAGGAAATACTTGATGTCCGTGACCCAGCCGCCGCGCAGGGTTTTCTGGTCCGGGTCTTTGGGGAAGGCTCGCTCCAGCGGGATAAACACCAGGGCCAGCACCAGCAGGGTGAGGATGAAATAGTCCAGCCCGGCGTAAAGACTGCGGCCATCCACCGGGGGCACATCCAGGCGCCCGGAACCGATCAGCGCGGCCATGCAGGCCAGCACCATGCCGATGATGCCGTAGCGTTTCTCCTGGTGACGGAAAACGCTGAAGAAGCCACAGACAAAGCCGATACCGATGCCGATAAACAGGGCAATGCGCAGCACCTCCGCGTTATAGAAGGCTCGGAACTCCGGGGTGGTCAACAACTCCGGATAGAGAAAACAGAAGCTGCCCAGCAGCGCCAGGACACCCAATCCGATGGACACGCTGGCGGTGATCTTGCCCTGCCCCGGGGTCAGATCCACCTCTTCGTAGCGTTCCCGCAAAAAGTCTGTCATGCATTGTTCTCCTTTGAGGGTCAGGCTGCCCGATGATCCCTTCAGACACCACTACAGGCTCGTAACAAGCTGCTACACTGCGCGTTCAGTTGAGATACCAGTTGAAAGTTCAAAGTTGAAACGCGGGCAAGCCTGGCCGCCATCCGGAAAACGGGGCGGACGCGATTACAGGCAGCCAAACGCGGGCACGGCATTTGCCAGCAAAGCAGCCTCCCCTCCCGCGCTTTTGAACTTTCAACTTTACACTTTCAACTCATTCCAGAGCCGGTGAATATTGTCACACCGGCAACCCATTATTCAAAACTTTGGTTATTCACACAGTATGCCTCTGATTACCCTCCGCGACATTCAGCTCAGTTATGGGCAGCAGCCGCTGCTGGATCACGTCACCCTGTCCATCGACCCGGGGGAGCGGCTTTGTCTGATTGGTCGTAACGGAGCCGGCAAGTCCACCTTGATGAAGGTGATTGCCGAGGAGATCCATGCGGATGATGGCCAGATCGAGAAGACCCAGGGGCTGACCGTGGCGCGTCTGGAGCAGGAAGTCCCGGACGATCAGGACCACAGCGTCCATTTCATGGTAGCCGAGGGACTGGGCGAGCATGGTGCCCTGCTCAGCGAGCACGCGGAATTGGTCCACCATCTTGGCGATGGTGATGACAAGGTGCTGGCCCGTTTCGAGCAGCTGAGCAGCGAGATCGAGGCCTGTGGCGCCTGGCAGCTGTCCCAGCGGGTGGACACGGTGCTGTCCAAGCTGAAGCTGGACGGCGACCAGCCCTTTGCCGGCCTGTCCGGGGGCATGAAGCGGCGGGTGCTGCTGGCCCGGGCACTGGTGCAGGAGCCCGACATCCTGCTGCTGGACGAGCCCACCAACCACCTGGACATGGATTCCATCCAATGGCTGGAAGAGTTTCTGAAGAGCTACGGCGCTACCCTGGTGTTTATCTCCCACGACCGGGCCTTTATCCGCTCCCTGGCCACCCGCATCATCGAGCTGGACCGGGGCAAGCTGACCAGCTGGCCGGGCAGCTATGAGAAGTACCTGAGTGGCAAGCAAGCAGCACTGGAAGCGGAAGAACGGGCCAACGCCGAATTCGACAAGAAACTCAGCCAGGAAGAGAAGTGGATTCGCCAGGGCATCAAGGCCCGCCGCACCCGCAACGAAGGCCGGGTGCGTGCGCTCAAGGCCATGCGCGATGAGTTCGCCCAGCGCCGCAACCGCACCGGCACCGCCAGCCTGACCATCCAGAGCGGCGACAATTCCGGCAAGGTGGTGGTGGAAGCCGAGCATCTGAATTACAGCGTGGACGGCAAGACCATCGTGCGGGATTTCTCCGTGAACCTGCTGCGCGGGGACCGGGTAGGCATTCTTGGCCCCAACGGCTGTGGCAAGTCCACCCTGATCCGCCTGCTATTGGGCCGACTGGCCCCGGATAGCGGCACCGTGAAGCTGGGCACCCAGCTACAGGTGGCCTATTTCGATCAGTTGCGAGATACCCTCAACGAGGAAAAGAGCGTGATCGACAACGTGGCCGAAGGCTCCGATGTGGTCACCATCAATGGCCAGAACAAGCATGTGATCGGCTACCTGCAGGATTTCCTGTTCGACCCGAGCCGGGTGCGCCAGCCGGTGAAGTCCCTGTCCGGCGGGGAGCGTAATCGCCTGCTGCTGGCCAAGCTGTTCACAAACCCCTTCAACCTGCTGGTCCTGGATGAGCCCACCAATGACCTGGACGCAGAAACCCTGGAGCTGCTGGAAGAACAATTGATGAACTACCAGGGCACCCTGCTGCTGGTCAGCCACGACCGGGAGTTCATCGACAATGTGGTGACGTCCACCCTGGTGTTCGAAAACGGCGAGCTCAACAGTTATGTGGGCGGTTATCAGGACTGGTTGCGCCAGCGCCCGGAACCTGTGAAGGGAAAAACCGTCAAATCCGCCAAGCCGGTACTTGAACCGGCTCCGGCAGCACCGAAACGCAAAAAGCTGTCCTACAAGGATCAGCGTGAGCTGGAGCAATTGCCGGAGCGTATTGAACAACTGGAAGCGGCACTGGAGGCGGTACAGGCGCGCATGTCGGACCCGGCCTTCTTCAAGGGTGACCCGGCTGAGATCAGTGCCGCACAACAGCAACAAACCGAGCTGCAGGCGGAACTGGAAACCACCTTCGCTCGCTGGGACGAGCTGGATCAGCTTGGCTGAATCAAGGAGCTTTTGTGTATAAAACGTGGTCTTCGCTGGCTATCACGGCAATCCTGACCCTTTCCGGTCTGGCGACAACGCCAGGCTGGGCCAATGAAGTGGAAGACGAAGAGCGCGCAGTGGAACGCCAACAGGAAAGCGATGGCCTGGCCACTAGCAGCGCGGATACGAACAAAACCGACAATCCCATGGCGGACGCCTCGGACCCGCCGGCGGAGGCCCCCTCTCCCCAGCCCTTGTCCCTGCTCGGAGAACAGGTAGCGCCGGGAAGCTTTGCCACCCTGCACTGGACCCCGGATCAGTCCTTTGCGTCGATTGCCACCCCGGTACCGGTGCTGGTGGCCCATGGTGACAAAGTCGGACCACGGTTGTGTCTGACCGCGGCCATCCATGGTGATGAACTGAACGGTATCGAGATGGTGCGCCGGCTCATGTACGAACTGGAACCCGACCAGCTGGCCGGCACGGTGATCGGTGTGCCCATCGTCAACCTGGACGGCTTTCGCAATGGTTCCCGGTATCTGAGCGACCGCCGGGATCTGAACCGCTACTTCCCGGGCAACAAGAAAGGCAGTGCCGCCAGTCGCGTGGCCCACTCCCTGTTCAGCAATATTGTTCGCCACTGCGATTATCTGGTGGACCTGCACACCGGTTCCCAGAAACGGGTCAACCTGCCCCAGCTCCGGGCGGATCTGGACAACCCGGACGTGGTGGCCTTTGCCAAGCACTTTGGCGGCATGACCGTGCTGCATAGCCCCGGTGTCACCGGCATGCTTCGCGACGCCGCAGTGAAAAAGGATATTGTGGCGGTCACCATGGAAGCCGGTGGTCCCAACCGGCTGGAAACCGAAGCTGTGAGCTATGGGGTTCAGGCCATCGATACCCTGCTGGAAAACCTGGGCATGCGGAAGGCCAGCCGTTTCTGGAGCGCCCCGCAACCGGTGTTCTATGAGTCGGAGTGGATTCGTGCTACCCAGGGCGGCATTCTGCTTGCCGAGGTAGAACTGAATCAGAAGGTGAAAAAAGGCCAGGTACTGGGCACCGTCACCGACCCGATCAGCAATACCGGCAGCGCCATTATCGCCCCTTACAACGGTCGTATTCTGGGAATGGCAGTGAATCAGGTCGTCCACGCCGGCTTTGCGGCCTTCCGCATCGGCGAGGAAAAAACCACCGAGGAAGTGGAAGCCAAGGCAGAGAAAGCCACCCAGGAAAAAGAGGAACAGCGCCAGCATGAGGGCGACACTCCGGTTCAGGACACCCCGTCACACGAACCGGACCGGGTTGATGATCTCAGCCAGGCGGAAGAAGAGGAAAGTCATACGGAAGAATGAAACACTGACACCAGAAACAACACGCAAAAAGGCTTCCCGATGGAAGCCTTTTTTGTGGGCGCGATTTCAAACCCGGCCCTTCCACTAAACTGACCAACCCCGTTGGAGCCTTGTTCACAAGGCGAACGTATCTGCTACCTCTTCGCTTTGCGAGCAAAGCTCCAACGGGACCGGTGAAGGCTTACTGCACCACCAGGTTGTCCCGCATTTTTGCCAGGGTCTTTTCACCAATCCCCTTGATGGCAAGGAGTTGATCTACGCTGGTGAAAGGCCCCTGACTGTCACGCCACTGCACGATGGCTTCCGCGGTTTTCGGGCCTACGCCCTTGAGCTCCTGGAGCTGGGTCACATCCGCGGTATTCAGGTTGATGCGGTTTTCCGTTTCGGTGTTGGCTGCCTCCTTGACTGCTTCGACTTCCACGGCCAGAGCCGGCAGGCTCAGCGCCAGCAGCAGGGACACCACAATCGCTTTCCAAGTTTTCATGGGGATCTCCGTTTTTATTTATTGGAGTCCACACCATAGAAAGTTCGTGGCAGGGAAGTTATCAGCCGGAGGTGACGGATGACGTAAGCGGCTCAGGCAAGGCTCTGTAATATCTCGTCCACGACCGCTGTAGGCTTGGCAGCCTGGGTAATCGGTCGACCGATTACCATATAGTCCACACCCGCATCCCGGGCCTGTAGCGGGGTCAACACGCGGCGCTGGTCGCCGGCGTCGGCGCCTGCAGGCCGGATACCCGGGGTAACGAGCTCAAATTGGCGGCCACAGGCATCCTTGAGCATGGCAGCTTCCCGGGCAGAGCACACCACCCCGTCCATGCCAGAACGTTTGGCCAGCTCGGCCAAGCGCTGCACCTGCACGTTGGGCTCGTCCATCACGCCGATTTGCTCCAGATCGGCCCCTTCCATGCTGGTCAGCACGGTCACCGCAATCAGGTGGGGGCGGCTGGCGTGGTTGGCGATGGCATTGGCGGCGGCTTCCATCATCCGCTGGCCGCCGCTGGCATGAACATTGACCATCCACACGCCCAGATCGGCCGCTGCCGCCACGGCACCGGCCACGGTATTGGGGATGTCATGGAATTTCAGGTCGAGAAACACCTCGAACCCTTTGCTGTGCAATCCCTCCACAATGGCCGGGCCACTGCGGGTAAAGATTTCCTTGCCCACCTTGACGCGCACCTTGGCCGGATCCAGCTGATCAGCCATGGCCAGCGCCCGGGCGGCATCGGGATAGTCCAGGGCGACAATGACAGGGCTGGAGATGGGCATGGGAGCGTCCTCGGGGATTGGTGGCGCTATGGTATGAGTTGCGGGATAGCTGTTCAACCAGCAAGCCTCTCCGTAGCAGCGTAGCGCAGCGGAGCAACGCCCAAAGGGCAGCCCCGAGGGGTGAGCGCAGCGAATAACGTCGCTGGCGGCGCGATCAAATCAGCTGCGAGTGACGAGAAGCGAGTTTCGAAAGGCAAAACACAGGGTGGCTTGCGAAGGTTTTCGCTTCTCGAAACTCGGAACTCGAAACGGTGTCTATCGCGCCGCAAGCGACGCTCCTACGGGGCGGTTCAGACTTCCTTCACCACCGGCTTGATGGACCCCCAGCGCTTGCAGCTTGGGCAGCGCCATTGCATCAAGGGGGTTTCGAAACCACAGCGACGGCATTTGTAGAGACTCTTGTCGTTGAGCAGTTGCTCGGACAGTTGCTTGAGCACACCCAGGTGCTCGCGGGCCTCCCCTTCTGCACTGCCGGCCAGGCTCATGTCGATGATCCGGTTTAGGCCACGCACAGAAGGATTCGCTTTCATGTATTCAGCAATGAAATCCGCCGCTTCCTTGTCGCCGTAACGCTCCTTGAGCGCTTCGGAAAGCAGCAGGATGCGGCTGGTGCTGGGTTTTTCGGCACTGTAGTCCGCCAGCATCTGAATAAATTCTTCGTCTTTCTCCTGCTGCTGGTAACAGGTGCGCAGCTTGTCGAGCACTTCATCGAAGAAGTCACTGTCCTGGACCCAGATGCGCTGCAGCCCCTGGATGGCGGCATCCCAATTCTGCTCGCCCATTTCCAGCTCGCCTTCTGCAATGCTGGCTCGTACGCACTGATCATCAAACG
>Ga0208203_1000497_pt1 | contig 17760 bp, 19 predicted proteins | sample DeeseametaMP2914_FD_184167 | JGI IMG/M metagenome (GOLD analysis project Ga0208203, IMG submission 184167) | Marine microbial communities from the Deep Atlantic Ocean - MP2914 (SPAdes) | ecosystem: Environmental > Aquatic > Marine > Oceanic | place: West of Santa Cruz de la Palma, Atlantic Ocean...
AGTCCAAAGACTGCCGCGTTTGCACCACGACTTTCTTTATTAGGGCTTAGCATTGCTCCTGCTGTGGCCCCTGTTGCTCCACCTGCTAAAGAGCTATAGATAAGAGTTTTCTTCATGGTTGAGCATGAGGTCACACTCAAAATTAAAATTCCTAAAATTGTGACTTTCATTTCATTCTCCATTTAGCTTTAAAGACTTATTAAAAAAGACAAGAATCTCTTTTCCAGAGTTCACATAGGAGATCGTTAAATTCTTCTCTCCTGATTCAATAATCTTGTTCTTTGCATTTGTTGCAATACTACTTAGACCGTCCATGATCTTATTCTTGGCCGTATTTTGATTAAATGTACCAAAAGGAGAACTCACTCCACCTTTGGCCACATCAAACGTAGCTCCTAAAAATGACGCAAACGAAGACGTAAGAAAGGTTTTCTCTTCTCCAGAGTAGTAGTAATCAGCAATGATTCCTTCTGCACCATCCAAGTCCCAAATATCCACATCAACGTCATATTCTTCACCATCCATGACCAAGAGATCACATTGACTAGGTACTCGTTTCTCAAAGCTAAAGCCAAGACAACGAAGTTCAGCACCATTAAGATCAGAGGCTTCACTATTTATTCTCACGATAAACTTAGAAGGCTTTACATTCATGGCCAGAACTGAATTTAGAAGAATTCCACGAACACGAGTAAGGGCCATGACCTTATCTTCCTTCTTTCTAACGATGACTCGCTTCTCAGACTTCTTTAGCAGTTCTAAGATCGCCTGATCTTTTTCAAGTAGGCTCTTAGTATGCTCATCAAGCTCATTTTTTTTGCTCTTCCTAACTGTTCTTTTCTGAACCTTCTTACCAGCTGGCTTCTTATACTGATAACGATTTGAAGCAGGGATCTCACTAAATCCCGCTTGAGCATTTGAATGTAGTAGAATTAAGACAACGAACCACCTCATAGAGTACGCCCTTGGTAGTAGATCATCTTTCCATCTAGGTAGATTGGAGGTCCTTTGGATAAGTAACTCTTTGTCTTAATTGTTTGTTCACCTACCTTAACTGGCCTTTTAGATTTATTTACAAAGAATAAAGACTTAGGGCACTCAAAAAGCTGGTATTCTTTAGTTTCCTTTAAGAGAGTAAAGTAAGTACACCTCTCGGCCTTACGAATCTCAACGTCCTTATTTGAAAATTCTTCACTATATTTCAGGTTAAAGTGGTATTTTTCCTCTTTTAAAAAGGTTATGAAATTACGGCTGAATCCTTTCTTTTTTGGCTCATAAACAAGACTTTTTCCTTTATTTAGCTCATAAATTATAAAGTCTCCTTCTTGACCTCCTACATAGTCTTGGACCTTATATGGAAAGTTCACGCTTGTAAGGTGTGACATCGAAAGAAAAATCGTAAAAATATGTCCCGTAATGATGTAATAAATCATAGTGAGTCCTCCCATTGATATGGAGTTACTAGTCTTTGCTCTTTCACATCTGCGATCTTGTAGAAATGAGGAAAGCTTGCGTTTTTCTCCAAAGCAACTCGAAAACTTCGATGACCTTTGCTGTCCTTGGCTACGACATCGCAACGAAAGCCACTCAATTCCTTAATGAGTCCAATTTCTTCAATTTCAAAGATATGCTCTTTAACGTCCTTTAGAACAGACTTGTTAAAAAGCTTTTCCGTTGGATGGTTGTCAAATAGCTCTCTCATTCCCATGTAACAGGTTTCCATTGCACTAAACCTCTTATTGTCTTCGTGATGGTTGATTAATATTCCTGTAGCTAGAATTAGGACGTGAGTTAGCGCGCTTATTAGGGCGATATATATTAGAGGTCTTTTGAGGTGGTCGATGGACTTTGCCATGCTTTTGTATTGTTCCATTACTTACACTCCTTTTATTGCTTTGCTGGTTAATAGACTCTTTAGGATTAACTTGGTGAACTTGCTTAGACTTATAAGCAGGGTTCTTCCTTGTAGGAGCTGAGATAAAATCAACGCCTGATGATTTATTTGAGTTTTTAAGGGTCACATAGTCTGAATCATTTACATAAGGTGGGATATGACCTTTTATATTTGTATAGCGAAGCCCTGCGTGCTTAGCTCGCTCAGGAGGCCTTGGTGCTTGATGAGAATTATGGCCATTTGATGAAAACTTATTAAAGCCTGGTATTTTTGCTTTTTTAGCAAATTGATATCCACCCTTTGCCAATCCCTTTGCAAACATGGCCTTTGGCCCCAGTGGTCCTCCTGTGGCCCAAATGGCAGCATTATTGACAGTATTCTTTGGTAGATTTATCACGTAATTGGCCCCGATACTGGCGATAATTCCACCGGCCTGTGAGATACCGCTTCCATTTAAAATCATCGCCCCAATCAATGGCGTAAAAGCAATAAATAAGGTCAGAATAAAGAGAAGAGTTGTCCCCATGATAGAGCCACCAATAATATGACCTGAGACATAGCCCTTATTAATCTCTGTTCCAATCATTGAGATGATAAAAACAAGAACGTGAGGGACAATTAAACACCACAAATAGCTTAGAATCGCCCCTCTAAGGACATTTCCCATTGATGGAAATAGGTAGATCAGGCAGGGAATCCCAATAAGCCCAAATCCTAGATAATAAACGAGGGAATACACAACTTTTAAGATCAAAAAACAAAGCTTGGTGATGAAGTAAATCGTTACGGTAAAGCCATCATTTACGAATGAATCAAAAAGGTGGTACTTCAAAAAGGCTAAGGCACCGGTAAGAGCATTTCGCTCTTTAAAGAAGTCTTTCTTTTTATCTTTTGTGATTTTGTCCCAATGCTTAAAGCCATCAAAAAGATCCATTAAAAGAATATTTCCTTGCTTCTGACTTCTTAAAACTTGATCAGCTGTATCCATTGATGAAGCAATTGAGCTTTCATAAACACTGGTCACTGTCGTTAAGATCAAAATGGAAATAATCGCTCTCTTAACAAGAGTAAAAGGCTCTAAACGATCAAAGTATTCAACGATAACAGCTAAAATGAAGACGCTTGGTAGAAGGCTTAAAAAGAAAAGCCTATATTCTTCAATAAGTACGTTTAAATTGAAGCTCTGAACTAAAAGAAGGTCACGCATGATACTCGTCATAGCTTGCCTCCTTCTGTCAGTACCTCATCCAAATTTTCCTTTTTGCGATCAACTCCAATCCAACTTTTATAAAACTCTTCTCGACGAAGTTTCTCAACGGTCTGGCTCTTCTTAAGCCCAAGATCAACTTTTTGGTATTCAAGGTTATCTCGTCTCATTTTGGAGAGAATCTTTCCGTTAAGAGCAGTGTTCATGGCCGTGTTTTGCGTGTGCTTACTCATTGAGCCTTCACTTGCGCTCATTAGCTCTTGATTATGCGCTTCACGTTCATCGGCTAACGAATTTACGACTTTTTCCCAATAGCGATCAGTAAAGTCTTGGGCCTCTAAAACATCCTTTGCCATAAAGTCGATATTGCTTTTTAACCCTTGCAGATTCATCTTGAGCCTAAGCATCACTTGGTTGATCTCTTGAAGGTTTTTTGGCTTCATTTTGTTAGCTTCTGCTATATCAAGGACGTGTTGTTCGATTCTTCGAGCGATGAAATAGCGCCTCATTGCGATAAAGTTATATTTATCTATCTGATCGCTTGTTTTCTTTGCGACTTCTAGGATTTTAAGAGTATTTGAAACGGTTGATGCCGTATTAGAGACAAGCATCACAAGTGCCGCCGTGTCGCTATCTGGTAAAAATAGTGTGCTCGCGTTTACCCTCATGCTAAATATCAAAGTAAAAAGCATTATTATTTTGAAAATTTTCATGACGTAACCTCACATAGGCTTCAATGGCCTCTTTACTTGAGTCGAAAAACTCTTCAAACTTAGAGAGAAAGCCCTCCATCTTTTTGTCTTTGCCTGCTTCTGTATGAAATAGCTCTAGCTCCAAAGGAGTTAAGTAGGTTCTAATGATCTTTCTGAACCTATTATCAGAGGACTTCAGATAACACTCTGAAAAGACCCCTTTTTGAAACTCAAGGGAGCCGATATTTTCAACATCAAAGGAAGTGATGTCGTGCCTTTCTTCCATCTCTTGAGGAAAGAAGACTTTAAAGTAGCAGTTATTTGTTATTGAATTAGCGAGTTCATCTCCAAGACTAGAAAAGTCTTTTAAGGATTGGGAAATTGCAATAGGAAAAGCACCCGTCTTTCGAAATGTCCTAAAGCACTCATCAATATAAGAGCAGTGATCACCAAGAAAACTCCAACATTCATCGAAGACGAGAATCTTTTCTTTTTCAGGAATATTTTTAAAGTATTCCAAAATAAAGATAATAATTGGTGCAATGACGCTCTTTGGGTAGTTCTCAACGTCAACGTATAGGATACTCTTTGCATCAATATGGTCATCACTTATATAGTCCTTAAAATCTTCAAAATAGAGATCAATCTCTGGAAAGTCTTCTTTTAGATAATCTATAAATCCAAAAAAGGATTCGCTTTGGGGTAGGGCCTCTTTTATGGCCCTTAAAAGCTTTCCTTTTTCTAATTTCCCAAATTTTTCCACATCAACAACAGAGAGAATAATCTCTCGTAGATACATTGGGTCTTTAAATTGAAATGGATTGAACCGATACTCAAGGTTGCTTCCTCCGTAATATTTTGTGAGCTTACGAAAAGAGCCTCCCTTATCAAGGATGACTGTTGGGTGATCCTCAATGAGGTGATGAACAATCTTATTTACAAAAACAGACTTACCACCACCACTAATGCCAGTAACAAGCATATTTCTGTTTTTGATGGCATCTGTGAATGGATCAAAGTAGATAGGCCTTCCAGAGTTGTCATGAAGCTCCATTCCCTCATCCATAAGAAAGCTTCTCTCAACTGGTAAGAGGTAGCGAAAATGACTTGTCTTATTTGGGAGTGTCCTTAATCCAAGGCGAGGTTTAACTCCAGGAATAAGCTCATTAAAGATTGAAGTAAGTCCAGATTTCAAATGTCTTAGGGATTGCCCCTCAGCAAAGACTTTAATGCCACGAGAAAGCATCTCACTGACAAACGCCCCACTCATAGAGTTTAGCTCTTCTAATGAATTACTACGCAAAAGAAAGAACATCTCCATCTCAAACATGGATTCACTGCCATGAATAAGATCGCGCATAAGCTCTTCTGCTTGAGAATATGCTCCTTCACTTGAAATATCTCTTTTAGACTTTAGAAAGCTAGAAAGGTGTCCTGTTCTAATTCGTTCAAGCTTATTAATGGACTTATCCTTAGCTTTCTTCTTAAAGCTTAAAACGTAGTCAACATCTTGAGGGATTAAGTGCTCATGGGCCTCATCATCTGAAAACTCACTTACGGAAAAGACTCTTAGGTATTTTCCGTTAAAGCTTACATAGTCGTCATAGATTCCAACCTCAGAGAATATCTCTCTCGTTTGAAAGAAGCATTCTAAAGGCTGACTCTGCTCTTTAAACTCTATGCCTGTAAAGTTTGGAAGATATGATCCATTAGTTTCAAGAAAAGAAGAATCACAAATCTTGTAAAACTTGAAATAGTTATCAAAATTAAGATTGTTTAGCCCTCGCGCCAATGATTCAAAAAATCCAGTTCGTTCTACCTCATCCAATTGAGAGGTATCCGATGGAAGCATTGAATAGAAAAATGATACGTCCCCATGAATAGAAGTCAGCCTATTTCCCTGAACCTCTAGAATGGGAAAGGTTGATTTACTCATTTTGACCTCCAAGCTTAAATTGCCAAGAAAGCTTCTTCTCATCATTTAAATGAGCAAAAAATCCTTGTTTAAGCCTTTTGCCAACAAACTTTATGCTCACTAGAATCAATGCAATTATTGCGAGAGAATAAAGTCCTGAGACTTTCATCCATGAAAGAATCAGGTAATTTGAGCCGACAACGAGAAGGTCAACTCTTGTGAGGCTTGCTAGCATTGTCGCCTTCTGATTTAGCAATGTAGGAAATTGGTTTCTACTCATCTAAGACTCCTAGCTAAAACTCTGAATAAGGTTTCTAATCAGCTCAAGGCCTGAGCCAGCAAAGATTGATAAAATTGCCACATTTGCCGCTTTCTTTTGGTATTCGTCCTGTTTAAAGAAAGACAGGGTAACAAAGAGGATAAACGAAGCACCTGCCACCGCCCCCGCAAGTGGGATGAGGTAGGTTGAAGTGATGGTTTCAAAACCATTTTTAAGCTTACTGAAAGCAAAAACGGGTTGGATTACACTAAAAAATAAAATGGCGAGCATGTATTTAAATTTCATACTATCCTCCTTAGTTAAATCTGTGAGTGATCAGAAATGAGTAATCAAAGTTCAGATCACGCCTTAGAGTCTTTGATTGTTTTCTGTATTGATCTTTAAGAACGCCTGTGCAATTAGCTGTGTTTTGATGCTGAATTGAAGAACAGACTCTATTAAGAGGAATCCCATTTGTTCTGAACCAGCCCCTACAGACTGCATCTGCTGTTGCACAGCGAGATTGACCTGCTGTCCAGCCACCTATCTCCGTTAACCAAAGACCAATATCAGCTTGGTAATTATTAGGAAAAGTCCTTAAGGAGAAAGAATAAAAGTCATCCTCACTGAGACTAAAAGCTTCATAGACTTTATCAATTATCAACTCTAGGGTTGTGCCATTGAAATGTGCCTGAACTTTATTAGAGCTAATAAGGTCGGTGATTTTAAATTCTTGGCCATTTACGACTAGACTAAGACGGCTTAGGTTTTCATCTTGAGAAAAGTTAAGCTCATCCTTCTTTTCTGTAAGTTCATGAAACCTCCAGCTAGCATGACCAGCGCTATCATTGAATCCAAAAGTCCCGACATTATAGTATTCGTACCTGATGTGATTTGGTCTTAGCTTAATTCTGATGGAATCGTTGAGAGAGAATTCACCAAGCTCAATATCTTGATAATTAAGACCAGATTGAATGTTTTTGGAGACTTGTAGTTGGTATCCATTCTCGAAAGATGCCAATTCATCGCCTGTCATGTAATTTAGGACAACCTGATCACCTTTTTGAAACTCATAGTCAAAAAGATTAAAGTTTGTTTCTCTATTGAGAAGGACAAACCATTTTCCTTTCTTTGTTTCCCCCTTTAGGCTCTTTAACTCTTCAATCGCTGGAATATTGTTTACAAAACCACCAACTTGCACGAGCTGACCATTTTGTACCTTAAAGTTTTCATCATAAAGTGACTTAAGAAAATGTCCTAGCTTATTATGCTGATCTTTTAATGCTACATGGTGAGTTTGAGTATCTAGCGGTGTAATGACGGTGATGGGGATCGTTTTTTCCAACACAGAGGCCATCAATGACTTATAATTTGTCTTAAGATCATCAATTTCAAAGTCTTCGATCTCGGCCGTTAAGAATTCGCCTCGTTTTGAAAAATTAGCGATCAGTTGCTCACTATTTTGAATATCAAGGTTTACATCAAATCTTTCGAGAACCCCCTCAAAGACATCCTTCTCGAAAACTTTCTGACCGACTAGCTCATACAAACCTGTTTCATAATTAAAGAAGTGGAAGTTGAAGGTGGGATTTGAGATTTTTTGAAAACCTCTGTTTCTCTTGAGGGTAATCGTATTTTTAAAAGAAACTGAAGCATCTTCAATCCCTCTAAGGGCTTGAGTATTGCCTTCAAGTAAAAAGCCCTTAGAAAACTTAGGGTATCTAATTCTTGTAAGATCAACTGGCTCAAAATGCCCTTCAACAACACCACCAAACCTAGCAAAACGTGTAGTGGCCCTCGCAGCAATTTCTTTAATTAAGTAGTCACCAACTCGGTACTGATACCTCTTTCCAATTATATCTCTTTGAGAGTCAATTAATGAGGACTCACCGCCTTTTAAGACAAATTCCCTCATAAATTTAAATTCAAGGCTTGGGGTGTCTGCAACCATAGGGTTTCGACCTAAGTCAATTTCTCTTTGATTGGAAACAAGGTCACCGTCATAATCACCCTCCTTATCAAATTCAGAAGATTGACCGTTTATGTCCCCATTCAATTGAGGCTTAAGATCAGAGACAGGAGCATCTGTTTCCTCCGAATTAAAACCGCATGAACATAGGCTCGTTAGGGTAATGATTATAAAAATTAGTTTATGGTTCATATTTTCTCCTATGCTTTGTTAAATTGCGTTGTCTCTTTATCACTAGCGAGAGATCGAGAAAGGTATTTTTGAAGGAAGGTCACCTTCTTTTTTAATTCCTGATTTTTCTTTAACTCTTCTTGGCTTATAGTTTTTAAGAGAACACTTAAAGCCTTCAAACTCTTTGCTTTCATAAGGAAAGCCCCTTTGGTTCAAATTTAATAAGTGCCTCAAACAAAACGATCATTTCGATCAGTTTTTGATTGGCGATTAACTCTTCAAGAGAAATAGTTCCCACCACATCTCGAAATTGATCCAAAACATTCAAGCTTTTAAATTGCATTCCGTGCACCTCCTGTTAGCTTTGATTTAAATTAGGTAGAGGTTTTAAAAATAAATAAGAGAGGAAGGCCAAGAATTCCCACGGTGGGAAAGAAGATTTCTTACCGTGGGAAAAGAAAGTGGGAAACTTTATTATAATTTTGTATAGTTATGTTTCCCACTTTTACCATTTCATGAAAGAGGTTTAGGAAATTCAGACTAAAGGATCATTTATTCATTCAGCATTAATATCACTCTGTAGAGGATTAGCTCCAGGATAGATCACTAGTCCTTTCTTCCAAGGAAAACAAAATTCCCGACCTTGAAGCTCCTGACTTAGACGGTTAACTTCATCTTTAGGTATAAAGCCGGCTTTTGGATAATATGTCTGAGTGTACCTATTCGAACCATTTTCTGTTTTAATAAGTTCAGAGGAATACTCAAAATATTCATTATCAATCCTACAATTTCCCTTTGAACCAAGTACACTCATTCCATTTGGGGTGATAAAGGAATACTTTGTAGCAACTTTATCAGGAATATTAAGATCAAACTCTCTTTTTTGATCTTTCAATATTTCATCAATAACCGCCAGACTGTATGGTTTTCTAACAACGAAATCATCTAAGGGAAATGAATCATTTTTAAAAGAAGTGATTGTCTCATTAGCTTCCTTATTATGGATAACTTTCTTGTCTGTGTTTAGAAAGTCACCTAGAAATTTAGCTTTATCTTTGGATCTACTAAATCCCCAGTCAAATACCGTCTTACTCGGGCCTCTTAAAACAAACTCTTCAGTGTTAAAAAACAGCTCGTCAGTTTTCACAAAGTAGTAATTCTTCTCCAGCTCATAAACCTTTTTCAAAGGCTCATCAATATTGACCAGAGTTCCCCCTTTTTTTAAAGGAAAAACTTTGCGAAACATTAAATCCGTAGAAATAAAGTTAGGTTTACTAGACTTATAATTCGTTGGATCAATGTATATAGGATATCCCGAGACAATAACTCTTAGAAACATATGATTAAAATCAGATGGAAAAGGAAAAGTATCTTGCATAATTGTCGGGTCTGTCGATAGTTCCCCTAAAACTAGCTCGGCTTCAAAACCTAGAGTTCGAAGGACTTTTAGTGCGAGATGCGAAAAGAACTTACAATCTCCAGAGCCCTTTTTAATTTGACTTGAAATGTCTTTAATCCAAAAGTGGTCTTCAGCGCTGAGGTAGTTTCCAGTATAGACAAATTTCTCATGCAAAACCTTTGAAAGATAGTTAATCAATTCTTCACGGTCCCCCAATTTTTGCTTAAGAAGCTCTAAGCCCTCCTCTCCTAAGACGTCCACTGCACTAAACTGTTCTTGCACAATTTCGTTTTCTTCGATGACTCTTGAATAATATTCTGAAAAGCTTGTCGCAGTTGATACCGAGACAAAAACCCTTTGCAATGGATTAAAGGCAACATGCCTCTCTTTATATTTTGGAGGAAAAATCTTTTTAACTTGTTGAACAATTAACTCTTTAGGTTTTGATTCTACAACCTTCAAAGAATCATTAAGGCTATTAACATAAAATGTGAGAGGCAAATCTGATTTTATCTCAAGTCTACTATTTTCTTCAGGAAATTTAGATCCATAATATAGAGTTAATTTTCTCTTATTACCATGCGGGTTATTAAAAAATCTTCTCTTCAAATCGATTTTAACTTTTGTACCAATGTTAATATTGGGAAGGATAGCCTTATATGACTTTTCATCACTAAGTCCAGCAGATAAACTCCTCGTAATTAGTTTAAAATTATCTTTTGTTAAGACCTCAATCTTCTCATTATTTATAATTGTAACTTCAATCTCTTTAATCTCTTCGACGGAAGAAAAAAAAGGAAATGTTATTACCTTTATCTCATCGCGCCCCTCATCTGTAAGGACCTCCATTTCTGTACATTTCTCTTCATCGTAAGATCCGTCTTTTTTAAAGTAAATCTGGCGAAACTCATTTCTATGAACGAGATCATGCCCAGATACCGGAAAAATTAGTAAAAATGTCGTCAGTAGCAAAATTATCTTAATCACAGTTCCCTCCTCTTTTTTATCATCTTAGAGAGACAACGTTCCTTTAACCGGAACGACCCTAAACTACTAAATTCACAAACCTTTTGACACGTTCCCACTAAGGGAACGTCAAGGGCTTAGTATAAAAATCAACCAAGGAGACATTATGAGATTACATAAGAGTATGGGAATTATCCTATTAGCAACGAAATTAACAATCCTTTTGATGGGCTGTTCGCACAATCCGAGAGCGATAAAAACCACCATTATAGAGAGAATGGGCGCAGAAGATGACGCCCCCTCTTGGGTTCATACAGGGAAAAGTATGTGGGAAGATAAGGGAAAGCTTATGGCCATCGGAATGGTCGAAGTAGAAGGCGATGCCAATAAAAATGCCTGTCTTGAGATGGCTACCCTAAACGCCAAGCTCAACCTCATTAGCTACATAAGTCAAAGCGGGATGAAACAAGCCACTACTTCAATTGAGTCAATTGATTCAGAAAGTACTTATCAAGAAATCAAAGAAACTATAACTCAAGGTAGACTTGAGGGAGTAAATGAGGATAGTCGCTATTTCGAGTTACGCCTTCGAGCAAATCAAGCGGAGGTCCTGACAGAAAGACTTACATGTTACTCAAAAATCAGTATTTCTAAGAAGATTGCTAAAAAGAAAATCAAGAGAGCGATCACTTCAGTTGAAGCAAAAGGGAAATCGAATGAATAAAGATAAAATCGTCATTTATATTCAATTACTCATTCCCCTACTAATAACAAGTTGTGCCAGTTTGGAGCCACCTACTGCTCCAAGTTGGATGGGAGATAACTGCACTAAAGATAATAAGAATTACTACTTCACTTCTATGGGCAAAGGAAAAGACCTCAATACTGCTGCTCTGTGGGCAACTAAAAACGCAAAGATCTCTGCTGGAGCTTGTATTTTCGGAGGTAGTTTTAAAAGTCACACATTCAACGAGAGAACCTTAGAGAAAGAATCATTTGAAACTAGTAGTGAATTCATTATTGAAGAATTTCATATCAATTGGGAGTCATTCGAAAAGGTATCACTCAAAGAAGAAACAGTGACCAAGAAAGGCGTTACTTTTGTTTTTCACACCTACAAATGGCCTATTAAGGCAATCAATAGAGAAAAGACGAGGGCAAAAAAACTAAAAAAAGCAATCGAGGCTGAGAGAGTCTTAAAAAATGAAGTAGAATGGTTAAAACAATTAAACAATGAAAAAGAAAAAAAACTAAAGCAGCTACAAATAGAAGAAGAGAGAATGGCCGTTTTTACATCTAGGATAGATAGAGCTTTGGCAAATATTTCTAAATTAAAAAAGCAAAAAATGAAGGAATCTAAATCCATAAGAAGCCTTTTTTCAAGTCTCCCTTGCGGGATAACAATAGGAGAAATAATAAAACTATATAAAAAACCTGACAAATACAGATATCAGGATCGTTACTCAGACTACACAAGTATTCTTGAAGTTTATTGGGGTGAAATGGTTGTTAGGATGAGGGTTGAAGAGATTCAAAAGACCTCTAATACAGACATTGATAGTGACTCAGGAGAGAACAATATTTTTAAAGCCGCACTTAATGCGAAACCTGACTTTGTTTATCACAGCTATGGTTTAAATAACTGGGGCTATAAGATTTGTGATCTAAAATAATGAGGGTCAATGATTAATAAACCCCGAATTTCTACGGTCTTATTTTATTTTCTTTTTGGATTATTCATGGGCTTTTACTTTTATGATGGTCTAAAAAAATCCATTATCAAGGCAAAAAAACCAGATATATCTCGAAAGCACTTCAGCTTCAAAAAATAGAGAAAAAATAGAAAATGACAGGAAGAATTTTGTTATTTCCGCTATAATTGGGTTATGTTCGAATTAAATGATGGTGATATTCTCTTTGATCGCTTTGAAATTGAAAGACTCCTTGGTCATGGTGGCATGGGAGAAGTTTACAAGGCGAGAGACATCAAGCTAGAGCGTCTGGTCGCCATCAAAACCATAAAGCTAAAGAACTTCAAAGACCCAGCTAAGGCGAAGGAAAGATTCCTAGGGGAAGGAAAGTTAACCGCCAAGCTTAATCATACCAATATCGTAAAAGTTCATGACCTATTAGAGGATGAAAATCAACTCTACCTCGTCATGGAGTATCTTGAAGGAGACTCTCTAGCAGACAAGCTCAAGAAAGGAGCTTTACCAAGAGAGGATGCTTTAAAAATTTATGAAGAAATCAAAGAAGCACTTTCCTATCTTCACAGACTAGAGGGAGGAATTCTCCACAGAGATGTATCACCCCATAATATTTTTGTTCAAGAAAAAGGAGAGGCCAAGCTTCTTGACTACGGTGTCTCAAAAATTGAGGATATTGACTCAGGTATTACAGAAACTTATTATTACAAACTCTCTTATTCCTGCCCTGAGCTCTGGGAAAAAGGAATCTATCAGGGTCGAAGATATTCTCTAAGACATGACTACTATTCTCTTGCACTCATATGCTATGAGATGCTGACCGGGGAAAAGGTTTTTAGAGAAATGGAGGTTATTAATGGTTACCCGAAACTCTTAAAACCATCAGGAATAAAGGAGATCGATCAAATAATTCAGGGTAACCTCCTAAATGACAGTAATAAAAGCTTTACGGATACCTCTGTTAAATCTGATAACTTAAAGCCTACTTTTTCGATAATTATTTTTTTAATTATTTCAGCAACTATATTTTCCATTTTTTATTTTAGTGAAAATAGCAATTATTATACGTTTAACTTCAGTAATAAACGAAATTCTCCATATGCCCAGCAACCAATAAATAAAGATGCCTGCAAGCTTTATTTAAATATGACTATTGCTTATTCAATAAAAATGGACGACAAATATCGATATGATACTAAAATCAGGAATCATCTTTTTAAAAAGTTCATAAGACTATGTGAAAAAAATAAAGAACTTTCACAGGACCTAAATTATATAAATGATAGATTATTCAACCACAGTGGAAAACTAGAGAAAAAATCAGAGAGGTCTCTTAAGTTATTATATGGGACAAGTCTAGCTGAAATTGAGAATACAGTTAATTCAGTAGTTAATTCATTTAATTTAAATGGTCTTAAAATTACCCAACTCAGAGATACCGAAATAGTTTCCGTAAAACAAACAAGCGAAATCTCATCGGAGGACTTCATAAAGTATCAACTTGATCATTATTACATGTGGAGATTAGCAACTTCTTGGATAAATCATAATCCAATGGAGGACTTACCAATATTGGCCATTACCAACTTGGATCTAGCCGATAAAATAGTTAAATTCGACGATGATCAATTACAGCTAGAAACAAAGAGTAAAGAAAACATATCTGCGTTTTACTACCATATTAATCAAGAGGACAAGTTAAACTATGCAACTCTTAGTCTGGAATAAAATTGTAATAAAGCCAACAACCTGCTTCACGCCTGACGCTCTCTATTTTCAGTGTGGAAAACTTCTAAAAAGCCCTTAATGTCCTGATCTTCTAAATGATGCTTTTTTATTTTCTCAGACAAATCTGAAAAGCTTTGATTCTTAAGAAGCTCTGAATTCTTCACATAGTTAATATCCATCCATCTGTAATCACTTAGGCTGATCTCGTATTCACCACTAGATTTTCGATCATAATAAAACTTCTCGTAACGGCTAAGGAGCGCACCATCGTCACTAATTCCACTTGAGGCTAACACATAGAAATCGTTGAATACATGCAAGGTTGCCCCATTTAATTTCACTTTATTTGTTTTTTTAAAAATTTTTATCTTGTTTTTAAATTCATCCCCTTCACTTTTTAGGTAATCGTGATCCATGAAAATTTCAAGAATTTCATCTGAATTAAAAGGCGTTTTTGAAGCCAAGCCTTTTATGTCATTAGAAGAGAGTACTAATGTTCCATCTACAAGGTTGGCATTTTTACGTAAGTTTAAAAGCCACTCTAAATTGTCCTCCTTTTTCGAAAAGGAATAAGACTCTAGGGTTCGGTCTATTAGAAAATACAATCCGACTTCACCACATTCCTTTAGGGCATTACTTTTCCTCCTATTTAGTACTATGTCTGAAATTTCAGGGACATCTGCGAACTCAAATAAAAAAGCGCAATCATCCTCATCATAGAAATGATTGCTATAGAAATAACCTATCCTGTCTTTAGATATTTCCCCGTTTTTTATCCATTCTTTAGTGCATTTCATAATCAATTGTATTTTATGTAAAAAGATTACTTCGATATAATCTGCAAGTATGGGTGTATTCTTAATTATTTTTATTAATTTCGGTCTTTGAAAGTAGAGTTTCCAAAATATAATTAAAAATATTGGAATCATAAAAGCCGTGAGATATTCTTCCCTCCAAAATGCTATACTAAATGCTATAATACCAATCAATGAAAAACCAAAAGGACCAATACTTTGAGTTTTATTGTTTATTAAATTTCTCGCTTCACTATTTATCCAATCACTTCTCATTTTCTTCCTTCACTCTGAGTGTTTTGCCTTTGGTAACCTAAATAAGGTTTTCTAATTATTTTTGATGTTTTTTGATTTCCTCAAAGCACCAACAACCTTGAGTCGATACTTCCCTCGACTAAAATAGGCAGTTTTAATTCACTATTATCAACTTGCTCTTTTTCGAGCTCACTCCCCATATATTGGTTCCAATCACTTGTCTGAGTCTCTTCCCCTATTCTGAGACCCTTATCTCTCATCTTGTCTGCTTCTTTATGAGAGAGCTTATAAAAGTGGCTACCGTTTTTAGACCCAAGGTCAGATATTTTTATTTTATCTTCAGGAAGAATTTCTATTTTTAAATGACCTAGACGTTTATCTCTTGAACCACTAAGCATAGGTGATGGGAGGAATAGAGAAACCACCCTTTTTCCAAAAGCCTCTACATGGGACTCGTGAATAGCATACTCCCCTTCATCGTCAGGACGTCTTAAAAGGATTACAGATATTGGAAGTGCCTCGAGGTCAATTGTAAGACTGAAGTACATGCCAGAGCTTATAAAAAAGAGATGACGCCGCCTGGCCTCTGTTCCTAATGTATTTGAGGCAAGGTTTAAGTCATTTTTAAGAACTTTAGTGCAAATGATTTTTCCACCATAGCGCTCAAGAGAGCCAGAGCCTGTGATTTGATTTTCATGGCCCGGTAGAAACCATTTCTTCTTATAGTTTTTGTGCGCATTGGGGTCAAAGTCATGAATTTCAGCACCATCTATTGTAAAGAACTGCTCACGTATGAAACCAAGATTTACTAGTTCTTCAAGATCACGATATAAGACTCTTTTAATCTCTTTTTCATCCCGATCAAGGCGATTTGCCATCTTTTGAGTAACCATGGCCTTGTCCATAACACCATGGCGCTCAAAAAGGTTTTTAAGAGTATCAAGTCTTTTAAATTTAGAAATATCCCCTGGATGTTTTGCCATCTTCAATTCTCCTAGAACTCATTATAGTTGAATTAGCACTAATTTAAACTAACAGAACCGCGTTCCGTTAATCGAAATGCACTACGGAGGCTTTAAATTCGAGCTTTTTGAGGGGGTGTAGGACTTTACTGACTGCACTCCCCAACTTAAGCTTTTCTAGTGGCAATCACTGGCAAGAAAAAAGAAGACTTCTAGCCACACCTCCAGAGATTAGATGTTGCTCATGCTTGTTAATGACTTCTATTTTTTTTCCTTTACATTCTTTATTAGCCAATGAATAGCAGTCACCCATTGACCTTACTAGTCCATTACAACTTGCTTCAAAAACATCTTTTCCATTTTCGTCTGAATAAGACTTAGATACTCCTGCACAAGATGAAAGAAAAAACAAAATAATCAAGATCAGGTTTTTCATAAAATCGTCCTTTTGGAAAATTTCAAATAGATTTACATAGGATTATTATAACCTCACTTCAATCTAATTAAATGAAGAATCCCTATGATTCCCTCATTCCTGTAAATCATAATGGAAAGGAAAGGTATTGATAAATAGAGCGTAAATAAATCTCTGAAATCATTAGCTACCCAGCTTTCCATTAATAGGAAAGCAAAATCTCTATAATTAATTTCATAGGAAATAATACCTAAATCAAACAAGAGGAGAAGGAAATGACATGTAAAAAAATTGGTGGCTACTTAAAGGAGACGAGAGAATATCTAGGAGATATTTATCCTATAGGGAAAATTTATAAGAAGAATTGGTACAGGACATGTAATTCAAAGCACTGGCTTGTTTCCGAAGAGCGAATCAGACAATTTGAGAAAAGCAAGTTGAGTGACCTTCTTCTTGGTGAAAATAGCTTTCCTCGTAAAAAATCCGCAAAATAATAAGTAGGTATAAATTCAAGCTAACTCGGTCACTGGGCTGATCTAAGCTTTGCCCAGTGACATTCTGGACTCGTGCTTCCTTTACATTTCATCAAGTCCTCGATTAGATCACAAGACTTTGAGTCCCCTAATCGACATGCTGTAAGAAGAGGTTTATCACCAGGCTCCCTTCCCTCTTTTTTCCGGTTAAGGTCAGAATAGTTACGACAAGCCTCAAAAAGCTGATTTCTGTCTATCTTAGTTGGATCATATCCACTACTAAGCTTTGAGCAATATTTCTTTTCCTCTTTTATATACCTTTCTAATGAGAGCTTGCCTGAAAAGTACTTATAGTAGCTAAGTTGTCTACAGGCTTTATCCGAACCTAAACTACAAGCTTTTGATAATGGCTTTTTCGAAAGATTAAAAATTTTTAAGTATCGTTTTCTCTTTTTCTCACTACTTGTCTCCCATACAGCATCAGAAATTAAAGGGTCAGTTAATCTCTTTTCTAGATTAATGCAAGATTCTACCCCGCCTAGTTCACAATACTTTCTAAGTAATTCAATTTTCCTTTTCTCTGAGAATTCACTAGCGTTAATATAATCAGGGCAGGCACGGAGATCTTTTTCGCTTAAACATAGGTTTTTAAACTCTACAAGTAACTCTTTTTCATCCGAATTTTTTGTATGTCCCTTTAACTCCTTAAGAAAAAGATTGTATGTAAGGCTATTGTAGCAATTTTCATAGGTATGCCCTAAGGAACAAAGAGCTTTATAACCATTTATAAAATAAGGTATTATCTTTTTAATTTCGACTTTTTTTCCACTCTGGGAAATTAAATTTTTATGAGCTAAATACACAAGATACGAACAGCTTTTTTTATCCTTAAGATCACATCCTTTGTCTGATATTTTAATCGCCTCCTCAATATCAATATCGTTGTAAGCTTTTA
>Ga0208203_1000498_pt1 | contig 17722 bp, 12 predicted proteins | sample DeeseametaMP2914_FD_184167 | JGI IMG/M metagenome (GOLD analysis project Ga0208203, IMG submission 184167) | Marine microbial communities from the Deep Atlantic Ocean - MP2914 (SPAdes) | ecosystem: Environmental > Aquatic > Marine > Oceanic | place: West of Santa Cruz de la Palma, Atlantic Ocean...
GGCTGCTCACTCTTTCGCAACGGTAATAACTCTCGAAATGCAGGTTCATCAATCTGAATCACATCAATGCCATTCTTTTCTAGGTCCAATACTTCGTCACGTAACGCTAATGCTATTTGATCTGCAATATCAGGTGCAGACAAGTCTTCACGCTCAAATGACCAAGCTAGAATAGTAGTCGGCCCAGTTAACATGCCTTTAACTTTTTTCTCAGACAGTGACTGAGCATATTTAGACCACTCAACGGTTATCGCTTGTTTACGTGAGACATCACCATAAATGATAGGCGGCTTGACGCAACGGCTACCGTAACTTTGTACCCAGCCAAACTGCGTAAAAGTGAAACCGTTAAGCTGCTCGCCAAAATACTCAACCATATCGTTTCGCTCAGCTTCACCATGCACCAGCACGTCTAGACCTATTGCTTCTTGCTCGTGAATAGCTTGCTGGATCTCTTGCTGAATAGCTTGGGTATATTCCTGTTCATTAATATCTGCCGCTTTAAAAGCACGACGAGCCTGACGAATCGTATCGGTTTGCGGAAATGAGCCAATTGTTGTCGTAGCCAACAGCGGGAAGTTGAAATGATTCCGCTGGGCTATTTTTCTCTGACTAAACTCAGATTGTCTTTGGCGATCCTTGTCATTGATCTTGCTAACTCTATCTTGAACTTCTGAGTTATGCACTCGTTGAGAAGCTTGCTTTGACTTCACCGCTGCATCACTAGCTTGTATGGCTTGTAACGCCGCTGCTTCGCCTTTATTGAGCGCTAAACTCAAGTTGGCGACTTCTTGCACCTTCTGTTCTGCGAAGGCAAGCCAAGCTCGCAGTTCACCATCAAGTTTCTGCTCACTGTCTAAATCCACTGGACTGTGCAGTAACGAACAGCTGGTCGCAACCCATAGATTGTCATCATAACGAGCTTTTAATGACTCAAGCACCTGCACACTCTGTCTCAAGTCATTGCGCCATACATTACGACCATTCACGATACCAACCGACAATACCTTAGATTTTGGCCAATAATTCACAACCTCTGATAATGCTTCTACACCGCCACTCACGACATCCAGGTGTAAACCATCCACAGGAAGCTCTGCAACTCGGTCGAACTTATCAGCAATATGACCAAAATAAGTAGTTAACAGTAATTTTACTTCTGCTTCAGAACCAAGCTCGGTATAGGCTTGAGTAATCGCATTCAGCCATTGGTCATCAAGGTCTAAAGCTAGTATTGGTTCCTCGATTTGCACCCACTCGACACCTTCCGCTTGCAAGTGAGTTAATAAGTGTTGGTAGGCTTTTACTAACTTTGGTAACAAGCCTAACTTATCAAACTCACTTTTATCGCGAGCCTTACCCAACCATAAATAACTTACCGGGCCAATGAGTTGCAGCTTGAGTTTCGTAGAGTGCTGTTTCGCCTGCTCTATTTGCGGTGCTAACAATTCTAGATTCAATGAAAATGCTTGGTCGGCTGTAAACTCTGGGACAATGTAATGATAATTGGTGTTAAACCATTTGGTCATTTCGCTAGGTTGTACCTGAGCCCCTTCAGGAGCAGAGCCGCGGGCAACTCGAAAATAATTATCCAGTAAATTGTCGGCTTTACCCTCCTCAAACCGCTCTGGTACAACGCCTAGCAATATTGAAGTGTCCAGAACCTGATCATAAAAAGAAAAGTCGCCAACCGTTAGCCAGTCGATGCCCTTTTGTTGTGCTGACTGCCAGTTGCTTTGGCGAATAGTTTGAGCAACTTGCTGCAATTCATTTTGTGAAATTTCTTTTCGCCAGTATTTCTCTAGCGCAAACTTAAGCTCTCGCTTGGTACCAATTCGTGGTAATCCTAGTATGTGTGACTGTGCCATTTTTCCATCCTCAACTTTATCCAGAACAAAAAAGAGCCCGAAAGCTCTCTTTTGTATTAGTAATACAATTGGAATAAACATCAAAAAGATGTTTAGACGTCTAAATGGCTATTATCATTATTTATCGTATAAAAGCAACCTTATTTGTAAACTAATTTTGATCTGCCTTGGTAAACAATTAACCAGTACACATTGACTATTACTCAGCCGAGTATGTCACTCTGTAGATCTTGCCGAAGCCATCATCAGAAATCAGTACAGAGCCATCCGGCATTTGAATAACATCATTCGGCCTGCCTTTAACTTCGCCATCAATAAGCCAGCCAGTCACGAAATCATCTTGAGAGTTAACGCCTTCTCCATCTAAAGTAAGGTGAACGACTTTGTAGCCAACCTTAGTACTGCGATTCCAAGAGCCATGCTGAGTAACAAGCATGGTGTTTTGATACTTTTCAGGGAACATGTCGCCGGTATAGTAAAGCATTCCTAATGGTGCTACGTGTGCTTGGAACTCCCACTCTGGCTTAGTGAACTCTCGGTCACCTAGTTTTTCGCCGAATGCAGGATCCATAAAGTCATCACCATGAACGTATGGGAAGCCAAAGAACTCGCCTAACTCTGATACACGGTTCAGTTCGCAGGCAGGCTCATCATCACCTAACCAGTCACGCCCATTATCAGTGAACCAAAGCTCCTTGGTTTGTGGATGCCAATCGAAGCCAACACTATTACGAACACCAGTCGCTACCACTTCCTTCTCAATCTTTTCGGCATCAACGTCTATGCGGATAATTACGCCATAGCCGTCGTCGTCACAAACGTTACAAGGTACTCCGATGGGAATATAGAGCTTACCGTCAGGACCAAATTTAATGTATTTCCATCCATGATGACTGTCATCAGGCAAGTCGTCATACACGACCTCTGGCTCTTGAGGATCTTTATAATGCTTGTCGATATCTTTAAAGCGTAAGATTTTATCTACTTCCGCTACATATAGATCTCCATCACGATATGCCACACCGCTTGGCATGTAGAGATCTTCGATGATGGTATACACTTTGTCAGCTTTAAAATCGTTATCGGTATCTTCAACCGCATACACCTTGCCCGCCTTGCGGGTGCCGACATAAACCACCCCTGAATCAGACAGCGCCATCTGTCTCGCTCCTTCAATCTCCGGCGCAAATAGTTCGATATTAAAGTTCTCAGGGACTTCAGCCGCCTGCAAGCTGCTTGCAAGCAATAAACCTAGCGCAGCAAAATATTTCATCAATCATCTCCACTAAACAATATTTCATACAGAATAAAACGTGTGCAACATAAATAGCAAATTCACTTACGTAAAGTGACAACACATCAGACATAAAAAAAGCGACCCGAGGGTCGCTTAATTATCAGTAAACGCTTACTTTAAATACTCTTCAAAGTAATCAGTTATCGTATTAAACACGTGTGTCCGAGTTTTCTGACCCCAGATAGAATGTTTACTACCAGGATAGTTCATCATATCGAATGGCTTATTGGCATCCTGCAATGCTTTAAAAAGCTTAGTGCTGTTCGTGAACAAGACATTATCATCAGCCATGCCATGGATAATCATTAAATCACCTTTAAGACCACTCAAGTACGGGAACACATTACTTTGCTCGTAGCCTTCTTTATTATTGTCAGGATGATCCAAATAACGCTCAGTGTAATGAGTATCATACAAATACCAATCAGTTACTGGCGCCACGGAAACCCCTGCTTTAAAGACATCAGGCTCTTTAAACATACTCATAATCGTCATGTAGCCACCGTAAGACCAACCGAACATACCAATACGCTCAGCATCAACAAATGGCAACGTTTTCAAAAACTCAACGCCCTTAACCTGATCCGTTACCTCAACATCACCTAGCTTGCGGTAAATAGGATCTTCAAACTTCTTACCACGGTTCCACGAGCCACGATTATCCAATGAGAAAATCACGAAACCGCGATCTGCCATCATATGGTGCCAGTAGGTATTACGAGCGCCCCACGTATTGGTCACTCGCTGAGCATGCGGCCCACCGTACACATCAACCACTACTGGATACTTCTTGCCCTTCTCCATGTTTGTTGGCTTGTATAGGCGATAATGCATAGTCTGTCCGTCTTCCGCTTCAATCGTACCGAATTCAGGCTTGGCAGCATTTTGGTAATAACTAAAGTAAGGATGGCTACTGTCCAGCTTGTTTTCTTCAAGCCAAGTAACGAGTTCACCATCTGCTTTTCTTAAACTGACCTGTGGTGGCTGTTGAACCGATGAGAAGTAATCTACAAATAAAGACATGTTTTTAGAAAAGCTTACACTGTGGACGCCAGCATCATCAGTAACTTTCGTTATGTCGCCTTCGCCGTTCATTGGAACCGAATACAGGTGTTGTTCAAGAGGGCTTTCTTTATTGGCATCAAAATAGACCAAACCTTTATCTTCATCAACGCCATAAAGCTTATCAACTACCCACTCACCGTCCGTCAGCTGGTTTATTAAGTTGCCTTTTAGGTCATACAAATACAGGTGACGGTAGCCGCTGCGCTCAGAACTCCAGACAAAAGCATTGTGACGCTTTAAGAAGTACAAATCCTTAGTTAGGTTAATCCAAGTATTTGATGTTTCGGTCAAGATTTCATGTGATTTGCCTGTTTCTGCATCGGCGAACATCAATTTAAGGGTTTGCTGATCTCGGCTTTGACATTGGAATGACAGGCGGTTTGAATCTCTTAACCACTTTACTCGTGGGATATAAATATCCGTTTCTTCACCAACCTCTTGTGGAGAAGTCTCGACCCACGTCGTTTTACCGCTCTCCAAGTCCAGCACAGCAAGCTTAATCAACACATTATCGGTGCCAGTGCTTGGGTATCGTTGCTCAAACACTTCAAAATCTTCAGCGTTAATTTCATAACGCTTCTCAATATTGACCGGGGACTCATCAACCTGCAAGTAGGCCACCTTTTTGCTGTTTGGCGACCACCAGTAGCCTGTTAAGCGTCCCATTTCTTCCTGCGCCACAAATTCAGCCATACCGTTTTTGATCGCGCCTTCGCCATCGGTGGTTAATTGACGCTCTTCACCGGTCTCAATATTAACCATGAAGATGTCTTGGTCACGGATAAAGGAAACACTTTTGCCATCTGGGGAAAGTTTTACGTCTGTTTCGTAGGCATCTGTCTGAGTCAGTTGTTTGGTAGCATCGCTTCCCGACTTGGTTAAGTCATACACAAAAATATCGCCACCCAACGGGAATAATAAGGTTTCGCCATCATCGCCCCAGTAGTAGCTAATGATACCTTTTGCGAACAAACGCATACGCTCGCGGCGAGCTTTTTCTTCTGCCGACAAATTTTCTTCACCCGGCATTAAATCCGCTGAATCAACCAGCATCCGAGACTGTTTGTCCGCAAGGTTGTATTCCCATAAATCGAGACGCTCTTGCTCGTCTTCTTTTCCTTTCAGGAAGGTTACTCTCTTACCATCAGGCGACAATTTAACGGAACGCGGCGCGGGACCCGTCAGCGACGGATCAGCGTAAATGCGCTCAACCGTTAGCTTGCTATTATTAGAATCTTCCGCTGTTGCACTATTCATACCACTAGCTCCTGCAATGGCCAGTGCAGCGCAACCCAATAAGGACTTAACATAACTCATAACCCTATATTCCCCATAATTTTCAGATAAGGCATCATAGAATTTACCGCACTAACAATCAACGCTGATTCAGCCGGAATTTTTTCGACTTAAGTGCCGGTAATGGCTAGTTTCGACTAATGATTTATTACATAATGCGGACTTTATGTCAGTTCGAGAGTCACTATGCATACTGTATCCGGTCGCTGGCAATTGGGCCTTACCTTATCACTTACCACCGTCTTTCTGTGGGGCTTGCTCCCTATCGCTCTCAAGGGTGTTTTACTGCAAATGGACGCAGTCACCGTAACTTGGTATCGCTTTGCTGTAGCAGCTATCTTCGTCTTTTTCTATATGGCGCTACGCAAAAGAATCCCTGACTTTAGAGCGATTAAAGGGCTTATTGGTATATTGATGCTGATAGCGATACTTGGGCTCTGCGCTAATTATGTTTTCTACTTATTTGGTGTAGACAAAATTACCCCAAGTAGTGCCCAGGTCATGATCCAAACTGCACCGATGTTTATGCTTTTGGGTGGTTTGCTAGTCTTCAAAGAAAGCTTCAATAAATGGCAATGGCTTGGCTTTGCATCTTTTGTCATCGGCTTGGTTCTATTCTTCAATATGCGCTTTACAGAGATTTTAAGCAATCTTGATGGCGCCTATACCGTCGGTTTGTTTTGGATGTTGCTAGCGGCGATTACATGGGCCGCTTACGCCTTGGCACAAAAGCAACTATTGAACACCTTCACCTCCAACCAAATCATGTTCATCATCTATATCACCAGCACTATTATTCTAGTGCCTTGGAGCGAACCGAGTCAGGTCGTGTCGTTAAGTGCTATTGGCTGGGCGCTACTGACCTTTTGCTGCTTAAACACCATAGTAGCATACGGCGCTTTCGCCGAAGCTCTGGCTCATTGGGAAGCGTCACGCGTCAGCGCTATTTTAGCGTTGACCCCATTGGTAACTATTATGTCGATGAAAGTAGTTGCTTACTTCTTTCCAGACTACCTTCCGGACGAACCGATGAATGCCTTAAGCATCGTAGGTTCCATCATGGTCGTTCTTGGCTCAGCCACAACAGCTGTGGCCGGAAAGAAGAAATCAAAACTCATAAAGAAATCCCCATCACCTTAAACCTTACCGCTACCCCAAAACAAAAAAGGCTCCTAGAAAGGAGCCTTTTACATCATCTTAAATCTTTATCGTCTTGCGATAAAATCATCAATCCTCACTTTAAGGTTATTGACCCAACGTGGGTAGCTTCTGTGAATGTTTTGACCGTCGTAATCCAAATTTATACTATCAACGTAAATGATACTGTAACTCTCCATGCTATACGGAATCTTAACCACAGCCGTATGTGCTCTTAAGTTAAGCTTACCTCGAATCAACCCAGGCTTAAGTGGTGTCATTTCCCAGCCTAGAGATTGTCCAGCACGCAGGATACTCAATTTAACATCCTCTAAAGTCTCACCTTCATCAACTAAATACTCAATACTGTGATCGTTGAGGTTAGTTAATGGATGGCTGGTATTACAAGCGCTTAAAAAAACTGCCAACAATATTGATAGAATGATAATTCTCATTGTATTTTATTTCCCTTTTATCGTTTATTATTACCGTTACACAAAAGCCTCCAACAGGAGGCTTTAAAACTAAACAAACTTATTTCAATTAAGTTTTTTGGCTTTCTTTATAGACGATAAGCCTACAAACCCAATCTATAAGCTTAGACTTTTTCGTAGTAGCTAGGCGTTGGCGCGCGGCAATGCGGAGTGTATATCAAATACATGAGCACTTGAGCACGCCAACAACAACGCTAATGCGAAAAAAGATTGCTTATTTACTTTTTCTTGCGTTGAGGAGGAAGATCTGTACAAACACCTTCGTACACCTCTGCAGCAAATGTTACTGACTCAGACAAGGTTGGGTGAGCATGAATTGTTAAGCCGATATCTTCAGCGTCACAACCCATTTCAATCGCCAAGCCAACTTCAGCAATCAATTCACCAGCGTTAACACCAACGATAGCACCACCAATAACGCGGTTGTTTTTCTTATCAAACAACAACTTAGTGAAGCCTTCTTTGCGGTCTACGCCAATCGCACGGCCTGATGCAGCCCATGGGAATTTGCCCACGCCGTAATCGATGCCTTGCTCTTTTGCTTCTTTTTCAGTCAAACCAACCCAAGAAACCTCTGGGTCTGTGTAAGCTACTGAAGGAATTGTTAATGGGTCGAAGTAATGCTTCTTGCCAGCAATAACCTCAGCCGCTACGTGCGACTCAGCGGTTGCTTTATGCGCTAGCATTGGCTGACCAACGATGTCGCCGATGGCGTAAATGTGTGGAACGTTAGTACGCATTTGCTTGTCGGTATTGATGAAACCACGCTCAGTCACTTCAACGCCTGCTTTATCAGCATCAATCAAGTCACCATTCGGACGGCGGCCTACTGCTGATAAAATCATGTCGAACTTTTGTGGCTTTTCAGGAGCGTTTTTACCTTCGAAAGTCACGTACAAGCCATCTTTCTTGGCTTCAACTTTAGTCACGCTCGTTTCCATCAAGATATTTTCGTACTTACCTTTGATGAATTTCTCTAGCACTTTAACCACATCTTTATCTGCCGCTGGGATTAGCTGATCAGCCATCTCAACCACAGTGATTTTAGCGCCTAGTGCACGGTAAACCGTTGCCATTTCCAGACCGATAATACCGCCACCGATAACCAACATATGCTTTGGAATATCGCGAAGCTCAAGAGCACCAGTAGAATCAACAATACGGTCGTCTTCTGGCAGGAACGGTAAGTCCACAACGCGTGAACCTGCAGCAATAATAGCGTGATCGAACGTTACTTTTTGCTTTTTACCATCATGCTCAACTTCAATTTCGTTAGCGCCGGTAAATTTGCCGTAACCTTGAACAGTTTTAACTTTACGGCCTTTCGCCATACCTGCTAAACCGCCGGTTAACTGTTTAATAACGCCGTCTTTGTAGTCACGAATTTTGTCGATATCAAGCTTCGGCTTGCCGAAGTCCACACCGTGCGCAGACATTTCCTCTGCTTCATCGATCACTTTCGCCGTGTGTAGCAATGCTTTTGAAGGGATACAACCCACGTTTAAACAAACACCACCTAGTGAGGCGTATTTTTCAATCAAAATGACGTCCATGCCTAAGTCAGCAGCACGGAATGCAGCGTTATAACCACCAGGGCCGCTACCTAAAACAACAACTTGAGCGTGTAAATTACTCATGAGTTCCTCTTTTCTATCTGAATTTAGAGTTTTAACTCTTAAATTTTAAGCGCTTATGTGGCGCGTATTTTACCTAATTTGGCCGAAAAATCATCAAACAATTCGATATAACGCTATCCGTTACAAAATTGTTCGGCGTATATCCGCTAACATTTTCGACAGATGGACCGTAAAGCGAGCCGCTACAGCCCCATCAATAACACGATGGTCATAAGACAAGGACATCGGCAACATCATACGTGGCTCAAAGTCTTTGCCGTTCCACACAGGCTTCACTTGATTACGTGATAAACCAAGAATAGCGACATCAGGCCAGTTCACAATTGGCGTAAACGAAGTACCGCCAATACCACCCAATGATGAAATCGTCATTGAGCTGCCTTGCATATCTTTTGCCGTAAGCTTTTTATCCCGTGCCTTTTCCGACATTTCACCCAGTTCAGTCGCCAATTCATAGACAGACTTTTTGTCCACATCGCGAATCACCGGAACCACTAGACCGTCTGGCGTATCCACGGCAACACCAATATTGAAGTACTTCTTCAAAATCAGGGTTTCCCCATCTGCGGCCAATGATGAATTAAAGGTTGGGAACGCTTTTAAGCTTGCCACCAACGCTTTCATGATGAAGGCTAAAGGCGTTAAACGTACACCTTCTTTTGCAGCTTCTTCTTTCATCGATTTACGGAACTCATCAAGTTCAGTGATATCCGCTTCATCATGCTGAGTAACGTGAGGAATTAAATTCCAGTTACGCTGCAAAGTGACGCTGCTAATCTTTTGAATTCGAGACAAAGATTTCTCTTCAATCTCACCAAACTTAGAAAAGTCGATTTCAGGTAAATCTGCAGGAGCACCCGCGCCAGAGTTGGCCGTAGCTTTTGGACGCGACAGTTCGAACTTAATGTACGACTGCACGTCTTCCTTCATGATACGGTTCTTACGGCCTGAGCCCTTAACTTTCGATAAGTCTGCACCGAATTCGCGCGCCAAGCGTCGAACGGCAGGGCTGGCATGAATAACATCACCTTCACTGCGCTCAAACGGCTCAACAGTAACTGGAGCAGGCTTATACTCCGACTTTGGCATCGGCTGATCTTTAACGCTGGTTTCTTTTTCAGCTTTTGGCTCTGAAGCCTGCTCTTTTGGATCATCTTCGGAGCTATCGTCGCCAGCATCATCTGTGACTTTCATGGTTCCAATTTGATCGCCCTGACTCACCTTGTCGCCAACCTTAACCGACATGGACTCAACCGTGCCTGCAAACGGCGACGGTACTTCCATGGTCGCTTTTTCAGTTTCCAGCACGATTAAGCTATCATCCTGCTCGACCTCATCACCGGCTTTAACGCTAACTTCAATAACTTCAACGCCTTCAGAGTCGCCGATATCTGGAATTGTAATAGGTTCGGAGCGCGAACCACCTGATGATTTAGGCTTGCTTGATTTTTGCTCACCTTTGTCTTCTGTACTCTCTTCTGCGCTGCTTGATTGGGAATCACCATTCTCAGAAGAGTCATCAGCAGAACTGTCTTCGGTTGATTCTGAGTCAGAATCTGACGCATCATCGTTTGACGACTCGCTGGCTTCAATCTTGACGATCAAGTCGCCTTCAGACACTTTATCGCCAACCTTAACTTCAATAGACTTCACCACGCCAGCATCGCTGGCTGGCACTTCCATGGTCGCTTTGTCTGTTTCTAAGACAATCAAGCCATCATCAACGCTGATCTCGTCACCAACGCTGACTAACACCTCAATGACATCAACCCCACTGGCATCGCCAATATCGGGGACTTTTACCTCAGTTAAATTTGCCAAGGGAACCTCCTCCAATTATAGGGTTGCTGGATCAGCTTTATCAGCGTCAATGTTGTAACGCTTGATAGCTTTCGTGACTTCTTTAGCATCAATCTCACCTTCGTCTGCCAACGCTTTAAGCGCAGCTACCACGACATAGTAACGATCAACTTCAAAGAAGCGGCGTAAATTTTCACGACTGTCTGAACGCCCGAATCCGTCAGTACCAAGGACCGTGTAGCTCATTGGTACAAAGTTACGGATTTGATCAGCGTAAGACTTGATGTAGTCTGTCGCTGCGATCGCTGGGCCTTTCTGTTTTTCTAGACATTTTTCAACGTACGATTTCTTCGGCTTTTTATCCGGATGAAGCATATTTTCACGCTCAACCGATAAGCCTTCGCGACGCAGTTCAGTGAAACTTGGAACTGACCAAATATCCGAAAGCACGCCAAAGTCTTCTTCGAGTAACTCAGCAGCATGCTCAACTTCACGTAAGATAGAGCCCGAGCCCATTAACTGGACACGTGGTGCTTTTTTGCGCGACTTTTCAGCTTTCAGTTGGTACATGCCCTTAATGATGCCTTCTTCAATACCTTCAGGCATTTCAGGATGAACATAATTTTCGTTCAAAGTCGAAATGTAGTAGAACACGTTTTCTTGGTCCTTATACATACGACGCATACCTTCGCGAATAATCACCGCAACTTCATAAGCATAAGTTGGGTCATAGCTGACACAATTCGGAATAGTAGCTGAGAACAGGTGGTTATGACCGTCTTGGTGCTGTAAGCCTTCGCCGTTTAACGTCGTACGACCTGAGGTTGCACCAATCAAGAAACCACGCGCTTGCATATCGCCTGCCGCCCACGCTAAATCGCCAATACGCTGAAAACCAAACATCGAGTAGAAGATATAGAAAGGAATCATTGGCAAGTTATTGCTCGAATAGCTGGTCGCTGCCGCCATCCACGATGACATTGCGCCCGCTTCGTTGATACCTTCTTCTAAAATCTGGCCTTTTTTGTCTTCGCGGTAGTACATGATTTGATCCGAATCGACCGGATCATAAAGTTGACCTACTGACGAATAAATACCAATCTGACGGAACATCCCCTCCATACCAAAGGTACGTGCTTCATCAGGAATAATCGGTACGATGCGCTCTTTCAGGCTTTTGTCTTTTAATAACACATTCAAGCCACGAACAAATGCCATTGTGGTTGAAATCTCACGATCACCACTCGACTTTAGTAACGCATCAAATGCATCCAACGAAGGAATATCTAGGCTCTGTGAATCAGGACGGCGTGCTGGTAAATGCCCCCCAAGCTTTTCACGACGTTCGTGAAGGTACTTAATCTCTTCACTGTCTTCGCCAGGGTGATAAAACGGTACGTCCTCTAATTTGTCATCAGGGATCGGAACATTGAAGCGGTCACGGAAGTGTTTAAGTGCTTCTAAGTTCATCTTCTTCATCTGGTGAGCAGCGTTTTTACCCTCACCTGAAGAGCCCATACCATAACCTTTTACCGTCTTAGCCAAGATAACAGTAGGCTGACCTTCAGTATTTACGGCTTTATGGTAAGCGGCATAAACTTTGTGTGGATCGTGACCACCACGGTTTAAGCGCCAAATGTCTTCATCCGACATGTTGGCAACCATTTCGAGCAACTTAGGGTCTTTACCAAAGAAGTGCTCACGAGTATAAGCACCGCCCTTGGCTTTGCAGTTTTGGTATTCGCCATCAACGGTTTCTTCCATCACTTTGCGCAAACGGCCTTCAGTGTCACGCGCAATTAATGGGTCCCAATAGCGACCCCAAATTACTTTTAATACGCTCCAGCCTGAACCACGGAACTCACCTTCAAGCTCTTGGATGATTTTGCCGTTACCACGAACAGGGCCATCAAGACGCTGTAAGTTACAGTTAACCACAAAAATTAAGTTATCGAGTTTTTCTCGGCCAGCAAGACTAATAGCACCCATTGATTCAGGCTCGTCCATCTCACCATCACCAAGGAAAGCCCAAACTTTACGCCCTTTAGTATCTGCCAGACCGCGGTTTTCCAAGTACTTAAGGAAACGCGCTTGGTAGATAGCCTGGATCGGGCCTAAGCCCATTGATACTGTCGGGAACTGCCAGAAATCAGGCATTAGCCATGGGTGTGGGTACGATGATAAGCCTTTGCCATCAACTTCTTGACGGAAATTGCCCATCTGATCTTCTGTCAAACGACCTTCAAGAAATGCGCGGGCATAAATACCTGGCGAAGAGTGTCCTTGATAATAGATCAAGTCGCCTTTGTCTTCGTTGTTGCCCTTGAAGAAGTGGTTAAAGCCCACGTCGTATAACGTTGCACTCGAAGCAAAGCTCGATAAGTGACCACCAAGCTCAAGTTCTTTGTTAGACGCCTGAAGTACGATTGCAATAGCATTCCAGCGAATGATTGCTCGTAGTCGGCGCTCCATTTCTTGATCGCCTGGCATGTGCGCTTCTTGCGAAGGAGGAATCGTGTTCAAGTAAGCGGTGGTTAGATCAAACGGCAAGTTAGCACCTGCACGACGTGCTTTTGCGACTAACTTTTCCAACAAGAAATGCGCACGCTCTACGCCTTCTTCTGCCATCACCGCATCTAACGCATCAATCCACTCTTGTGTTTCTATGGGATCAACATCCTGCGCTGCTGCGTTTCTCTTTAACTCGTTATCAGACATATCTTTTATCGCCTTATGACAGCCACATGCATTTATTTAACATGTGTTAAACAGAATTAATAAAATTCACAAAGCAAACATCTTAGTCAAAAAAGCAACAAAAAGATACCATAGAGGGCAAAAAACGGGCAGTCAGACACAGTGGTCTGACCTAGGGAAATTTTCTAATTTTAATTAACAGGCGTTAGTTAATTGCTTTGTTAGCTCAAACAAACGTCCAACCTAACAGGGTTGCTACTGCGATGACTGCGAACAAAATAACACCAGCTCGTTGCGATAAACTGATTGCACAGTGGTTAGAAGCACAGATGCTTGGCTCCTCTTGCTCTTCCTCACCGTCAATATAAGAGCCCATGCTGGCTGTGGCAGTGACATTGAGTAACTCTTTACCGCTAACATTCAAGTCAAAAAACATGCCTTTACTCTGTTCAATACCACGTGCCATGTCACCGGCTAATAGGTAAGTAAGCGCTGACAACCTGAAGGCGAACCACTCCATGGCATAGTGTACCTTTGTTCCCACAAGCCCCAGCTTGTTCTCTTGTTGTTGCCACAACAGCATACGATAAAGTAACGCTCCAGCAGGTCCTAACAACACGAACCAAATCGCCACGCTAAAGTATTGGCTCTCGATATTGTAAAAAATGGTCTCGGTTACATCCTTAACCATCTGCTCCTCATCCTCTGACTCTTTGCCGGTATAAGTTTTAGCGTATTCATAGGCAGCTTGCGAGTCGTCATGGCTCATCGCGTTAAAGTAACCTTGTAGTTGCTTACTCGGCAACTGTGGTCCAAATGCATGCACCAAAATAAGCACCATCAGGCCAAGCATGATGACAGATGCAATGAAACCATCATCAAACAACTTAAAGATTACAAATACTAAAACTGCAGGTAATAAAACCTCGAATAACTCTTTGACCCAGCCTTGATACCAGCTCTTACCGCCTAACGATTTATCAAAAAATCTTAAATAAGAAAAATACCAGTTGTCACTACTCAGTTTGTCACGCGCAACTGATTGATTACCGTGATAATAACGCTCTATTAATATTGCAATGACTAACGCTAATAACGCCATATCCCCTTCCCAAAGTTTTAAATATTAATCTTTCTACACTGTTATACCATAAGGTGAAAAGTTTAAGCACCCTTCAACAGCTACTTATCTAACGACTTGCTCAGCAGTCCCCTATAAAACTCCCAGTCAAAAGCAGGTCCAGGATCAGTCTTTCGGCCAGGCGCAATGTTCGAGTGCCCCGTGATTCGTTCAGAACAAATCTTAGGATAGGCTTTAAGTAACAGCCGAGTGATTTTAGCTAACACTTGGTATTGTATTTCTTCGTACGGGATCTCATCCGCCCCTTCAAGCTCGATACCAATTGAATAATCGTTGCACTTATCGCGACTGTCAAAACTCGATAGCCCAGCATGCCAAGCTCGTTTATGGAAAGGGACATACTGCACTAGCTCTCCATTGCGACGAATCAATAAGTGACTCGACACACGAATTCCGGCGATTTCTTCAAAGAAAGGATGCTCATTCGGGTCTAAGCAACCGCCGAATAATTGATCGATGTGTGGTCCACCAAATTGCTGAGGCGGTAAGCTAATATTATGGATCACCAACAAATCAATATCGTCGTCACTATCGCGATCATCATAATGTTCACACTCAGCCTGACGAGCGTTCTCAATCAGGCCAGTATGTAAATTTAGGCAATATTCTTGCTCTAGGGGTGTCATGCTATTCCTAAACCCGTTTTTTGAGATTACAATACCACAGATTAGGCACATTATGATGCATCAACCCTGAAACCGTGTACGGAACAAATTATGATCGAGATTCCTTATCAAGCCAAACTTAAACAAAACATTGAGTATCAAGTAAAAAGAGCGCTTGAGGAAGACTTGAATAGCCCTGATGGTGTGGACGTTACCGCTGAGCTGATTAGCGCTGACAAAACAGCAAAAGGTCGCCTCATCACACGCGAAGACTGTGTTGTCTGTGGCATCGATTGGTTTAATGCTGTATTTGAAGCACTTGACCCTAGCATTAAAATTGAATGGAAGTGTCAAGATGGTGACAAGGTATCGGCTAACGATACGCTGTGCGAGCTGGAAGGAAGCGCCCGGAATATTCTCACCGCAGAACGCAGCGCTATGAACTTCCTACAAACGCTTTCAGGAACAGCAACCATTACCTCACGTTACGTCAGAGAGCTAAAGGGCACTAACTGCGAGCTGCTGGATACTCGTAAGACAGTCCCTATGCTCAGACTAGCTCAAAAATACGCCGTATACTGTGGTGGCGGTAAAAATCACCGTATGGGCTTATTTGACGCCTTTTTGATTAAGGAAAACCATATCGTCTCTACCGGCTCCATCGCAGATGCCGTTGCAACTGCCAGACGTAACCACCCTGACACCTTAGTTGAGGTCGAAGTTGAAACTTTCGCGCAACTTGATCAAGCGCTCGATGCTGGCGCTGATGTAATCATGCTGGATAACTTTAGTGTTGACGACATGCGTACAGGGGTGGCGATCAATCAGATGCATTCTCACACAGCTAAAATTGAAGCATCTGGTAATGTCACTATTGAAACATTACGCGATATCGCTGAAACCGGTGTGGACTTCATTTCAGTAGGAGCTCTAACAAAACACGTTAAAGCAGTAGATTTATCATTACGCTTAGAAATGTAATCAGCAAATAGCCAGTTCGAACTCAAAGTCTTCCGCAACTGGCTTTAACTCGCTGTCAGTTTTTTCGATAAAGCGAATGCTGAAATAATGCTTAGAGCCGCTGATCTCTGGAAAATAGCTTGAACTGCTTGGTAGCATGACCCGTAACAACTGTGGGTTACTGCGATTAGAAAGGCTGCTTTGGAAAACACCTTGTTTGCTCACTACCGCCTCAAAAGCACCATTTTCTCTAAATAATCGCAATAAAATTTTAATGCATTGCGCTAAACCATCTAAATGCGAAAACCACTCTTTGAGACAGTTTTGCCGATATTCATGCGATTGATTTAAAAATAGATGTAGTTCCGGCAAATCAAAGCTACAGGTTCCGCCAGGCATACGGATGCGATTTTTGAGCATATCTATGAAACGATCTGAGCGCAGTGTCGTGCCGAACTTTCCATGATAGCGGCTTAACCAATCGAGTAGCTGGTTGAGCTGCTCTAAAAACCGCTTTAATTTTAGTCCATCAATATAGGGGCTTTCTTCAAGTTGCTCGAAATGAAGCTTTTGTGCTTCAAGCTCTTTTATTAATTCGCCTTTAATATCGCCTCGGTCAAGACTATCAAGAATTTCCCACAGGTTCCTCAGAGCACTCACATGGCAAATGGTTGACTCTTGTTCTCGTAAGTGTAACTGGATCGCGAAAAGTTGCTCCAAGCGAAGGTAGGTGCGTACCTGCTCACTCAACGGATGTTCGTAAAGAATTGACTCAACAGCTTCACTCATAGAGTTAGCCCCTTGCTAAATCACGATATTGCTTGTCTAGATTTATAACTTGTTGTTTTAGTGATTGCAAATCTGAATTGTTACTGATGACATCGTCTGCGATCAATAAGCGCTCCTGACGACTGGCCTGAGCTCTAATCAATGCATCAGCCTGCTCTGAAGAGCTGCTATCTCGTTGCATCAACCGTTCTCGCTGAACTGATTCAGTCGTATCAACCACTAATACCCTTCGATACTGCTTAGCTTCATTCGTTCCATAAATCGTTTCTGCATAAAGCGGTATAACGCTGATCGTATAAAGCTCCTTGCTCTCCTCAGACTCATCACGTAAAGATTTCATTTGACTTCGGATCATGGGGTGCAAAAGCTGATTAAGCCACTCCCGATCCTGCTTATTATGAAAGACTATACTACGCAGCGCTTTGCGGTTTAGAGATCCATCATTATTGAGCACCTCTTTACCAAAATATTCTGTAACTGCCTTCAACCCTTCTGAGCCTATGGCCACAACTTCGCGGGCAATAACATCGGCATCAATCACTGTAACACCCAGCTCTTCAAAATAGTGACTAGCGGCAGATTTACCGCTAGCAACTCCACCAGTTAAGACTATGTGGTAAGTCATATAATTTAAGGAGCCAACAGGTTGAGATAATACTCAGTTAATGGCTGTCCCCAAACTAGGGTAATCCAACCAGCAATAGCAAGGAAAGGGCCGAAAGGTATGGTGTAATCACGACCTTTCTTGTTGATAATCATCGCAATGATTCCAAGAATAGCTCCCGTTACCGTGGATAAGATAATAACAAGAGGGAGCATTTTAAACCCGACAAAAGCACCAATGGCGGCTAACAGTTTAAAGTCACCATGCCCCATACCTTCTTTACCAGTAGCGATTTTAAATAACCAGTAAATCGACCATAGCACAAGATAACC
>Ga0208203_1000503_pt1 | contig 17621 bp, 8 predicted proteins | sample DeeseametaMP2914_FD_184167 | JGI IMG/M metagenome (GOLD analysis project Ga0208203, IMG submission 184167) | Marine microbial communities from the Deep Atlantic Ocean - MP2914 (SPAdes) | ecosystem: Environmental > Aquatic > Marine > Oceanic | place: West of Santa Cruz de la Palma, Atlantic Ocean...
AGTTGTTCTCAAGGTTATGTTTTGATATTGCAAAGTAAGCTTTGCTATCACCCACTTTAAATGCGATCTCAGCCAGCGTTTCGAGTGCTCTATATTCATTTGGTACTAATTTTAATAATTGCTGAATGGTTTGCTGCGCTTGCAGAGGGTTTTGGTTGGTTAATTGTTGTTTAGCCGTGTCTAATTGTTTATTAAACCAATGAATCATTTCATATTGTTTGAGTGCACTTTGCTGTTGTTCATGCTCTTGCAGTAGTTTGTGAATATTAGCAAGTAAAGCCCAGCCATCGTGATATTCTGGATTTTCATTGAGTACCTCTAACAACATAACTTTAGCTTTATGTGGTTCTGTAGCAACGAGTGTCTTTGCGTTATTAATCGCATCAATTGGGCTCATAATTGGCTCTTATAATTTTATGTAGTTAGGGTGTACTATACCCCTTCCGTAATAGATATTTGAAGTAAATGGTTACAGATACAGGTTTTATCCTTTCTAAAGAAGCGTTTGATAGCTCATCAGGGGTTAGTTTTGTGTTTTGGCTCTGGTGTGAAAACGGCCCTTTAAAAGTACAGGTTGAGCGCCAAGAGGTGTTATTTTTCATTCCTGAAAGCCAAGTAACTGCTGCAAAGCGACTATTACAAAATCAAAACATTCATGCTCGTTTTGCTGATGCCAAACTAAAAAATTTCCAAAATCAGTCGGTGATATGCTGTTATTTTAAATCGTTAAAAGATTACTACAGCGCCATTAAGGTTTTAAAAAGTTCACAACTAGTTACTTTTGAAGATGATGTTAGGCCAATTGACAGATTTTTGATGGAGCGTTTCATTAAAGGCTCAGTATGGGTAAAAGGTGAAATACAAATACGAAGCGGTTTTCGACTGTTAAAGAACGCTAAATTAAAACCAAACAATGAATTTAGGCCTTTTTTCAAACATGTTTCTATTGATATTGAGTGTAATGGCGAAGGCGTACTATTTTCTATTGGCTTAGTCGGAAAAGGCATTGATAAAGTCTTAATGATAGGGCGCCCAGAGCCAACGACTCATCTAGATTATCAAATCAATTGGTGTGAAGATGAAATAGATCTTCTTACTCAGTTTGAAAATGAAATTCAGCGAATTGATCCTGATGTACTGATTGGTTGGAATGTTATTGAATTTGACTTCAGTGTGCTTCACGCAAGAGCTGAGGCGTTAGGTATATCTCTAAAGCTTGGTCGCAACAAAGAAATAATGCGCGTGCGCTCGGGAAAGATTACTCGCATAACAATGCCTGGTCGCGTAGTTATTGATGGTATTGATACCTTAAAAAATGCCACTTATCACTACGATAGTTTTAGTCTTGCCAATGTAGCGAGTATTGAGCTTGACGAAGAGAAGCTGATCAGCACAGATAATCGCCTTGAAGAAATCATTCGCCAGTTTAATGAAAACAAACTGTCTCTTGCTAATTACAACAGACAAGATTGCATGTTAGTACTGAGGATTTTTGAAAAACTTAAGTTACTCGATTTTGCAGTTGTAAGAAGTCAAATCACCGGGCTTGAATTAGAACGAATGGGTGGCTCAGTTGCGGCCTTCACTAACCTTTATCTGCCGCTACTGCATAGAAGTGGCTATGTAGCCCCTAATTTAGGCGATCATGGGTTAAGTTTTGACAGCCCAGGTGGTTATGTTATGTCATCGCAGCCGGGCCTATATAAGAATATCTTGGTGCTTGATTACAAAAGCCTCTATCCATCAATAATGCGCACATTTTGTATAGACCCTCTTGGTCTAATTGAAGGTTTAAAAAAGCCAGATGACGCAATCGAAGGTTTTAACCAAGCACAGTTTTCACGTACTGAGCACCATCTGCCAGAGCTTATTCGTGAACTTGCAGCAACAAGGCAAATGGCCAAAGATAAAAACCAACCTATGCTCTCGCAGGCAATTAAAATCATCATGAATAGCTTATATGGTGTACTTGGCTCTAAAGGTTGTCGCTTTTATGACCCGAGATTGTCGAGTTCAATTACTTTGCGTGGCCATGAAATAATGCAAACAACTAAGCAATGGATAGAAGAGTGGGGCTACAACGTCATTTATGGTGATACCGATTCGACCTTTGTTAAGCTTGATGATGATCTAAATTCACTAAACTGTAATGAAATCGGTACGAAACTGGCGGAGAAAATTAACAAACGCTGGCAGCAGGTTTTGCAGAAAGACTATAAAATAGACAGCTTTTTAGAAATTGAGTACGAAACTCACTATAGCCCATTTTTTATGCCCACTATTAGAGGCAAAACAATGGGTTCAAAAAAGCGTTATGTAGGAAAAGTCGAAAAAAATGGTGCTTCAAAATTAGTTTTTAAAGGTATGGAAACCGTAAGGAGTGATTGGACAGAACTTGCTCATGAGTTTCAAACAGAATTATTTGAGATATTATTTGCTGAAAATTATAGCCAAGAATTAATTTTTCAAGCCTTTGATAGGTATGTTAAAAAACTATATGCAGGTGAGTTTGACGCTAAGTTAATCTATCGCAAACGCCTGGGTCAGCATTTAACTGATTACCAAAAAAACATCCCTCCCCACGTTAAAGCAGCGAAACAGTACTTAGCTGACAATCCTCATCTTGCATTCCAGCGTGGACAAATAATTAAATATGTTTACACCGCTAACGGCGCTGAGTACTACACAGGTCACCATAATTACGATTATGGCATTTATGTTAATAAACAATTGTTACCAATAGCTGAAATGATTGTTGTTGATTTGGGTACTAAAGTTTCGTCACTAAGTGACCGTCAGATACAGCTTTTTTAGAAAAATTAACATTTTTTTGACTCTTTGTTGCGATGAATGATCGGTAAGCTCAGTTTAAACGCTTATTTGTGTGTTTTTTGTCCACAAAACAAGAAAAAGTAAACTTTTTGCTGCTTCATTAAAAAATTGTAAATAAAGGGCTGGATATTTTGTTTTATTTGTTTATTATTTGTTTGTCGCAGTCCTGATGCGATACAAATAATAAACAAGCTTATGCTAAATATAGCCACAATATAGTGGTCCAGGGAGAATCAAATGTTAAATAATAAAGTTTCAAAAGCAGTTCGCTTAGCGCTTGCTTTTGGTACAGCTTCAACAGCTGCGTTTTCTGTAAACTCTTATGCTGCTGAAGAAGAAGCAGTTGAAAAAGTTGAACGTATTGAAGTTACAGGTTCACGTATCAAACGTACTGATATTGAAACTGCAAGCCCAGTACAAGTTACAACAGCTGAAGAAATCGAAGTAGCTGGTTTCACTCGTGTTGAAGACATGATGAACAGCTTGCCTCAACTAGAAGCTTCAAGCACTGCATTCCAATCAAATGGTGCTTCTGGTACTGCTACTCTTGATTTACGTGGTATGGGTTCACAGCGTACTCTAGTACTTATCAACGGTCGTCGTATGCAAGCTGGTGGTATCTACAGCCAGTCTGCTGATATTAACCAAATTCCAGCTGCACTTATCAAACGCGTTGACGTTATGACAGGTGGTGGTTCATCAACTTACGGTGCTGACGCGGTAGCGGGTGTTGTAAACTTCGTGATGGACGATCAGTTCGAAGGTTTCGAAGTAAACCTTGGTTCAACAGCTTACCAACACGATAACGACAACGAGTACATCCAAGGTTTAATGGATGACCGTGATTTTGATTACCCTGATGGAAGCTCAGGCTTTGACGGTTCATCGTTTGATTTCTCTGCTACTTTAGGTGGTTCATTCGATAGCGGTAAAGGTCATGCTGTAGGTTATTTCACTTATAACAAACAAAACGAATTACGCCAAGGCGCACGTGATTACTCTTCATGTGCTCTTAATGCTGCAGGTACTGCGTGTGGTGGTTCTGGTAACGCGGTAGTTCCTAACTTCTATATCTCAGGTGTAACTGACACAGGCGCATTTGATTGGGATGATTACGATTACTGGACACTTGGTTCTGATAGTAGCTTCATTCCTTCAAGCGGTAACGTTTATAACTACGCACCAGTAAACCACTTTATGCGTCCGGATGAGCGCCACACAATGGGCTTATTCGCTAACTATGAAGTAAACGATAACTTCCACCCATTCATTGAAGCTATGTTCATGCGTGACCGTACTTCTGCACAAATCGCAGAATCGGGTACGTTCTTTAATGAAAACTACGTAATCGATTACGATAGCCCGCTTCTTACAGATGCACAGCGTCAAAACCTAACTGACCGTTTCGGTCTAACTTCTGGTGACCAATTTGCTACTTACATTGGTAAGCGTAACGTTGAAGGTGGCCCACGTGTTAACCAACTTGAGCACAGCTCATTCCGCTTAGTACTAGGTAGTAAAGGTGAAATCAGTGACCTTTGGTCATATGAAGCGTTCATGCAATATGGTTCAACTTCTTCATCTTCTGCATACGAAAATGACTTCTTCGGTCCACGTATCAGTACTGCGCTTTCTGCAAATGGTGAAGACTGTGCCGCAACTGATGGCTGTATCCCTTACGAAGTATTCACATACCAAGGTGTTTCTGCTGAATCAGCTGGCGCATTAACTGGTACTGCGATTCTTAACGGTGTTACTGAACAGTTCATCGTAAGTGGCTTCGTAACAGGTGAATTTGAATTTGGTCTTCCTTCTTCAGATTACCCACTTGCTGCAGTATTCGGTGCTGAGTACCGTGAAGAAACATTTGGCCGTACAGCGGATGAAGTTTACGCACAAGGTCTATTACTTGGTCAAGGTGGTCCTACTAAGAGCCTTAACGGTGAGTACGATGTAACTGAATTCTTCGGTGAGTTAAGTATTCCTATCGTTGAAGGTATCACTGGTGTTGAAAGCCTGTTAGTTGACTTAGGCTACCGCTGGTCTGATTACAGTACTTCAGGTTCAGAGCCTACTTATAAAGTAGCAATGAACTGGGACGTAACTGAGAACTGGAAAATCCGTTCAAGCTACAACCGTGCTGTTCGTTCTGCAAACAACGGTGAGCTATTCGCTCAACAAAGCCAAGGTTTATGGGCAGGTGTAGATCCATGTGCGACTGCAACTCCAGAACTTAGCCAAGCAGCTTGTGCTAACACAGGTATTACAGCGTCTCAATACGGTAACGTAGGTAAGAGCCCTGCAGATCAGTATAACGGTTTCTTCGGTGGTAACCCTGATCTAAGCCCTGAAATCGCAGATACAATCACATTCGGTGTTGTTGGTAACCCATTTGAGAGCTTTAACTTCTCAATCGATTACTGGGATATCGACCTTGAAGATGCAATCGGTGCAATTGACCCAGAGTTAATCGTTCGTCAGTGTGGTTTAACAGGCGATGCTCAATTCTGTGATAAGATTGAACGTACTCCTGGTAGCGGCAGCTTATGGATTGGTTCTGGTCAAGTTGTAGCAACAAACACTAACTTAGGTAACATTCATTTTGAAGGTGTTGATTTAAGTGCTAACTATGACATGGAAATCGGCGGTGGTACACTTTCTACAAGCCTAATCGGTACTTACATGATGACTAAAGAATATGAAGATATTCCAGGTGTAAGTGAACCGTATGACTGTGTTGATACACTAGACAATGGCTGTTTCCCACAACCAGAATGGCGTCATGTTCTAACTGCAAGCTACGACACAGGTAGCTGGTGGAAAGCTACTGCTAAATGGCGTTACTTCAGTGCAGTTAATGACTACACAGGTTCTGACACTTTAGTTCAAGACGGCATTGGTTCACAAAGCTACCTTGACCTTAAAGGTTCATTCACTATCAATGATTACACTCGCGTACTTGTTGGTGTGAACAACGTATTAGATAAAGAGCCACCACTAGTAGGCGGTACATTATCTACAAATGGTAACGCAGTTGCTGGTTACTACGACACATTAGGTCGTTACTTCCACGCAAGCGTTTCATTAAAATTCTAATTTGAATTAATTAATGTATGATAAAGCGAGCTTCGGCTCGCTTTTTTTATGGGGAAGCTTTTTATATGGGGAAACAATGACATCAGAACAACACGCGTTTACCCAAGCTGTTGCTTTACTTCAGCAAGGTAAAGTTAACCAAGGGATAGAATTATTAAAACCGTTAACACATAACAATGAGTTTGCTGAAAAAGCGTTACAGATCCTTTTCAAAGTTGCTATGCAGCAACAAGATACTGAAACAGCCATTGCCTATTGCCAAAAACTGGTATCTATAGCTCCAATAAAGTTTGATTATGTACTGACCTTAGTACAATTAAGTATAAGTTGTGGTGAGTTCAAAATTGCAAAAAGCGCGCTATTACCTTTATACGAGACAAATCCGCAGCAAGCTGATATTTGCTTTCAGCTAGGAAAAATAGAAAGAAAGCTTGATAACCACGATTCAGCGATGCGCTTCTTTGAACAAGCTCTCACATTATCTGAGCAGTTTAAAGCACCCGCTCTAATAGAAATTGCTTTTATGCATAATGAGCAATTACATCAACCCGATGATGCCGTACGTTACTTACAACAAGCGATTAGTCATGATGCAAATAATCTTCAAGCTCACTTTTCATTGGCAAATATTTACGAACAGCTTGGTGATAAAGAGAAAGCGAAAAAAGGCTTTCAACAGGTTTTAAAAATAGATGCATTTAATGCGATGGCTCAAGCAAGATTGGCCGATATTGAAACCTTCACTGAGCGCGATGCAATTGACTATGAACAAGCAAGCTTAGCCATTTTAAAGCGAGAGTCAGATGATATAGCGTGTGCTGATATTTATTATGCACTTGGTAAAGTATTTAATGATTGTAAAAACTATCAGAAAGCTTGGCATTATTATGTAAAAGCTAATCATTACAATAAAAAGTATTTACCAGCCTATGATCGCCAATCTGCTGAGAAGATTACTGACTACACCTTAGCTCGTAATATTGCTCTGCAAGAAGCGAATAGTTCAATAACACCAATTATAATTTGTGGTATGTTTCGTTCTGGCTCAACACTAATTGAACAAATCATCAGCTCTAACGAGCAAATATCGGCAGGTGGTGAAATTGCCTATTTACATTCATCGTTATTCAATTTGATTGGCGATGAAAAGGCACTTGTTAATAAGGCTAAAGAGCCTGAATTTATTGATGGTTATAAAGAACAATTAACTTTAAGAGCTGAAGGTGCGCTTTATGTAACAGATAAACGCCCTGAAAATTACCTTTACTTAGACATTATCAAGCAGCTCTATCCAAAAGCTAAGATTATATGGACAGAGCGAGATATTAAAGACAATAGCTTGTCAGCTTTTTTCCAGCATTTGGGTCCGAGCTTAAACTATGCTGTATCTCTAGGTGATACTCTACATCACTATGAGCAGCAGCAACGTATTAAGTCACATTGGCAGTCGTGTTTCAGTAATGATATTTTTACTCTGAATTACGATCAGCTCGTTTGCTCACCCGAGCAGGTGTTAGAACAGCTGTTTAGCTTTCTAGGGCTAGAATACTCTGATGAAGCCCAGCGATTTCATAATAAATCTGGCACAGTAAGTACTGCGAGTGTATGGCAGGTTAGAAAACCACTTTATAAGTCATCCTCAGGACGATTTGCACATTACCTTGAACACATACAGGCCGATGAAAAATCCTACCAAGATGCCAAAGCGCTGTTAAATAAGTAATTGGTAATAAAAAAGACCATCATTTAGATGGTCTTTTTTATTATTTTAAGGGCATGATATCACATGGAATAGTTAGCCGAGGGCTAGTGCTTTTTAGTTGGTATGTACCATGCCAAATATAGCTTGGAAATATAATAATTTGACCTTCCTCAGGGCATATTTCACGAGCTATAGACTCACGCTCACCTAAGTTAAGACTGGTTTCTCCTAGCTTAAGCCAGCCATTTTTAGTTTCATCATCTTTACTCATCTCATTAGGAATAGAAATATAGCTCGGCGCTGATAACCAACCTTGAGGGTGGATATGATTAGCATGAAAACCGCCTTCTTCTAGTTTCACCGACCAACTACCTCTGGCAACAAAGCGTTTATGATTACGCGCTAATAGAGGGTGGTTAGCATCCTCTGGTAGCTGCATCAGGTATTGATTAATGCATTCATTCATAGATGACTTAAATAAATCAATAAGTTGGTTTGAACGGTGTAACAAGTGACCTTGTGTTTGGCTGCCACTGCGCACACTTTGATCTAATGGTTGTAGTTTATTTGTGTGAAGGCTGATCATTAGCTCCTGCAACTGCTTATTAAAATCAGCAAAGGTCTTAAAACCAGGCGGAGCAGGTAGCTCCATCACTTTAACGAATTTATCTAGGTTAGTTAACCAGTGATATTTATCATTATTTGATAGTCGCCAAGCAATACTTAAATATGCCCAAAGCTCTTGGTTGTGAGGATTAAATTTTACTGCGGTTTCCAAATGAGAGATCGCTGAGCTGTAATCGCCTTGTTGTATGTAAAAGTTTGCTAAATCAATACAGTAACGAGCATTTTGTGGGGCTGCTTTAACGAGTTGCTGAAGGAGTGAAAATGCTTTTTCTTCGTCACCGGTTCTATCTAGAATTATACTGTGTGCATGATGTAAATCTAAATTTTGTGGATGGTTTCGTGTTGCATCACTACTTACTAATAATGCTTCTTCCAGCTTATCTAGTTGCAGTAGTTGGCCAATTTGAGAGTGGATCAGAACAGGGTTTGCATCATAATTTTTGAAAGTTTGAGCATATGAACTCATTAATTGGCTCTGCGAGTGCTCCCAGTAGAGCTTGTTAAGGCTTTCATGCGCTGGTACATAGTTAGGAGCAAGTTCTAAGCATGCCTTAAGGTGAGCTTGTGCTTGTTCATATTGCTGTAAATCATAGTATGTACAACCAACTATGTAGTGCAACTCGGCGCTTGGTTGCTGTTTTAAAAGCATTTGCAAAAGCGCTAAGGCCTCGGCAAATTGACCTAAATTTCGATAATTACAAGCATGTTTATAAACGAAATGAAATTGCCCCTTTAATTGATCTGGTAATTTTGTTTGAAAATAGTCTTCGATACGTTGTAAGTCACCAAAGCGCTCGAAAAGTTCTAAAGTGAGCCAATGGTAACGAATGAATGTGTTCTGCGAGGGCGATGTTTTGCTCAATAAACGTTCGGCTTTTAATAATTCATCTTGATTAATTAGGCTTTCAATGTAATTAAGTCGTGGCTTTTCGAGTGATAAAGAAGCTGTGTTGTATTCACAAAACTGAATACACTCTGCATATTTTTTTTGTTTACAAAGTAGATTTGTGTAGTTGTCTAAAAGGCCAACATGATTGCTAAATTGGCTAAGGCCTTGTAAATAACACTGCTCTGCTTCAATAGTTTTGTTTACAGCTGATAAACATAAGCTATTTAATGTATACCAATCAGCGGTTTTATTTGTATGTAAAGAAAGGAGTTGTAATGCCTGCACATATTGTTGTTGATTGAATGCGTGCAAAGCTCTTTGCAATGAATTATTCACTCGTACACCCTGTTTTTGCTTTATGTTAACAGGGCGTACAGTAAAGTAAAATATTACTCTTGATTTACATCAAGGTCTTTGATTTCTACAGTACCTTTAATGCGTTCTCTTTGTTTATAAAGCTTGCGAATTTTCTTCCAAACTTGTGGTGGGTATCGGCCAAATTGAGCTAGCCGCTTCGTTAAGGGATCGGTGATATAGCTTCCGTCTGCTGCACGATATCCATATGTCATTCCTCCTATACCCTCTAGCGCGGCCCTGTTAATAGCAGAAGAGGCGCCATAGGCTCTATGCGTGCGATATAAATCCACGATATGCCAATCATCTATTGTAAGCTTTAACCCTTTAGATGACTCTACAGCATCTTTTAAAGAGCCATTAGTATAGTGTTCAATATGAGACTTTAAATCTTGCTCAAAGTCGTCAAACAAGGCTTCTGTTTGCTGGTAGTAGACGGATAGGTAAAGTCTATCTTTCCCTTTAATTTGCATACCTCGGTTAGAATTAACAAATTCCTCACCATTGTCTGCTAGTTGGTAATACACTTTGCTTCCTACATAGGCCTCTGGGCGAAGATTTGGGCTGCCTATATTTCCTTGGTGAAATCCATACATAACAATCGGTTTATTTTTACCAAACTTTTTAAAGACAATGTTGTGTTGAATATCATTTAAAGACAGGCTATGTCCCATAACAGTGATAAACTCCTCATCAAGTAATGAATTATCACCAAATAATAAATCTTCAGTACTGAAGATAGGGTAGTGCTCAATGAGTTTCTCTAATAATGCTGTGGTATATAAATTTAGCCAATAAGCAAGTTGCTCAGATAGGACGAGCTCATTAAGTGGGATTTGTTCAGGAACTTGTTCAAGGCTCAGACGTATTTTTTTAAAACCAGTTTTCAGGTTTGCCTTTACAACCTCTTCATAATAAAAACGATTTGCTTCTAGAGCTGTATCGTTATTTTTGTGTGCTCGGGTGCGTGTGCCAATGCCTGATTGACCTTTTCGAAAACCTCGGTCTGAGCGGCCTAAGTCAATAACCGTGATTTTAAGTAACTGATCTAAATCACCATAAGATATTGTTAAATCACTATCTAAGCCGAAATCGGCAAATTCTTCAGGTAGAGTGTCTAGTTTTGCTGACGAGTGTGCAGTAAAGAAAATTGCGGTTATTAATAAGAGTGGTTTAAGCATAGCGAACTCCCTGTTCAGAAAAAGCCACCCGTCACATTCTTTTGACGAGTGGCCTTCTTATTTTAATTGTTTGAATCAAGATCTTTAATCTCAACAGAGCCACTGTTGTCTTGGCGCTTTAAGTTAAGTTTTTTGATTTTCTCTAACATTTCAGGAGAAAAACGACCAAAATCCATGGTGCGCATCATAATTGAATCTGTAATATGACTTACATTAACCGCTCCAATACCCGAGCCACTACCTTCAGGACCGATTGGTACAGCTGAGTTGCTTACAACAGCATTAAGCATTGCTGCAGGGTTAGTTGATGCAGAACCGCCATAGTCACGGTCGGTACCATATAAATCAGTAATACTCCAATCTTCGATATCAACTTTGAAGCGTTTGGCGTATTTAACATCGCTTTTCATTTGACCTTCAGCGTAGTCTTCTAGGTGCTCACGTAAGTCACTTTCGAAATCTGAAAATAAAGACTCAGCTTGCTCATAATATTTAGATACATAAAGGCGATTTTTACGCTTAATTTGCATGCCTCTATTTGAGTTTACAAATTCCTCGCCATTTTCAACAAGTTGATGGTAAACCTTGCTACCTTTATATGCTTCATCTCGAAGGTTTGGGCTACCAATGTTACCTTGATAAAAGCCATACATAACTATCGGCTTTTTTTTACCAAATTTTTCAAAAACAATTTTATGTTGAATATCATTGAGTGAAAGTTTGTAACCGGCAACGGTTAAAAACTCATCTTCTAAAATCGAATCATCACCAAATAGAAGGTCTTCTGTGTCGCGAATAGGGTAGTGTTCAATTAATTTTTCGACCATGGCTGTATTATATAGATTAAGCCAGTAAGCTAACTGCTCGTCTAGGCTTAAATCATTCAGCGACACTTCGCTAGGTACCTTCTCCAAGCTAACCCTAATCTTGTGAAAGCCATCCTTTATCTCAGACTTAGTAACACCTTCGAAAAAAAAACGATTGGCTTCAAGCGCAGTATCGTTGTTTCTGTGCGATTTCATGCGGGTGCCAATGGAGGATTGAGATTTGCGAGAGCTTCGGTCTGACATCCCCATGTCGATAACAGTCATTTCAAGTAAGTTATCAAGGTCCTCATACGAAATTTTAATATCTCGATTAAGGCTAAAGTCTGAAAATTCTTCTGGTAGTTCATTTATTTTTGCATACGAAGAAAGTGAGCAAAACGTAAATGTAATTAGTAATAATTGTTTAAACATGATTTTTCCTTGTTGTTTTAACAATCTTACTATCAGTGATTGTTACAGTTTTTTCAAGTTTATATGTACCGAATTTGTTCTAGTTTTACTTGTTTATCTTCAGAAAATATAAGGGGTTAAATGTTTTTCTACACTTTCCGTTAGTTATTGCTAGTTAATAGAATGTTCATTCTATTAACTTTTGCATCATTTTGTCCTTTTTCTACATGTATCAATCATTTTGACCATGTTTGTTGTGGTTTCATCTTAATTGTAAGGTCTTAAAATTTTATTTTTTTATTTTTAAAGATAAAAAATGCCATTTATCAGCACTGGATTTTGTTGCGTAAATTGCAACTGTTGGCGGGTTTTGCTTTAGTACCCATATTAATACTAAAAAATTAAATTCTTTTTGACCTTTGTAACCTGTTGTAAATGTTGCTGTGTCTATTGTATTTAAAGGGGTTTAAAGGTGTTAATTATGTTTTATTATTTTGGTTAGTGTTTTATTTATTGTTAAAAATTGAACTTTTGAGTTAGCGAAGTGTTGACCTTTAAGAGTGGCGAGTATTATTATCAAAGCTCAAAATTACTGCCTAATATGCATTTTTTTTGAATAACTATAAATATTCCATGAATAACATGGTCCAGGGAGAATCAAATGTTAAATAATAAAGTTTCAAAAGCTGTTCGCTTAGCGGTCGCTTTTGGCGCAGCTTCTACAGCTGCATTTTCTGCAAGCACATTTGCTGCAGATGAAGAAAACGCAGAAAAAGTTGAGCGTATCCAAGTTACTGGTTCACGTATCAAGCAGGTAGATCTTGAGAACAGCTCTCCAGTTACCGTTTTATCAGCGGCAGAAATCAGCCTTTCAGGTGAGCCTACAGTTGCTGACGTTTTAAATAACCTTGCTTCTAACTCTTTCGGTTCTTGGAAAGGTGTATCTGGTTACGGTGCTGGTGGTGCAGCTTCTTCTAACATTAACTTACGTGGTCTTGGTTCTGACGCGACACTTGTATTATTAGATGGTCGTCGTATGCCTGGTACAAGTTCATCTTCTGGTTCATCGGCTGATACATCAATCATCCCAATGGCTGTTGTTGAGCGTGTTGAAATCCTTCGCGATGGCGCATCAGCTGTTTATGGTTCATCTGCAGTTGCTGGTGTAATCAATATCATCACTAAAAAAGACTTTGATGGCGTTAGCGTAAAATACGATTACGAAGTACCTAAAGTTGAAGGTGGCGAAAGCAAAACTTTCTCAATTACTTCAGGTTACACATCTGAAAAAGGTAACATCATCTTCACGTATGAAAACTCACGTGACAATGCAATCTTCGACAAAGAAATTTGGGCGATGGACGATCCAACTTACGGTGCGTACAGCGGTTATAGCCATGTTCCAAACTACCGAATCGGTGGTGCGGGTAGCTATATCTCTAACCCTGAGCTTTGTGACCAAACAGCTGACGTAGTAAATGCTATGGATGAGAACGGCGTTGGTGGTTGTTTATATAACTACGGTAACGTTACAAAATTCTACCCAGACGTAGAAAACAACTCATTCTTAACTAACTTTAACTATGAATTGACTGACAACATTCGCTTTGTTGGTCGTGCAATGGCAAGTTTCAACGAAACAAACTCTCGTTACGCAGGTACGCCAGTATCTACCGGTGCAGTTTGGATGGATGCTGACAACCAATATAACCCAGAAGATGAAGATATCCGTCTTTACATGCGTTCTGTGCCAATTGGTAACCGTGATACAAAAACAGAAGTTGTAACTACAGACATCGTATTAGGTCTTGAAGGCTTCACTGATATTGGTAATGGTTTTGATTGGGAAATCAACTATCAAAACAGCATCTCTAAAACAAATGTTTTTGGTAGCAACCTAGTTAATGACGTAATGTTACAAAGCGCAATTGACTCTGGTGAATATGATATTCTTAACACTACTGGCATGAGCTACGAAGAGTGGAATTCTCAACTTACAGACTTATACCAATATGCAGCGCATACAGGTACTTACGAAGGTCGTTACGAAAGCCAACAAATCGATGGTTTAGTGTCTACTACATTCGTTGATAACGGTGATTTCGTTATTGCTGGTGTTGTTGGTGCAGAATTTGAAGAAATTGATTTCACTCAAGTATCTGACCCTGAGTCTGCAAATGGTTTCATCTCAGGCGGTTCAGGCGGCGATGACGTATATGCAACTCGTGACCGTACTGCTGCATACATGGAAATTCAAGCAAGCTTACCTTACGAAATTGATGTAACTGTTGCTGGTCGTTATGAGAAGTACGAACAGTCAGGTATGACTAACCTTGGTGAAAAGAGCACTACATTTGATAAGGTTGTTCCAAAAGTAGGTGTTACTTGGCGCCCAACTGACACATTATTAATCCGTGGTTCTTGGGGTGAGTCTTTCCGTGCTCCTAACATGGGCGAAATGTTCCAGTCTTATGCATTAAGCTTCCCAACTGTTCGTGATACAGCATGGTGTGATGCTAACCCTGGTCAATCATTAGAAGGTTACTGTTCTGACGCTGGTGAGCAAGTAGCGACATGGTTCGGTGGTAATGCAAACCTTACTGAAGAAACGGGTGACTCTACGACGCTTGGTTTCGTATGGGATATCGTTGATGGCTTAGCAGTAGAATTAACTTACTACGATATCAGCTACGAAAACCGTATCGATGACGTAAGCACAACTGAACTTCTACGTATTGAACAGGAAGAAGGTGGTTTAGGTTCTACACCAGATGCTATCGACCGTGCTAATGGTACTGGCCAAATTGATTACATCTACACAGGTTATATCAATAAAGCATCACTACAAACGTCTGGTTTCGATTTCTCAACTCGCTACAAGCATGAAACTAGCTTCGGTGACTTTGGCGTAATGCTAAACGTTTCAAAAGTTATGGAATTTGAAGAGAAAGCTGACAAAGATGCAGAACCGTTTGATTATGCTGGTCTTCAAGATTACCCAGATTGGAAAGCTGATTTAGGTGTTAGCTATTCTTATGAAGATTACAGTGCTTCTTGGACTATGTTCTACGTAGGCGCTCAAGAGTCAGGTAACGAAGAGTGGGGTGTTGATTACCTTGCTGACGTTCCTTCATACTTCAAGCATAATGCTCAGTTCACATACACTGCACCAACAAATACTAAAATTTCTGTAGGTGTTAACAACGTATTTGATAAGAAAGCACCTTCTTGGTATGACGGCTTCCGTGATTACCGTGATTCAAGCTGGTCATTATACGATCAAACAGGTCGTTCAATGTACCTTCGTTTAGAACAAAAATTCTAAGCTAAAATAATTAGTATAAGCTCTTAAAACCCTGCTGTAGCAGGGTTTTTTTATGCAAAGTACTAAGTTATAAATACCCAAACATTTATCGTCATAATTAAAGTGAATATTAAAATGAAAATAATATGGTTTTTACTTTTGAGTAGTTTGCTCAGTTTATCTATGAGTGTCGGCTCCAAAACGCAAGACATCCCAATTGAGGACTTCTTTAAAACACCTAAATTTTCTAATTTGCAACTTTCTCCAAATGGTAAGTACCTTGCGGTTTTATCGCCAATTAACGAGCGTAGAAATATTGTTGTAATGGAAGTTGATGGCTTTAAAAATGCGAGGCCAATAACAAAGTTTGATGAGCAAGATATCAATAGTTTCTCTTGGGCGAATAATGATGACATTATTTTTACACTAGATAGTAATGGTAATGAAGCATTCAGTATTTATACAATTGATGCCCATAAGAAACGTGCGAAGGTCGTGCAGTTAGTCGGATCAAAAGTTGGCGCATCAGGTATCCGCTCTGCATCAGTTGTGCATTTATTACCAGATGATCCGAAGCATATTCTGGTGCAATATAACGGCCGAAACATTGTTGCTCCAGATTTATATAAACTGCCAATCGACAGCCGTTGGGATCGTAAACACGAACGTAATTACAAGATGGACTTACTTGCAAAGAACCCTGGTAACGTTCAGGGGTGGATGCTTGATCATGATGGTGAGGTACGTGGCGCTTTAACGATTGAAGGTTTAAAAGGTACTTTACTATATAAAGGAAAAGGCGAAGAAAAATTCAGAGTATTACGAGAGTACAATGTCGAAGAAGCAAATATTGAACCATTGGCATTTGATTTCGATAATAAAAGGTTGTTCGTCGCTTCTGATTTAGGTCGTGATACCAAAGCTGTTTTTTATTTCGATCCAGAAACGAATAAGTTAGGCGAACAAATTTTTGCCCATGATAACGTTGATGTTACATCGCTTAGCTTTTCGAGAAAGCGTAAAAAGCTTACTTCAATTAGTTTTTATGACAAATACCCTGAAGAAGTATACTTCGATGAACAGACTGCAAAAATGATGACCTCATTAAAGCAGACATTTCCCGATAAAGTTGTGACAATTACCAGTCGCTCTGATGATGAAGTGCTCAATATTGTCTATGCAGCGAGTGACACTGATCCCGGCCAATATTATTTATTCAATAAAAATGACAATAGCTTAAAAGCATTATTAAGCCCAATGTCATGGATAGATCCTAAAGCGATGTCGCCGATGCAGCCTATCGAATTCAAAAGTAGAGATGGTTTAACATTAAATGGTTATATCACAATTCCTACAAACTCGTCGGGTAAACAGCTACCTCTTATCGTAAATCCACATGGTGGTCCCTTTGGAATTCGAGATTATTGGGGATTCAATCCTGAAGCCCAGTTTTTTGCAAGTAGAGGCTATGCCACAGTCCAAGTTAACTTTAGGGGGTCTGGCGGTTATGGTCGCAAATTCCAGCAAGCGGGCTATGGTGGTAAATGGGGCGCTGAAATGCAAAATGATATTACAGATACCGTTAAATATTTGGTTTCAGAAGGTATCGCAGATGCGAATAAGGTCTGTATTTATGGCGCGAGTTACGGTGGCTATGCCACAGTAGCAGGCCTTGCGTTTACACCTGAACTTTATAAATGCGGAATAGATTACGTTGGCGTAACAGATGTGTCTTTATTATTTGATACATTACCAAAGCATTGGGAGTCACAACGTGAAGTGCTTGAAATGCAGATTGGTGATCCATCTGATGAAGCCCTAATGAAACGAATGTCACCGTTGCAACATGTTGATAAAATTAAAGCGCCACTAATGATAGTGCAAGGTGCGAAAGACCCGCGCGTAGTTAAGCAACACGCAACTGATTTACGCGATGCACTGGCAAAAAAAGGAGTAATTTTGTCAGATGATGAATGGATAATGAAAGAAAATGAAGGTCATGGCTTTCAGAAGCAAGAAAATAAAGTTGAGCTTTACACAAAAATGGAAAAGTTTTTGGCTAGATATTTGAAATAATAAATTATCAAAAAAATATAAAAAACCCAGAAATTAAGGCTCGAACCTTGTTCTGGGTTTTTTATTGTTTCGAATATATAAACTAACGTGAAATATATGTAATCAAATTTTTCTTTAATCTTACATACACTTGAAACTTAAAATTTACATTGAAAAACAATGGTTAAAAAACTGTTGACCAAAAGTTGTCCCTAATATTAGTATTTAATTCCCTTATGGGGTACTAGTACCTCTTTAAGGGGTAAAATAAATTAATAAAGTCATAACATGGATATGACCAGGGAGAATCAAATGTTAAATAATCAAGTTTCAAAAGCAGTTCGCTTAGCGATTGCTTTTGGTG
>Ga0208203_1000505_pt1 | contig 17528 bp, 12 predicted proteins | sample DeeseametaMP2914_FD_184167 | JGI IMG/M metagenome (GOLD analysis project Ga0208203, IMG submission 184167) | Marine microbial communities from the Deep Atlantic Ocean - MP2914 (SPAdes) | ecosystem: Environmental > Aquatic > Marine > Oceanic | place: West of Santa Cruz de la Palma, Atlantic Ocean...
AAGCCACACAGAGGTTGGTTCGGTGAACCTTTCATGTACAGAAGGATGTCGTTGTTTTCGATCTGATCTTTAATGACCTGCATGATATCCATAGCGTCTGTCTCTCACTGTTCGTATTAACTGAAACTGGCGGCAGTTTACCATATTCCCGACCATGATGCTCAGGTATGGAGCCAGAGATAAGTGACACGCACTGACGGGGACGTAAGTCAGTTGCGAGCCGGTACCACTGATTCCACCTGAGAGAGCTGCTGTGCAAACACGCGCTCATCAGGGTCAAGTACTGCCGTCACTTCTTTGCCCTTCAGGCTGCTGAAAATAACACGATAAGCGAGCACTGCTTTGACGTAATCGCGGGTCTCACGATACGGGATACTTTCGATAAACTGATCATAAGCAACCGGTGCGTCCTTGAGCCAGCGATCCACTTTATGGGGGCCCGCGTTGTAGCCGGCCAGGGCAGCAATCAGATTTCCCTGGTAACGCTCAAGCAAAGAGCGCACATAGTAGCTGCCCAGAGGAATGTTAGTGCGGTAGTCCATCAGGTCGTCGTTGACGTCGTTTAGAACCAGGTTCTTTTCTCTGGCCACCTGCTTCGCCGTTGCCGGCATAATCTGCATCAGGCCACGAGCCCCGACCGGAGAGCGTGCGTGCGGATTAAACGCACTCTCACGACGCGCAATCGACATCAGTAATGATGGATCAAGGTCGTATTCTTCAGCCCAGCGGCTGAACTCATCCTGATACGCCAGTGGGAAGCGGTGCTCCAGCAAGTTCCAGTGGCGCCCGGAAATCGTCGCTTGAACGGCGAGTGCTGGCCAACCATTCTGCTTCGCCAGCTCGGCATACACCGGCGTATCTGACGGGTTGCGCAGCAGCGTGAAATTCCACTCATCAGCTGCCAGCCCTTCTTCGCCGATCGCCCAAAGAGCGCGAATACGGGCAACGGCGGGCGTCTCGGCAACGGTCTCTAACTGTCCTTCCTGCAAGCTCGTTGTCGACTGCTTCAGCTCATATGGCAAGGCGAGTTTTTCTGCCGCCAGAAAGCCATAAAACTCACGGGCAGAGGCAGCTTTCGTGTAGGCGTGATGAGCAGCTTCAGATTGCCCCAGCGCTTCAAGCGCACGGCCGCGCCAGTACATGTGGTATCCCGAGTCTTTATCGCTACCCTGCACTTTATCGGTCCAGGCGAGCACGGCATCCCAGTCTGACTGAGCAATAGCTTCACGCAGTACAGGGCCAATCAGGTTGCCATCGCCCAGGTCAGTCAGGAGCTGATCAATAATGTCGGGGCGCTCACCGGCATCAAATTTATAACTGCGTGCTGCAAGCATGTTACCAATACGCTCGAGTTGAGCATCACTCAACACACCTGCCTCTGACAGTTTTGGATATAACTCAGCGACAGTTTCGGGCTTCCGGCGCACAAGATACGCCAGAACCGCGTATCCCATGTCGCTGCGCTCAACGCCAGCAGGAAATGTTTTATCCAGGGTAAGAAGTTTTTCTGGCGACGAACGAAGCTGACGGAAGGTACTTGAAGCAACTCTCCACTCCGCTGGTAATTTTCGCAACAAATAGTCAGATAGGCTGCGGTTACCCGCTTGCAGTGCCATCACAGCACGCTGCCAGATTGCCTGTTCGTTAATTTCACCCCGGCTAAGCATCGCTTTAAACAGATCATCACATTGCTCTGGGCGCGAGCTGCCGCTCAGCCATAACTGCCGTCCACCATCAAAGGCTGCCGTCTGGTCTTTAATCAGTTTTGCACGGTAATAAATGCAACGCCCTGGCGCATCAGCGGGTGCGTACTCATTTAACGACAGTACTTCATCCCACTTTCGGGCTGCACCGTAGGTCAGAGTCGCATGACGGACAATCCAGCGCGAAAGAGGCGAATCGGAGTTCTCTGTCGCATAAGACCTGACGTCAGAGGCAGACACATCCGGCAGATTACGTTTGATACGGTGATATTCAATATAGGGAGCAAGAACATGCTCCGAGACAGCGTCATCAACCTGGCTCCACTTACCGCTGCGGGCAGCGTCCAGAGACGTTTTAAACTCTGCATCTGACAGCGCAAAAGTGCTGAGGCTGGCCAGCCCGACGATCAGGCCTGTAAGTACTTGCAGATACGATTTACTCATCGGCTTCGAAAAGACCCCGAATAAGAGATTGTCTGTACAGGTTAGTTCTTATATTCCAGAAAGACACAACAACAACCGCTATGTGGCACAACCGACACGGCTGGTTACTTTCTGTTACTGACACTACCCGAGTTTGGCTCAAAATAACATCAATTTACACTTCCCTTCACCGTATAGTGCTGGCTGTTTCTCATATTGGTCACCACAGGAGCCACCAATGAACGCCAGCCAGATTCTCGGACAGACACTCACGCTTCCAAACGGAAGCATTGTGCCTAACCGCTTTGCGAAGTCGGCACTCAGTGAAACTCTGGGCAGTGTCGATCTGCGCGTCACTAAAGCGCTGCCGAAACTCTATCAGCGCTGGGCTGAAGGTGGTACCGGGCTCAGCTTTACCGGTAACGTGATGATTGACCGCCGCCATCTGGGCGAACCCAACAATGTGGTGCTCGAAGACGATCGTGATATGGAGATGCTCAAAGCCTGGGCAACCGCAGCTAAATCGCAGGGCGGCCTGGTCTGGATGCAGCTTAACCATCCGGGCAAGCAGACCCCAAAGATGCTGAATAATGATCCGATGGCACCCAGCGCCATTCCTTTCCGGAAAGAAATGCAGGCCTTCTTCGGTACGCCGCGGGCCATGACAGAAGACGATATACAGGATTGCATCAAACGCTTCGCGACCGCTGCGGCACTGGCCAAACAAGCGGGGTTCGACGGTGTTCAGATTCACGGCGCACATGGCTATCTGGTCAGCCAGTTTCTGTCCCCTCACCACAATCAGCGGGACGACCGCTGGGGCGGCGAGATAGAAAACCGTATGCGCTTCGTTGTCGAAGTCTATAAAGCCATGCGTGAAGCCACAGGAACAGACTTCAGTATTGGCATTAAGATGAATTCTGCAGACTTTCAGCGGGGCGGCTTTGATGAAAATGACGCAGCCACCGTCGCAACCACACTGGCTGGGCTGGGCATTGATCTGATCGAAATTTCAGGCGGCACCTACGAAACCCCCGCGATGGCTCAGGGCAGCGAGCATCACAATAGAAAACTCGGTAAAGATGAGCCGGTAAAAGAGTCGACCAAGCTGCGTGAAGCCTACTTCCTTGAGTTCGCTGAAATGCTGCGCAGCAAAGTGGATGTCCCGCTCATGGTCACTGGTGGTTTCCGTACCTCCGAAGGAATGGCTGCAGCTGTCGAATCCGGAGCCTGCGATCTGGTTGGCCTCGGCCGTCCACTGTGTGTCGAGCCTGACCTGGTAAAACGCATTCTCAGCGGTGAAGACTTCACCAGCGTTGTTCGCCCGATTAAAACCGGCGTAAAAATGATCGATAAAATGGCATTGATGGAAGTCTCCTGGTACGAACGCCAACTGCACCGCATGGGCAAGGGCAAAGCACCACGCCGCCAGGATCAGGGCTTCTGGTCACTGCTCGACGTACTCTGGTTGATGACATATCGTGGGTTATTCAACCGTGTCGGTCGTTTAAGAGCCTGATAAATGATGAAAGTACTGGTTAACCGCCTGAAAGCCGCCTACGTTTCTGCCTACCTCACGGTTGCCTCGCTGATTTCCGCGTATGCCGTGTGGCAACTGGCAGAGGGTAGTGATGCCCTGACCTGGTCTGGCGTGCTTTTATCGGCCGCGCCGATGGCTCTCGTCATTGGCTTTCTGATGGTCAAGCCAGTGATGGCCCGCACCAGCGCAGATTTGCCTGAAGCACATGTGCCGATTGCTATCGGCGTCGCATTGACTGCGTGGGGCTCGTCGGGAGACAGCTGGCTGCCATTAAGCCTCGCCCTGATCAGCTACGTTGGTTTTCTGTTATACGTGTACTGGTATTCACGCTACGGGCGCGTTAAGAGCGAGGCACTCACGGTTGGCAAGCCCCTACCCGCGTTCACACTCAAAGACGTTAACGGCGATATCATTCAAAGCAGCGAGCTGGCCGGTAAACCTGCTGTCATTCTGTTTTATCGCGGCAACTGGTGCCCGCTATGCATGGCACAGATCAAAGAGATTGCTAAGCAGTATCAGGAGCTTGAAGCCTTGGGCGCTGAAGTGATCATGGTATCGCCACAACCCCACAAATACACACGCGAACTCGCTGAGAAATTCAGTGTGAATTTCCGCTTTATGACCGACAAAGATAATCAGGCTGCCAGAGTACTGGGAATTGCGTCAGAATTTGGCATTCCTACCGGCCTGGAGGCCATGGGCTACGATACCGAAGCACCCATGCCCACGGTGATTATCACCGATAAGCAAGGGACGGTTGTCTGGACGCATGAGACAGATAACTACCGGGTTCGCCCAGAACCAGAGACCTTTCTTGAAGTCATCCGGGCGATCTGATGTCGCTCCAAATACCCTTCAACGCAAAGCGCGTCAGAGGGGTGTGCTCTCTACAGATCAGCTAATTACTGTATAGTAGAGAGCATATTTCAAGTCGATACGGACCCGTTATGCCACGTCAGGTTGTGACCACCGCACTACTTATCACTATAGCAATCAGCGCACTGCTTTCGGGATGCGTCACCGTTTCTCCAGAACGTAAAAACGAAGTTGCTGAAAAACTCGGCTGGGTCACTGGCAGCTGTCTGGCGATACACAATGAAAACCTGAAAATCGGTGATGAATTAACACTGCACCAGGTATCTGATCAAGAGCACAGTAAGACGCTTACGGTCATTTCACGCGCATCCTCCTCTGAGCAATGTGTCCCCTTGCAGAAAGATCGACGCTTCGTAAACCAGCTGACCGATGCAACCTTCTACTATGTGAACGCCGACGAACTGCCGGAGCTGGCGGTGGCCAGTATCAAGGGGTACTCGACCCGAGGAATAAAATTCCGCGCCTGTTACAGCAATCAGGCCGTCCAGTTTTTCGCCTTTAAAGGCGAGCAACAGATCTGGCAGGGCTATTATTTTGTCGCAGCACAGGTTCCGGAAACCTGTCGCGGGTCTCGTTAAGACCCGCTATCACCATTCCAGCCTCCGCCTCCGGGCGTGTGTATGCAAAAGGTGTCACCGGATGCAATATCAGTGGCTGCACAGCCCTGTAACCACTCGATCTTCCCAGACTGTCGCAGAACAAAGTTCACCCCTGTTTTACCCTCTCCGGCACCATTCAATGAGAACGTAGGCACTGATCGGTGACCACTGATAATGTTGGCAGTCATCGGCTCAAGAAAACGAATATGCCTTTCTACACCATCTCCACCGCGGTGCTCTCCTGCACCGCCGCTGAACTGGCGAACATGAAATAGATCAAGTACCACCGGGTAACGCTGCTCCAGAATTTCAGGATCGGTCAGACGGGAATTGGTCATGTGAGTATGAACTGCACTCGCGCCCGCGGCCTTTTCTGTTGCTCCCGCGCCACCACACAGTGTTTCGTAATATTGATAACGCTCATTACCAAAGGTGAAATTATTATTCGTTCCCTGACCACCAGCCATGAGGCCAAGCGCCCCCATTAAGCAATCAACCAGGTACTGGGCTGTCTCGACGTTGCCAGAAACAACAGCCGCGGGATATTGCGGCGCAATAATCGATGCGTCAGGTACCCGGATTTCTAACGGCCGGAAGAAGCCTGCATTCAAGGGCATCTGCTTATTCACAAGCACCCGGAAGCTATAGAGAACTGCCGCCTTTACGACCGACGTTGGCGCATTAAAGTTACCCGGATGCATTGGCTGACCTTTGCGATAGCCGGTACCTTTAAAATCGATCACAGCAGTACGGGAATTATGATCAACATCAATGATCACTTTAAATCGCGTACCATCATCCATGGCATAACTGAAACTTCCGGATGGCAGTTGCGCCAGACAATCACGCAGTGTCTGTTCAGCATTATCCTGCACGTACTTCATGTACGCGTGCACTGTGTCTGAACCATACTGCTGACACAGCCGCTTCAATTCTTCAGCGCCTTTTTCGCAGGCTGCTAACTGAGCCATCAGGTCGGCAATATTCTGATCCGGATTACGGGCCGGATACTTTGCAGACAGGAGCACCTCACGAAGTGAGGACTCCTGAAACTCGCCAGCACGCATCAGGACCAGATTGTCTAACAACACCCCTTCTTCTTCGATGTGCTGACTGTAGGCTGGCATGGAGCCTGGAGTGATCCCACCGATATCCGCATGATGCCCACGCGCCGCGACGAAAAAATCGGCGCGTTGACTATCACTGATAAAGACAGGTTTAACCACTGTGACATCAGGGAGATGCGTTCCACCGTTATAAGGGGTGTTTAATACAAACGCGTCACCCGGCTGCATATCGCTATGCTCACGCATGACAACGTGAATGCTTTCACTCATTGACCCCAGATGAACAGGAATATGCGGCGCATTTGCAACCAGCTCACCCTCGCAATCAAAAACAGCGCACGAGAAATCGAGCCGCTCTTTAATATTGACACTACTTGCCGTTTTTTCGAGTACAAAACCCATCTGCTCAGCAACGGACATAAACAGGTGGTTAAATATCTCAAGTGTTACCGGGTCGTACTGCGCAGACTGATCATCAATCGCTGACGCCTCCATCGATTGCCGCTCCAGTACCAGCGCACCACTGGCTAGGACGTTCAGTTGCCAACCCGGTTCAATAACGTGTGTCGAATTCTGATCGGTCAACAACAGTGGGCCTGTTGCTATAAACCCTTCTGGTAACTCCGCGCGATCATAAACATCGACCTCGTGCCAGCGCCCCTGTGCGTATAGACGCGTTGTTGAGCGCGCTTCTGTATCGCTAGCCGATACCTTTGGTAAATCCGCTTCAGGCAATATTGCCCCTGCCACGGTCACTTCGACCTGCAATGCATCCAGCAAGACGCTTTTCTCAGGGTATATAAATCCGAATAATTGTTTGTGCTGTATTTCAAACGACGCTCTGGCGTCGGCCTCATTGATCCAATCAACCAGCAAAGGGGTGTCCGAGCCTTCATATCGCAGGTAAACCCGCACAGTGCAGTCGCCAGCCAGTGGACTCGCAGACGATAGATTTTTCACTCGCTGCCTGATTTCTGCTGCGGCCACTGACAGTTCTTTTTCAACCGCCTCTTCACCTAACCAGCGCTGATCGGCAATACCAATACCATAGGCAGATAATACGCCCGCCATGGGATGCAGATAGACCGTACTTATTCCCAGGGCAGCAGCAACCGCACACGCATGTTGGCCACCTGCGCCACCAAATGCACTCAAGGCATAGTCCTGTACGTCGTAGCCACGCTGTACTGAAATTTTCTTAACCGCAGCGGCCATGCTCTCGACGGCAATATTCAGAAAACCTTCTGCAAGTTGCTCAGTCGTCCATAGATGCCCTGTTGCCTCGGTGACCTGCTCAGCCAATTCAGAAAATTGTGCCTGCACTGTATCGAGATCCAACGGCTGATTCTGCTCTGGACCAAACACAGAAGGAAAAAATGCTGGATTCACCCGCCCCAGCAACAGGTTGCAATCAGTGACGGTCAGAGGGCCGCCATTGCGATAACAGGCGGGCCCCGGATAGGCTCCGGCAGATTCTGGCCCTACCTGTAGACGGCCATCGGCAAAGCGGACGATAGAACCGCCACCGGCCGCGACCGTATGAATATTCATCATGGGTACTCGCAAACGCACGCCGTTCACGACGGTTTCAGTTTCGCGCTCAAGCGTCCCGGCGTAGTGACTGACATCCGTTGAGGTGCCTCCCATATCAAACCCGACGATGCGCTCAAAGCCATCGGCTTCCGCCGTCCGCACCATGCCGACAACACCGCCTGCGGGGCCCGACAGAATCGCATCACGCCCCTGAAACACTTCGGCTTTGGCGAGCCCACCGTTAGACTGCATAAACTCAAGATCAACTGTCTGAGAAGCCGATAATGCTTCTGCCACCTGGTTCACGTAACGACGCAACACAAGAGAGAGATAAGCATCGGCGACGGTTGTCTGGCCACGCGGAACAATTTTGACCAGAGGGCTGACGTCATGACTGAGAGAAATCTGGGTATAGCCAATATGCTGAGCAATTTCGCGAATGCGTTTTTCGTGCGCCGGATAACGGTATGCATGCATCAACACAACCGCGACACACCGGAACCCTTGATCATAGGCTTCCTGAAGCTGAACAAGAGTCGCTTCTTCATCGAGAGCAAACTCCACCGTGCCATCAGCCCGAACGCGTTCAGAGACTTCGTAAACTCGGTCATAGAGTGGTTCAGGTAAATGAATATTGGTCGCAAAAATATCAGGGCGGGTCTGATAACCAATATCCAGCTGGTCCCGTAGCCCTTTGCTGATCAGAAGAACCGTCGGCTCTCCTTTGCGCTCAAGCAGAGCATTGGTAGCGACAGTCGTGCCCATACGCACTGACGAAATATCGGTCGGTAAATCAGGGTGGCGAGCCTGCAGGCGCTGAATCCCCTCAACGGCTGCATCCGCATAATGATCGGGGTTCTCGGATAAGAGTTTGTAAGTCAGTACCCGTTGATCTGGCGTTAAGGCAACGATGTCAGTAAAGGTGCCGCCCCGGTCTACCCAGAACTGCCAATGTGTTTGCTGTGAAGCTGATGCCATGATCCGCGCTGCCTCTGAAAATCTGAATCAGCGCGGATGATACCATCACGGCATATTCGCGACCCAGCGTGCGACAGCCTTCAGGTCTTCGTCACTCATATTGCCAACGACCGCAGTCATCGGAGAATTCTTTCTCGACTCATCGCCCTGCTTAAACTTCAGCAATGTCTTCTCAAGAAATTCGTACGGCTGACCCGCAATCCGGGGATACGTGTGACTGCCATGCCCTTTGTCACCATGACAGGCAAAGCACAACGACTGATACACCTGCCGCCCTTTCATATCGGGTTCGGGCCGGTTATCGCGAGGGGTTACAGGTTTATCTGCGAAGTATACAGCTACCGCAACGCGCTCTTCTGCGCTCAGGATTTCCGCCAGTTTGCTCATCACGTAGTTTTTGCGTGTTCCCGAGGCGAACTTCTCAAACTGAGTAAACAAATAAGCGGGATTCTGGCTGGCCAGATTCGGCACATAGTCGCGCACGGAATTACCGTCCTTGCCATGACAGCGGAAGCAGAACTGTGCTCGCTCCTGCCCTTGTGCATTGGCCTTCTGGCGAGCTTCAGGGTCAGCCACAATATTTTCAAACTGCTGCAGTAATCTGGCCGCTTGCTCTGGGCTATCCGCAGACGGAGTGTCAGCACTCGCAATTGCAGAGAAAGAAGTCAGTAAAACGACAGCCAGGACACAAAGACTGATATTAATAAGGCGATTACTCATGAAAAAGACAACTCTTGCAGGCATAACGATCGTGAGCGCCGAACATACTCAAGGCCGCCAGCCTATGGCCAGCGGCAAATAATACCTGAGTGTCTATTTCTTGCTGAAAACTGACTCAGATCAGTATTTACGAAAGCTGTTTTACATCGGAGAAAATAAACGTGCTGTGTGTGCCACGCACTCTGAGTTATCGAAACAGAAGGTCATAGGAAGCTCGTTTGTCAGTGGTGTTTCCAGACCAAATAACATCAGATGCAGACCACCAGGCTCAAGCGTCACGGACTCTCCTGCGGGGACTTCGAGCGAGTCGATCTGACGCATTTTCATTACGCCATCTTCGTGCAAATGTGTGTGGATCTCGATGGAGCTGGCCCATGGGGCCGATACTGAAACCAGGCGCTGCAGTTCATTACTGGTGTTGGTCAACGTCATAAATGCAGCACTCATGCTACGCCCCGGAACAGGTTCACGAACATACGGGTCATTAATAATGACAGAATCAGCAGAAGCAGAGATCGAGACAAGCGCGGTTACCGCAAAACCGAGGGCGTATTTCAGACAGAATTTCATCATGGACAACCTTAATTACAACCAAAACCAGACTTCTGCCTGCGACAGTCAGAAGACGCCCGATAATACGCCATACAGCGGCGTATTCAGAGCGGCAGATTGTCGCACAGGCGACTGGTTATCACACTGCCGGGCGCCAGTTGACGGCGTCTTCGAGGCTGTCCAATGGTCGGGTAAAATAGTAGCCACCCAGACCATCAACCCCTGTCTGACGCACGGCATTGACGTCAGGAGCCTCTTCCAGCCCTTCCGCCAGTACCAACAGGTCCAGGTTGTGTGCAATCTGCACCATACTCTGAATATAGAATTTATGATCCTGTGCCAGATGCACACCGCGGTTAAAACTGCCGTCGATACGCACATAGGCCAGTGGCAAGCGTTGCAGATAGGCGAATGCCATGGTGCCCGTGCCTACCTGATCAATGCCGACATCGACACCGAAAGGTTGCAGTTTCAGCGCAAGCCGGGCAATCGCGTGTTCTGCTGAGTACAGCGCAAACTCCGGTACCTCAAGCGCGATACAACGCGCCTGTTCAGGGTATCGGGCAAGAAGCTCAGCCAGCGACTGATGGAAACTCTCATCCAGCACAGACGCAGGCGACAGGTTGACGCAAAATCGGACCGGCTCAGCGTTTTTATCAAGGCCGCCCATCGAGTTAAACACTTTCTCAATCACCACCAGGTCAAAACGCGCGGCCAGTCTGTGCTGTTCAATCATTGGCCAAAAGCGAGCCGCTGATAGCGTTTGCCCTTGCCAGCTCACACGGCTGAACACTTCTACCTGCAACAGCTTCTGATCGTGATTAGAAATCACAGGAAGGTATTGCAGCTGAATACTCTGCTCTTCAAGAACAGTATTCAGCAAAGTCCGCCATTCACCTGCGGTCCACTCATCAAACTCAGAATCACTGCGCTGGTACAACTGATACTTAGCCGTAGGCTGGCGCTGTGCCTGACGCAACGCAGCATCGGCACGACTGAAGGCATCCACAGGGTCATCCTGATCCCCCTGCAGGAAAACAGCTCCCATATGGAAGCAGAGTTCGTTTCGCTGAGATAATGCTGAAACGCTCATCAGACTGAACGCCTGCTGCACAATATCGTCAGCCTGAGTTCGGTCAGCACATGGCACAAACAGAGAGAAATCAGCACCAGCGCGACGGCCCAGCAGACTGTGTGGGTAATCGGTACGCCATTGCTCCAGCGATTTACCCAGCAGAGCCAGAAGATCATCACCAGCCTGACGGCCCGCATTCAGGTTGAATTCAGCAAAGTTCTGAATCTGCATAATAACCAACACGCCACTGTGTTCATCATCGCGAGACAGGATATGACCAAACTGCTGATCAAAACCCCGACGGTTGAGCAGACCCGTAGGCGCATCAAGGTACGACTCTTCGCGCAGACGCTCGGTCATTTCAGCCTGCTCAGCGAAAATCGCCTGTAGCTTACGCACCATTTTATTCATGGCTTCCACCACACGACGCAGTTCGCGCGCGCGGGGAATGTTTTCCTGCACCTGAAGATCACGTTCGGAAATTGCCAAAGCCTGCTGCTCAACCCGAACCAACGATCTGAACAACAAGCGCAGTAGCAGTTGCAACGCCACCAGCGCAATCAGCAGCACCCAGGCGAACCAGATCATTTCAGCACTGATCATGCCCCACAGGTCGCGGTACGCAAAATCCGCATGACTGATGACGGTAACCGTACCCAGGCGTTGCCAGCCTCGGGTGACGTCGGCCTCGGCCGGGATAAGCTCAAGGGGCACCAGTTTCTGGAACCATTCAGGCGCACCGCCGCTGCTGAACGCTTCACGAGCGCGACGATGAAGAGTTTCACCGTCGGTCCGGGCAAAAGTGATGTCTTCAAAAAATCCGCGATCAAAGAGCACGTCCATCAGACGGGTCTGCTGCACAGAGTCATCTGCATCAATCTGCGACATAGAAAGCGCCAGAGAGGTAGCCGCATCATACGCCCGACCGTTAAGCTGCTGTTCGAAGTAATCACGTCCATTGATCACAGTAACGACCAGGTTTCCTGCCAGCAACACGACGACCAGCAGACTGGCGAGTAGAGAAAATTGTTGTCTGAGTGTCATGAGCTTATAAGTCCATACCTAGGTTATTCATCCGGACCCGAAGGTCCGTCCACAAATCAAGTTTGTTGGGGTCTCCCAACAGTATCCCCTGCCCCTTCATTTTGTCGAGCCACATTCCATTCGCATTGAAGCTGTAAACCGGATCAAGATCCGGACGTTTACTGGCAGGACGTATCTGATTGATCAGATTATCAAGCACCAGAGGAATGGCATCAGGGGTGGGGAAATACGTCAGTACCATATGTGCCTGATTCAAACGCACCGCCTTAACATAGGTGATACGCAGCTTTGAGACATCCACCCCGATTTTAGACAGGGTGTAATACTTTGCGATTACGTAGTCTTCGCAGTCGCCACCATTGGTACCCAGTGCCTCATAGGGAGTCGCCCAGTAGTCGATCTTTCCCCAGTGTTTATCATCGTTATAAAAAGGCACACGTTTATTAAAGAAGTAATTGACCTCTTCAAGTTTTCTGTCTTCCGGATAGTTGGCCACCCGCTCCATCATGCGACGCCAGTCTTCGATACGACGGCCAGCGCTGTAGTCGTATTCTTTTTCAGCCCGCGCCACCAGATCCTCTGGAACCCACTGATTCACGTCAGCCACCAGAGTCGCTGATATCAGCAACGAACTCCAGAATAGCTTTTCAGACAAAGCAGTAGTCAGACGTTTCAGCTTCATGAACAGTAATGCCAGGCTCGGGTAAACAATGAACGCCCAACAGACCAGAATCAGGGGCTGAATAAACTATAGACGTTCCCAGCATTTTCGCTTTCAATCACTCGCTCAGGGCCCGCCCGCTGGACGCTGCGGCGCTTTTTCGGCAAACTCGCAGCAGAAACACACGCATCTGGATACAACCATGTCACGCATACTCCTTCTGCAAGGGCCTAACCTGAACCTGCTCGGCACCCGTGAACCCCATATTTACGGTTCAACCACGCTGGCGGACATTGAGCAAACGCTGCGCCCTGTTGCTGAAGCCGCCGGGCATGAGCTGGAGCAGCTGCAAAGCAATGCCGAGCACATCCTGATCGACCGGATTCACGCCGCACGCGACGACGGCACCCGCTTTATTCTTATCAACCCGGGTGCCTTCACTCACACCAGCGTAGCGATTCGCGATGCCCTTGCTGGCGTGGCAATCCCCTTCATTGAAGTACACATTTCTAATGTGCATGCTCGCGAGCCATTCCGTCAGCACTCGTACCTGTCAGACATCGCTCAGGGCGTCATCTGTGGGTTGGGTGTACAAGGCTACGAACTGGCGCTGCAGGCTGCCATTACACAGGTAAACGCATAATCATGTCCTGGATCCAGATCCGAATTCATACCAACAGCGAATGGGTAAGCAAAGTCGAAGACACTCTGATGGAGTGCGGCTCGCTGTCTGTCACACTGAAAGATGATGCTGACCAGCCGATTCTCGAACCCGAACTGGGCACGACCCCCGTCTGGGACGAAACCTGTGTCATCGGCCTCTTTGAGGCAACACGAGACCCCGCCGAACTCAGTGCAGAACTGAACAGCGTATTTTTTCTGAAAGCCAAAGCAGACCTGCCTCGTCATAAGATCGAGATCCTCGAAGACAAAGACTGGGTGCGAGAATGGATGGATAACTACCATCCAATGCAGTTCGGCGAACGACTCTGGGTATGTCCGAGCTGGAAAGAGCCTCCGCAGAAGGATGCGGTTAACCTCCTGCTCGACCCGGGTCTTGCCTTCGGTACCGGTACCCACCCAACCACGTCGCTGTGTCTGAAGTTTCTCGATCGTGAAGTAAAAGGCGGCGAACTGGTCGTCGACTTTGGCTGCGGCAGCGGGATTCTGGGTATCGCTGCCCTGCTTTTAGGTGCCAATCACATGGCAGGCACGGATATCGACCCGCAGGCGCTACTGGCCACCGAAGACAACGCTAACCGCAACGGCATCAGCCGTGACCAATATGAAATCTATCTACCAGAGAATACGCCTGAACTGCAGGCCGATATTATGGTCGCAAACATATTAGCTGGCCCGCTTGAGCAATTGGCGCCAACCATTGCAGGACTGACACGTAGCGGTGGTAAACTCGCCTTATCCGGCCTGCTGGCAGAACAAGCCGAGACCATCAGCCAGTGCTACGGTCAATGGTTTGAAATGAACGCACCGGAGCAAGAAGGCGACTGGGTCGTACTCACAGGGATAAAACGCTGAAATGATGTTGTTTACGCAGGTAACCCGTTGTCCTCATTGCCAGACCAGCTTTCGGGTGGGCGATGAGCAGCTGGAGGCAGCAAACGGCTATGTCCGGTGCGGCTCCTGCCTGCAGGTATTTAACGCCACAGAATACTTTGTCGGCGAACGTGAAGAAGCACAACCAGCCCCCCAAGAGACGCTCCCTGCGGAGGAAACCTCAGCCGAAACCGTGACTGAGCCGGTCAGCGATCATGCCAATGATACCGCGACCGACACTAAGCCCGAGCCGCAATCTTTCGCGTTTACCTTCGCCGACGATGAGCCAGAGCCAGAGCCAGAGCCAGAGCCAGAGCCAGAGCCAGAGCCAGAGCCAGAGCCAGAGCAGCCTACGGCGAAGATTTTTGAATTTGAACCCCTGTCTCCATCACGCGCCGCACAGCAAAAATCCGCCGTCGCAAACCATCTGATCGACCTCTCAGAAGAAGATCACGAAGACACGACCGACGATGAGCTGGACCTCGAAGATTCTATGCTTATTTCGGACGACGGTATTATTCATGCGCCCTCTACAAATCAAGAGCACAGAAACACCGAGCGCAGAAATAATGACAAGGACGAGCATCAGCCTGACGAGTTTCCGACTGAAGAAACCGAACCGTTTGTAACAGACGACATCACAGCGTTTGATGTCAGCAGCGTATTAGATGACTCTGATGGCAACGCCGAAGATATCCCGGACGTCATCGCTGACATTATGGAGGCAGATCAGCCTGATCTGCCGACCGACACCCCAGATGAATCGCCACTGCCATCGACGGATACACCGGAAATTTCCAACCCGGATATCACCAGGCCAGACACACAGACGCCTGAAATTGATCTGCCCGATAGCGATTCTCCAGAAATAGAGTTCCCTCACAAAGAGCCCGCGGAGCCTAGACTACCGGAAGAGGCACCCGAGCAGATACCGGACGAACTTCCGCTGCCTGACGTTGAAGAACCCGAAGAACTGCCTCCAGCACCGCCTGCGGATATTCCAGCGACCGAGCCCGCTGAAATACCCGATGTGCCCGAGCAGCAAGTACCTTTTACGCCGCAACAACAAGTACCTTTTACGCCACAACAAGAGGTACCTTTCATTCCTGAACGGGATGATGATTCGGTGCCGGTCGATTTTATTTCTGACGCGCCTGATGACTCTCCCTATAAGAGCTCAGACGATGACTTTGCCAGCCTGCTCGACGATGCGGTTGCCGAGGCCAGCGAAGACAGCACTTCACTGGATGAATTGCTGGAAAACATTGATGACGAAAACGCTGATGACGATGATGACGATTTCCTCATCCACGACGATATGGAACCGGGCAACGCGCTTGCAGACCTGATTGGCGAAGAAAAAAAGGCTCCGACGGATACCGACGACAGCCTGCTCGAAAACCTCGAAGATCTGGTATCGGACGATTACTCAGATATTCTCGCCTCAACGCCCGACGAGCACGATGATAGCCAGTACGAAGATAAGTGGGCACTGGACCTGATCAATCAGGAACCTGAGACGCCATCAACCAAAGACGACCTGACTGCGCCTGACCTGGATACGATAGAGGCCTTTGAACAAGGCGAAGAGTTCTCTTTTACTGACATCCACAACCGCAACAGTGGTAAGCAATCCACCAGCGAAGTGAACTTACCAGGGGGGATGGAGACTGCGTCCCACGATGAAGGCTACACCGACGACTATTATGATAGCTATGCCGACGACACCGAAGAGGATCTGATTGCAGAACCTGACCCAATTGTCGAAGAGATTGCCTACCCGGACACATTCCAGGCAAGCTCGACGACCCAAAACAGCAGCGAAACTGACTTTGCAGGTTTTACCGACGCACAATATGAAACCGAAACCCTGGATGGCAACCTGAACTTCAGTCAGGGCATCAATCTTGATATACCCACCGCCGAGCTGGACCCGCTGGAGCTGGAACAGCAGAAACCAAGCAACTACACAGGCCTCTGGTCAATCGGTGCTGCGATAATGATTGTGGTCGCCGTGGCTCAGATCGGCTGGTTCCGCATGGACACACTGGCGAAGAATGAACAGTTGCGTCCAGTCTATACCGCCGTGTGTGATCTTGCTGGCTGTCAATTACCGGGCATTCAGGACACAAGCCTGATACGCGCAGCTAACACAGTATTCAACCCCCACCGCAGCATTGCCGATGCATTGGTCATCGACACTCTGCTGACAAACAGTGCCGGTTACGCACAGCCATACCCTGACCTTGAGCTCGAGTTCCGAGACCTCAATGATCGAATTGTCGCGCAGCGCACTTTCTCGCCTGAGGAGTACCTTGCAGGAGACGTCATGCCGGGCGATCTGATGCCATCACGAGTGCCTGTTCATATCGCAATTGAAGTGATCAACCCCGGCCCAGAAGCCGTCAGTCGTCAGATTTACATACGCCCCAACCAGTAAAAGTCAATGCTGAAATTGCGCAAAATATGCGCAGTTTTCCCTTTATTCATAAAGGGGTTGGGAGTATCATAGCGCCTCTTTTTCAGCACACTTTTTAACCAGAAGGCACCAGTCTTCCATGCCTGCTATTGGCCCTTACACGCTTCCGAACCCAGTGGTTCTGGCTCCAATGGCAGGAGTCACCGACCGCCCCTTCCGGCAATTGTGCCGAGAGCTTGGTGCTGGCCTGGTGGTGGGCGAAATGGTGTCAGGCAACCCTGATCTGCGGAACACCCGCAAATCAAAGCTGCGCCTGGATCACAGCGGTGAACCCGAGCCAATTGCCGTTCAGATTGTCGGTGGCGACCCACTGGTAATGGCCGAAAGTGCCGTATTCAACGTCAGCAATGGCGCCCAGATTATCGACATCAACATGGGCTGCCCGGCGAAGAAAGTCTGCAACAAGGCTGCCGGTTCTGCGTTACTGCGCGATGAACCTCTTGTGAAAGATATCTTGCAGTCGGTCGTTGAAGCCGTGGATGTGCCGGTCAGTCTGAAAATCCGCACTGGCTGGTCACCCGACATGCGCAACGCAATCCGTATCGCCGAGATGGCAGAAGCGGCAGGCATAGTATCACTGGCGGTACACGGCCGGACCCGCGCCTGCGGTTATGGCAACACTGTCGAATACGACACCATCCGCGACGTGAAACAAAGCGTCAGCATTCCGGTGTTCGCCAACGGTGATATCACTTCAGCGCAGAAGGCCGCTGAAGTTATGCAG
>Ga0208203_1000506_pt1 | contig 17527 bp, 20 predicted proteins | sample DeeseametaMP2914_FD_184167 | JGI IMG/M metagenome (GOLD analysis project Ga0208203, IMG submission 184167) | Marine microbial communities from the Deep Atlantic Ocean - MP2914 (SPAdes) | ecosystem: Environmental > Aquatic > Marine > Oceanic | place: West of Santa Cruz de la Palma, Atlantic Ocean...
GCCGCCATAAGACAGCCCCACCGAGCCGATGACCGGATCGCTGCCCTCGTACTTCAGGTTGGGTAAGTTAATCTCTGCCCAGTCGATGATGCGCGAGATGTTGGCGCAGTCGAGGTCCGGGTCCATGACGGTGATCTGTCCAGTGCTGTCGCCAAAACCCCGCTGGTCAAAGCTGATCACGTAGTAGCCCTTGTCCAGCCACGCCTGGCGCGCGACATCACCGGAGACATCGGCGGTGGTAAAGTTTTCCAGTGGACCGGGATTTTCGAGATTCTTCGCCCGCGAAAGACCGAAGCCATGGCCGTGAATAATCAAGGGTACGGCGCGGCCTGTCGGGTTTTCCGGGGTATAGGCCGTAAATGCAATGGTCTCGCCATCATCGGCGGTAATGGATTGGTCGGCAAAGGTCTTTGACTCGGCGACACCGCCGCCACCATTGCCACCGTTGCTGTTATCCGAACTGCTGGAACTGGAAGAACTGCTGCCGCAGGCGGCGATGCTAGCCGCCAGTGCTGCGACAATGATGCCGCGGAACCAAAGGGAGTTGGAATGCATGGGAACGTGTCCATCTTGTTTGTGTTATTGCACAAAAGTATAGGGCCGAGTATTCGTGTTAGGAAGGGATAATCCGCCAAATATTGCCTTTTCTTCGTCGAATGTGATGCATTTGTTATCATTCTGAGCACTAAGTTTCAGCTTGACTGAAACGCCGTTACGACATCATTGGTGTGCCCATGCTGACCACGCTCTGCCGCCGCGCAGACTACCGAAATGACATCGACCGATTGGCTGTTCTGTCGCTCATGGATTGTTACGCAAACGATCCTATGGGAGGCGCCGAGCCATTATCTGCCGACGTTCGCGAGCGCCTGTGTGATGCGCTGGCTGAGCATCCTGGTGCGCTTAGCATCATTGCGTGGCAGGGCGATCGCGCTGTCGGTCTGATCAATACCTTTCTCGGATTTTCTACGTTCAAGGCCAGGCCGCTAATGAATATTCACGATGTGATCGTGCGACCCGAGAATCGCCGTCAGGGGATTGCAGCGCTGATGCTTGATGCCGTGGTGAGCGAAGCGCGACAGCAGGGCTGCTGCAAGCTTACGCTGGAGGTGTTGGAAGGCAATCGCGCGGCGAGGCAGCGTTATCTGGACAGCGGCTTTGTCGACTATCAATTGAAACCGGAGTTCGGTGTTGCCCGGTTTATGGAAAAAGCCTTGTAGGAGTTCGTCCGTGTCCCCGCTTGCCGCAAAACGCATCGTAATTCTCACCGGGGCCGGTATCTCGGCAGAGTCCGGTATTAAAACCTTTCGTGCCGCTGACGGCCTGTGGGAGGAGCACCGAATAGAGGACGTCGCCACGCCGGAGGGCTTTGCCGCGAATCCCGAGAGGGTGCAGCGCTTTTACAACGGGCGCCGGCGGCAGTTGTTGTCTGATGCCGTTAAGGTGAACCCGGCCCATATCGCGCTGGCCGAACTGGAGAAACGCTTTGCCGGTGAGTGTTTGCTGGTTACGCAAAATATCGATGACCTGCATGAGCGAGCAGGCTCCGATGATCCCATACACATGCATGGCGAGTTGCTGAAAATGCACTGTACTCGAAGCGGCGAGGTTTTCGAGATTCACGGCGATATTCACGCCGAGCTCAGTTGCGCCTGTTGTGGAAAAACCGGAACGCTGCGTCCCCACGTCGTGTGGTTCGGGGAAATGCCTTTGCAGATGCCGCGCATTGAGGCGGCGCTGAGCCAGTGCGATCTGTTTATCGCCGTGGGTACGTCGGGCAATGTTTACCCGGCAGCAGGCTTTGTTCAGCTTGCTCGCCATGCAGGGGCACACAGTATTGAGGTCAATCTTGAAGCCTCATCCCAACACAGCTACTTTGATGAGCATCGTCACGGCCTCGCCAGTGAGGTGTTGCCCCGGTTGTGTGAGGAGATTCTGGCGGCGTCGTAGCGGCCTTCCAGGCGAGAGGGAGTCACCATGAAAAGCTTTATTGTCGATGCATTTTGCAGCCAGCCCTTTACCGGCAATCCAGCGGCAGTCGTACTGCAAAGTCGTGCCCTGGATGATACGGATATGCAGCGCATTGCCGCAGAATTCAATCTCTCGGAAACGGCGTTCCTCCAACCACTGGACAGTGCGGGTGAGCACTGGTCGCTGCGCTGGTTTACCCCGCTGGCCGAGGTCAATCTATGCGGGCACGCGACTCTGGCGGCCGCCCATGCCCTTTGGGACCAGTGCCAGATTGATGCGAGTTGTCTGCGCTTTGATACACGCAGCGGGGAATTGCAGGTGAGTCGCTGTGGCGAGTTGCTAAGTATGAATTTCCCCCGCTGTCCTACCGCGGAGCAGCCGCTATCTGCGTGGGCAGAAAGCCTTGGTCTCCCTGCCGTTGCTGCGGCGGTGGCGGGCGAAGATCTGCTGCTGGAACTGAAAGACGAGCGCGCTGTACGCGCTTATTTGCCCGATATGGCGGCGATTGCGGCGCTGCCCTGTCGCGGTCTGATTGTCACCGCGGCGGGTGAGTCGGTTGATGTGGTATCGCGCTTTTTCGCCCCATCTGTCGGGATTAATGAAGACCCGGTAACCGGTTCGGCGCACTGTGCCTTGGCGGATTATTGGTCGGGCAAGCTCGGTAAGTCTCAACTCAGCGCCGAGCAGTTGTCGTCGCGCGGTGGCCAGCTATGGCTGGCGTTGCAGGACGACCGGGTCGAACTGCGCGGTCGCGCGCATACCGTACTCAGCGGCGACCTGCATTACTGAGGCGCTAGCAGCGCGCCGCGATGATGGCGATAGCGGCTGGGTGCCAGTCCGACGACCTTCTTGAACTGCCGGGAAAAATAATACACGTCATCGTAGCCCAGCGCGGAGGACACCTCTTTGACAGACATGGTGGTGCTGTCCAGCAAATAGCAGGCGCGCTGCACCTTCATATGGATAAAGTACTGGATGGGCGATTGTCCGCTCCAGGCTTTAAACTTCTTGATGAAGTGATATTTCGACACATTCACACTGGCCGCCAGTGCGTCCAGGCGGAGCTGTCCGTGAATATGTTCCTGCATGGTGGCGCGGACCCGCGCCCAGTCAAGATTGCCGTGATCACTCTGCCCTTGTCGTGCGAGCAGTGCGATGTAGCTCAATAACGCCTGTAGCTGATGGCAGCCCTGAATAAACTCCGCCAGTTGGTAGGCGCCGCGTCTAAGTTCCGACAGCCCGTCGAAAACGCGCACCACCCTGGCTTGTACGCCGATGTGAAAACGCGGTGAACTCAGGCCGCAATGCTGACACAGTGTTTCGGCGAGCCTGCCGTTGAAGTGCAGCCAGTAGATCGTCCAGGGGTGTTTCCTGTCTGCTTCATAGCGGTGGGCAATCCCCTTTGGCAACAGGATCAAATCGCCGCTGCGAATGCGGTAGTGGCGCTCTCCGCACTCCAGTTGCCCGGCGCCGTCAACGCAATAAATCATCAGATAATTGTCGTGCTGTGGACGCGCCATGCGATGGCCCTGAGCGCGGGGGTAGTAGCCCATTGCGAGCGGATAAAGAGCCTCGCTCAGGGGGTGTTTACCCAGTTGTTTGGCCAGCCAGCCGGGGGTCAGAAAACGAACCCCATCCGCAGGCAGCGGCCAGTCAGAGGTCATTGCCACGGCATTTCTCTCTCGGCGGTGCGTTATTGGTATTCCGCAATATCGTCCATCATATCGGCAAGATAAGCAATCCAGCCGCGTGTCAGCATGTGGTCATATGGCCTGCTGTTATCCATTGCCCGGTGCCGGGCCGAAGAACGAGGACGGTTTTATGGCTACTCATATAAGAGATCAACGCAATGAGGCCGTGCAGCTGACAGCGATGATGGCGCGTGCTCGCGCCGCTCAAAAGCAGATAGAAAATTACTCGCAAGAGCAGGTTGATGCGCTGATTACCGCGATGGTATGGGCTGTCGTCAAACCTGGGGTGGCTGAGGAGATCGCTCGTTTTGCGGTGGAAGAAACCCAGCTCGGCAACTTCGAAGGTAAGTACCTGAAAATCTTCAGCAAGACGCGGGCAACCCTGTTCGACATTATCAACGATAAGTCGGTGGGGGTGATTGAAGAGGATCATGAGCGCAATATCGTCAAAATCGCCAAGCCCGTTGGCGTGATCGGTGCGTTGGCACCTTGCACAAATCCGGAAGCCACACCGGTGATCAAGGCCATGTTCGCCCTCAAAGGACGCAACGCGATTATCATTGCGCCTCACCCTCGCTCAAAGCTAACGAACAAGCTTATCTGTGACCGGATGCGCGCCGCCCTGCGGGAATGCGGTGCGCCGGAAGATTTGGTGATCGCCATTGAGCAGCCGACCCTGGAGTTGACCAATGAGCTGATGAAACAGTGCGACCGCATTTTGGCGACGGGGGGCGCGGCGATGGTCAAGTCGGCGTATGCCAGCGGCACGCCAGCCCTGGGCGTCGGCGCCGGCAACGCGGTGATTGTGGTGGACGACACAGCAGACCTTGGCGAAGCGGCTGAGAAAATCCGTATTTCCAAAACGCTGGATCTGGCCGCGTCGTGCTCGTCAGACAACGCCGTCATTGCGCTGGAGTCGGTAGCGGATAGCCTGCTGGAAAAACTTCAAGCGGAGGGAGGCTACCTCTGCAATGAAGATGAAAAACGGCGCCTGCAAAACAGCATTTGGGAAGATGGCCATTTAAATACGCAGATTGTTGCGCAGCCTGCCTCGGTACTGGCGGCCTTGGCACAGATTAATCTGCCGAATGGGAAAACATTTTTTATCGTGCCTGAACACGGCGCGGGGGCGGACTATCCGTTTTCGGGTGAAAAAATGTCGGTGGTCATGGCGTTCTACCGTGAAGCCACACTGGACGCCGCCATCGCAAAAACCAACGCCATTCAGGCCTATCAGGGCCAGGGGCACTCCTGTGGGATCTACTCCCGCGACAATGACAATATTCTGCGTTTTGCTGCCAAGACGTATACGTCACGCGTCATGGTCAATCAGCCCCAGGCACCCTCAAACAGTGGTAATGTGTGGAACGGCATGCGCCAGACCTTTTCGCTTGGTTGCGGAAGCTGGGGCGGCAACGCTACTAACAACAATATTAGCTGGCAGGATCTGGTCAATGTGACGTGGGTGTCCAAGCCTCTTGCTGAACCCAAGCAGTTGCCCGCCGACGAGCTGCTGTTTGCTTCGGCCATTGCAGCGGAGCAGCGTCGAGCGCTGCAGTCACCCGCGTAATAATCTGCGATCCAGCAGCTGTTAATTCGGTACGGTCGATGAACTTTGAATTAAACGACGAACAGCAGGCCTACGCGAGCAGCGCCCGGCAGTTTGCCGACGGTGTATTCAAGCCCAATGCGGCGCGTTGGGATGCCGAGCATATCTTTCCTAAAGACGCACTGCGCCAGGCCGGTGAGCTGGGCTTTATGGGCATGTACACCCCCGAGCCGGCGGGTGGCCTCGGGCTGAGTCGGCTCGACACCAGCGTGATCGTGGAAGAGCTGGCAAGAGGCTGCACCTCTACCGCGGCCTTTTTGACCATCCACAATATGGCGACCAGTATGATCGGCCACTACGGTCAGCCCGCATTGATCGAAGCGCAGTGTCCCGGTTTGGTTGCCGGTGAGCGGCTGGCGTCATATTGCCTAACGGAACCGGGCGCGGGGTCGGATGCCGGTAATCTGCGCAGCAGCGCCAAGCGCGATGGCGACCACTACGTCGTCAACGGCAGCAAAATGTTTATTTCCGGAGCGGGTTCCACTGATCTGCTGGTGGTAATGCTGCGCACGGGCGATGCTGGCCCGAAAGGGATTACCGCCTTTGCGATTCCCGCCGATAGCGAGGGCATCAGCTACGGCAAGCCGGAAGAAAAAATGGGCTGGAACAGCCAGCCAACGGCCACGGTCACCTTCGACAATGTACGGGTGCCGGTTGGCAACCGTCTGGGCGAAGAAGGGCAAGGCTTTAAAATTGCCATGCAAGGTCTGGATGGCGGTCGCATCAATATCGCTACCTGCTCCATTGGCACCGCGCAGGCGGCGCTGGAAACAGCCACCGCCTACGTGAAAGAGCGAGAGCAGTTCGGGCAGGCGATTGCCGACTTTCAAAACACCCAATTCAAGCTGGCCGACATGGCCACCAAACTGGTTGCCGCGCGGCAAATGGTGCGATTGGCGGCTTTCAAACTCGATACCGGGCACCCCGAAGCCAGCTCCTATTGCGCCATGGCCAAACGCTTCGCCACCGATGTGGGGTTTGAGGTGTGCAACGACGCGCTGCAATTGCATGGCGGCTACGGCTACATCCGCGAATACCCGCTGGAGCGCCACCTGCGCGACAGCCGCGTGCACCAAATACTGGAAGGCACCAACGAAATCATGCGGGTAATCATTGCCCGCCGCTTATTAATGGAAGGCGCACTGGAGGTGATCAAATGAGCACGAGCCCCACTGAAAAACTGTTGTTGGACATCTGCGAGCACACCGCTGTGATCACCATCAACAACCCGCCCGCCAATACCTGGGATGCCGAATCCCTGATTGGCCTGCGTCAGATCGTTAGTGAGCTGAATGTCAATCGCGATATCTATGCGCTGGTGATTACCGGCAGCGGCGATAAATTCTTTTCCGCGGGCGCCGACCTGAAAATGTTCGCCAGCGGCGACAAGGCCGTGGCGCAGGATATCGGTCTGAAGTTTGGTCAGGCCTTTGAAGCGTTGGCGGATTTTCGCGGCGTATCGATTGCGGCGGTTAACGGCTTTGCCATGGGCGGCGGGCTGGAGTGCGCCATGGCCTGCGATATTCGCATTGTTGAGCGCCAGGCCAAACTCGCCCTGCCGGAAGCCAAGGTTGGTCTGTTGCCCTGCGCGGGCGGCACTCAGCGGCTTACCGCGCTGGTCGGTCCCGGCTGGGCCAAGCGCATGATCCTCTGCGGCGAGCGCATCGATGCCGAAACCGCTCAGCGTATCGGACTGGCAGAAGAGGTGGTCGATTCCGGTGAGGCGAAATCAGCGGCCATGAATTTAGCGGCGTCGGTAGCCGCCCAGAGTCCGGTAGCGGTAAGCTTCTGCAAGGAGCTGATTCATGAAGCCCGCGATGCGGTGATGCCAAAAGGTCTGATCCTGGAGCGCGAGCGCTTCATTCAGTTGTTCGACACCGCTGACCAGAAAGAGGGTGTGAACGCCTTTCTGGAAAAACGCCAACCGGAGTGGAAAAACGCGTAATGAGCATAACGACGCAGGATGTCCTGTTTGAAGAACGCAGTACGGCCAGTGGTCAGAAGCTGGGCATTATCACCCTCAATATTGAGAAAACCCTCAACTCGCTGAACCTCGACATGGTTGAGGCCATGCTGGCCACCGTAAAGGACTGGCGCGAACGCAGCGATATTGCCTGCCTGTTCATCACTGCTGCAGGTGAAAAAGCGTTCTGTGCCGGTGGCGACGTACAGGCGCTATACCGCTCTGCGACCGAACAGCCCGGCGGCCCTTGCGACTACGCCGAACGCTTTTTTGAACTGGAATACCGGCTCGATTACGCACTCCAGCAATTCGGTAAGCCCGTGGTGGTGTGGGGCCACGGCATTGTAATGGGCGGCGGCCTGGGGATTTTTGCAGCGGGCAGCTACCGTGTCGTCACCGAAAAATCCCGTCTCGCCATGCCCGAAATCACCATTGGTCTTTACCCCGACGTGGGTGGCAGCTACTTCCTCAACCGCATGCCGGGCAGTAACGGCCGCTTCCTGGCGCTGACCGGCGCCTCGTTCAATGCCACCGACGCGCTGTATCTCGGTCTGGCGGAAGGCTTTATTGAGCACCGCCTGCGCGACGACGTATTAGCGGCTATGAGCGAGGAACTGTGGTCAACCAGTGTGGGCGACAATCACGAGCGCTTGATGGAGTTGATGCGCAAGTTCGTGCAGGCCAGCGCTGATGCGCGTCCAGCAGGGCAGGTTGAAGCCGCCAGCGCCGAAATAGAGCGGGCTTGTCAGGGCGGCGACCTGGATATTATCGAGCACATCTGCGCGCTGCAAAGCGACAATCCCTGGCTGCAAAAAGCGTCGGCGACGCTGGCCGCAGGCTCGCCGCTCAGTGCCCGTTTGATCCTTGAACAGCTGCGCCGAACCCAGCGCTTGCCGCTTCGCGAGGTGTTCAGCGCCGAGCTGACCCTGTCGACAAATATCGTGCGCGGCAGTGACTTCGCCGAGGGCGTACGCGCATTGCTGATCGACAAAGATAAAAATCCCCAGTGGCGCCACAATAGCGCTGCGGCGGTTGGTGAGGATGAAGTGGGTGCTTACTTTGAGTCGCCCTGGCCTGAACACCCACTCCGGGATTTATAAGCGAACCCAATAATAATCGCGAACGGCGTTCACATCGCCACCAAGACGCCGCCTCGGCGGCGTGAAGGAGAACCGCATGAGCAATATCGCCTTTATTGGCCTGGGCAATATGGGTGGGCCCATGGCTGCCAACCTGATGACTGCTGGCCATAGCCTTACCGTCTTCGACCTTTCAGAGGCGGCCATGCAAGCGCTGGCTGAAAAGGGGGCACGTTGCGCCAGTTCAGCCTTGGAGGCGATAGAGGGCGCAGAGGTGATACTCAGTATGCTGCCCGCAGGTAAACATGTGGCGGGTCTGTATCTCGGGGAAAACGGCCTTATCGCCAAGGCGGCGAAAGGCACTCTTATCCTGGATTGCAGCACCATCGATGCCGAAACGGCGCGTCAGGTGGGGGCCGCCGCCGAAGCCGCCGGGTTGGCCATGCTCGATGCGCCGGTTTCTGGCGGGGTGAAAGCCGCGCAGGCCGGAACCCTGGCCTTTATGTGCGGTGGCAGCGAAGCGGGATTCGTGCGGGCAGAAAAAATCCTGTCGGGGATGGGCAAGAAAATCTTCCACGCTGGCGATCACGGCGCCGGACAAATCGCCAAAATGTGCAACAACATGCTCCTGGCTGTCCACATGATCGGCACTGCAGAAGCGCTGCAACTGGGCATGAACAACGGCCTTGATGCGGGTGTGTTGTCCGAAATTATGAAAAACAGCTCGGGTGACAACTGGTCCCTTCAAAACTACAACCCGGTGCCGGGTGTCATGCCCGGTACGCCCGCCAGTAACGACTACCAGCCCGGCTTCATGGCCCAACTCATGCTCAAAGATCTCGGTCTGGCCATGGAAAACAGCCTTAAAACCCAAAGTGCTGTACCCATGGGCGCAATGGCGCGTAGCCTTTACGCCAGCTTTGCCGGTAAGGGCAACAGCCAGCGCGATTTCTCCGCCATTATTGAAATGATGCAGGGTGAATAAGCGGGGTAGTGATAAGAAGGGCTAGTGCCTGAGTTGATCCAGCGGGCTCATCGAGCCTGCATAGTGACGCCCTAAAACGTGGGTGTAAATCTGCGTTGTGCTCAAATCGTTATGGCCAAGTAATTCCTGAATCGTTCTGATGTCATTGCCCGACGCCAGCATGTGGGTGGCAAAGGAATGGCGGAACGTATGACAATTTACTCGCTTGCGCGTAATCCCCGCCCGCAGTACGGCGGGCTTCAAAAACTTCCTGACGACCGTGTCGTGCAAATGATGGCGACAGAGCTGGCCTGTGACGGGGTGATCACAGAGCGTTGAGGCGGGAAACAAAAATGCCCAAGCATCATTGCGATAAGCGTCGGGATACTTTCTGGAAAGCGCATAAGGCAGCGAGCAACCGATACCGGAAATGTTGTCCTCGCGCTGCTGGCGAATGCCCGCCTCTATTGCCGATGCCAGCGTATAACACAATGTATCGGCTAGAAGTGTCTGCCTATCTTTATTGCCCTTACCGTCGTGAATCGTAATGGTGCGATTATCAAGGTCAATATCCTTAACTCGAAGCCTCAAGCACTCTGTCACTCTCAGACCGCTGCCATAGAGTAACTCGATAATAAGCCGATTCCGGCCTTCCAGCTGCGCCAGAATTCGCGACACCTCATCCGGCGTCAGTACCGAGGGTAATGATCGTTGCTTGTTTGCGAGTTTAAATCCCAAGTCACCCAGTGGCTGATTCAACACCTTGTGGTACATAAACGCCAACGCATTCAGGGCAACTTTTTGAGTGTTAACGGCTACATGTTGATCATTGGCAAGCATCGACAGAAACCGTGAAACTTCATCCTTGCCAGCGTCCTTGGGATGGCGCTTGTCGATGAAGTAGATGAACTTCCGTATCCAGTACAGATACGTTTTCTCTGTGCGCAAACTATAGCCGCGAAAGCGCATTTCCCGTCGCAGCGACTCGATAAAGGGACTGGGCATAAAACGACATCCAATGTCAAAATTTACTGGTTATATATACAGTATATTTTTTGGGCGTCAAGATTTATGCTCGTTTTTAAGGAATAGAGTGCGCGTTTATCCAGAATAAATAATACAAAACGCAAGAAAAACAGCCACATAGGGACAATGAGGCAAGACATATGAGACCCCCTCTCCAAGATATATGCGCACGCTCGGTTTCTCGGGTGGGTTTTCTTGGTCATTGTAAAATTTCTTCAAGATTTTTAGCGGCTTGCGTGGTATTTATCGAAATTCCCGTCAGGGCAAACCGAGCGTGCTTGTTATTAAAATGTTAAGTGTGAACTTTACGAGATTCTATGATGAGTAAGAAAAAACCACCTGGGCAAAAGGTTTATAGAGATCCAAAGACCGGGAAATTCATCAAACAGCAAGAAAAAGATAAGAGTGGTACCGTCCTAGTTACTGCTGTTGGCGGTGCCATCTTAGGGAATTTAATTGCGCCGGGTATAGGTGGTGCTGTGGTTGGCGCATTACTCGGTGGTGCACTGGGCGCAAATAGTAGCAAGGAGGACGATGATGAATGATTTAACAGTAATCATCGCTATCCTAAGCGGGCTACTTCTGGTCGTATATTTTTTGTGCTCATTCTATGGCAGCAGGAGTAAACCTGAGCTGCTGGAAGCCCTCAGTTTAATTCTAACTAGTAGCGGTGCAGTTTCAGCTGTAAAGCTCGGGTATATATGTTTAGCTGAAGCTTCGCTTTTCATCGGGCAGCTGGAAGACCAAAGGGTTCCAATACTTGCTGGGGCTTTTGCTATCTTATGGGTTTCTGTGTCAGTAACACTAAAACTCTTTATGTCACACATTGAGTACTCAGGAGGCCCTGAGGGTGAAATCACTTAACAAGGCCAAGCACAATCGTGCAATGCAAAAAACGCATTGCACTGGACAGCCTACGCTACGCTTCGGCTGCCTGTGTTGGCGGCGTTAGCTTGACGAGGAAGTTATGTGGAAATTTTCTGGAATAGTTGAGTACCAATGCCTTAAATGTGGTCATGATGGTTCAACTGAAATAGATTCATTTGAGTGTGATGGCGTCGGGTCAAATGAAAGACAAATGGGGCCGGAAAATATCTACGAGTTGTCCTATGTAATTGACTGTCCTGAATGCGAGAATGAAATTGATATAAATTTCACGGCATATGAATACCCAGTTGAATCTTTGAACTATGTAGAATCCCAAATTTCCGGAGCAACAATAAGCGGAGAACCATTTCTCGAGCACCTTCCTGATTTATATGAAGTGCAGCAGTTTGAGATAGCTAAAGCAAGTGCTTCGGAGATAATTCGTGGTATTCAGAGTGACCCAGATCTTCTTCGAGAAATAGACTCACGCCAATTTGAAGAAGTAGTCGCAGAGCTTTTTCGAGAAAAAGGCTACGAAGTAGAATTGACCAAAAGAACACGTGACGGTGGAAAAGATATTATTGCCATCAGTAAGGATCATTTTGGGATCAAGCTGAAATACTTCATTGAGTGCAAGCACTACGGTGAGAAAAACAAAGTTGGTGTAGATGTTGTGCGAAATCTGCACGGCGTGAAAAATACTAAAGATGGGCCAAATAAAACGATTATAGCAACGACATCGTCCTTTACTGCAGATGCTGTAAGTTTTGCCGAAAAGGAGGCCACGAGTAGTTGGGACATATCACTAGCTGACTATAACCAATTAATCGACTGGATCGGGGCTTATGGGCAAGCAAGCTAACAAGCGCATGTTGTCGCAGCGCATAAAGGCTGCGCTGCTGGGACGGCTTACGCGCTGCTTCAGCCGCCCCAAATGCGGGCGTTAGCCCTCACTATGAACGATAAGTGGCACAACCTCTCGTCGGGCGCTGAAGCCGGAGCCTTTTCCCAAACCTTCTGGGAAAGGCACAAGCGCGAGATGGAATCAGGCGAATTCTGGGCAGACCGCATAAAAGGCCTGAGGGGAGAACCTGTTGAGAGGTTGAGGGTGGCAATCGAAAACTTGCCATTGCCGGCAGCTTTCAAGGAGGCGGCGGTCGCAACACGCGCGTTGATTCGCGAGTGCCGGAAGAGCAAGGAGCCGTATGACGATCAACTCGCTCTGTTGTATTGGCTTGCTGCGGTGTATTCCTTCGCAATTCCATTCTCATCGAGGCTCGGTGAGCCCGGATACAACGTGCTCGAATCGGTTCCTGGTGAGGTGCTCAAGGGTCTGGAATTCTCATACAAGCAACTTGGTTACGAAAAGCTAGAACTGCTCAACAAGACCGACATCAAGTGGCTTATCGCGAGTTGGGGCGAGCCTGATGCACATTCTTCGCTGCATGAGCTTCATCAGGCCGTCTGGAAGAAGTATGAGGACGCCCTCATCAAGGAGAGGAAGGAAGAGAACACGAAATTCGCCAAGGAAATGGAGGCGCTGCTCCGCGAGGACATTGAACCTCGGCCTAAGAAGAGCGCCAAGGCTTTACCGCAGAAACAGCGCAAAAGCAAAAAGAGGCGGCGTAAGAGCAACACGAATTGGGTCAATATCGCTATTGCCGTCGCTTTCTTGATCTACATCATTTGGAACGTGGTGCGGTGAGGGCTAACAAATCGTTGCAGCGGACGTTTGACCCGCCGCCCATTTTTGCTACCGCAAAAACGGCCGTCGCCTCAAGCGCCGCTGAACTCAAGCGTTAGGTTTCCGAGTTACCCATGAATCGTAATCTTTGCTGGATATGTGAGGAAAGCCCCGCTGATTCGAAAGAACATATTGTTAAGGCCTCTGATCTGAGGGCTTTATATGGAAGGATATCGCGTGAAATGCCAGTATATTTTCACGGGGGATCGAAAAAGAACGTTCCAGTACGTAGTGCGAAATCCAATCACTTTAAAACCGCGCCTGTGATTTGCAAGCATTGCAATAATTCTGGAACGGCATCTCATGATGAGGCATGGGCTAAGTTTGCACGCTATGCATTGAGTAACTGGAAGTCAATTTCTGAAAATCGAAAGATAAAAATGCAGCGGGTATTCCCGGGGTCTACTCGCAAACATGGCGTTTTAATGCAGCTGTACTTTTGCAAGTTATTTGGCTGTCGTATAGCAGATGAAGGAATTCCGATTGATTTAGCGCAGTTTCGTCAGTCGATATTGAATAACGAGCCCCACCCAGGCCTTTTTCTTGTATTCACAAATAGTCGTATTGATCCGAGAGGCTTGGGATACTCAGGTGTTTCTGAGATACATGCTCTGGAAAAACAAGGCTCCGGTAAGCCTTTGTGTGCTACTTGGTATTACAGTCTAGGAGAGTTCTGTGTACAACTTATGTGGTATCACCCAACCTTTAATGGCAGGCTTTTGCCTTATAGTTGGAGTCCAATGCAAAAAGGCAAGGTCATCAATATACGAACCAGATAAACCTAACAAATACCGGCAGGTGGACAGCCAAAACTCCGCGCCTTTTTGTGCAATCGCTTCGCTCATTTTTGCACAAAAATACGCTCCATTTTGCCTGCCGCTGCGGTAGGCGTTAAATACCCGTAGTAGCGAAATCGAGGGATGAAATTATTTCGTCTCTCATGTGAGAAAGGGAGCCGATAGGTTCCTTCAATAAAGTCGCTGGAACGGATGCAATTTGAGGCGTAAGAAGAAGTAGGCTTTCTCCATCATACGTAACGTTGGGAGTTAATCCTTGCATCTTTTCGTTCTTGAAATGGCTTAGCTTGCCAAGCGGGATCACAATGCGAGTTGCAATGTCCGCAATGAGGTGGTGCTGAATATCAACTAAAAAGGGGTAGGCTTTCTTGCTGGCTCGGTTCGGGTTTTCATAAACATCGAATTGAGCCATTAAAACGTCCTGAAGTCGTCTGAGAAACAGCCACGCTCTTCGATAAAGTCATTGTAAGCGCGAATCGCGCTTTTATTCTCGTCTCGCCATTTTTCGGCCTCAGTGTGTGCAAGCTTCTCTTTAAGTGCTTGCTCAAGTGTCGCAGACAAATTAATGTTTAAAGCCTTCGACTTTGTCAGTAAGTCACTGTTTAAGCTCAGGTTTGTTGCTTTTTTGGGGGCATTCAAGTCGTACAGGGGTTGCATGGTAATTACCTCGTGATGCTTTACGTGCCATTATGCGCATAGTGATGCGCATTGCAAGGCATTTAACAAGCGGCAGTAGTCTGACCCAAAACTCCGATCCTTTTCGTACATTCGCTGCGCTCATTTTTGTAAAAAACGTGCTCCACTTTGCCTGCCCCTAGAGTGGACGTTATGCGCTCTCGGCCAGGCCCACTTGCTGACCAAGTCAACGTTCTTGGTTGGCGCTCATTACGCCCACTTTTCATTGGGGGGAGCTTTAATGCGGCAGGGACTCGTCGCTGAGACTGCTCGCTCTCTGGCAGGTGACGGGCTGGGGAGGGGGTGTCTGGGAGCCGTTTGACCTCGAACTTGCGCCATTTGGGGCTTTGTGACGGCTTTTTGGGGAAAAATTTGGCCCGGATTAGCATAATTTCCCAAAATAGTAGAGAAATTTTTCCTCACTTCCAGTATCGTAGCGAACCATTTTCAACCCAGCTTATTTAGAGACCGCCGTGACTGATCTATCCTTTTACCGCAATATCGGTATTTTCGCCCACGTTGATGCCGGAAAAACCACCACTACTGAGCGTATCCTCAAGCTCACGGGTAAAATTCACAAGCTCGGTGAGACTCACGAGGGTGAATCGACGACCGACTTCATGGAGCAGGAAGCTGAGCGTGGTATTACCATTCAGTCGGCTGCTGTGACCTGTGAATGGAAGGGCCACCGCCTGAACGTCATCGACACCCCTGGACACGTCGACTTTACCGTTGAAGTTTACCGCTCGCTGAAAGTTCTGGACGGCGGCATCGGCGTATTCTGTGGCTCTGGCGGCGTTGAGCCCCAGTCTGAGACCAACTGGCGCTATGCGAACGATTCCAAAGTTTCTCGTCTGATTTTTGTTAACAAGCTCGACCGTATTGGTGCGGATTTCCTGCGTGTTACCGAGCAGGTTAAGAAAGTATTGGGCGCAACACCGCTGATCATGACCCTGCCGATTGGCCGTGAAGACGAGTTCAAAGGCGTTGTTGATCTGCTGAGCAACAAAGCTTACATCTGGGACGATTCAGGCTTGCCTGAAAACTACGAGATCACCGACGTTCCTGCTGACATGGAAGAAGATGTAGCCATGTACCGCGAGCAGCTGATTGAAACGGCTGTTGAGATGGACGACGACGTGATGATGGCGTACATGGAAGGTGAAGAGCCTTCTATCGACGACATCAAGCGTTGTATCCGCAAAGGCACGCTGGAGCTGGCGTTTTTCCCGACTTACTGTGGTTCTGCCTTCAAAAACAAAGGCATGCAGTTGGTTCTGGATGCCGTTGTTGACTACCTGCCCAGCCCGACTGAGGTTAACCCCCAGCCGCTGACTGACGAAGAAGGTACCCCGACTGGCCAATACGCGACCGTTTCTGCTGACGAGCCGTTCCGCGCTCTGGCATTTAAGATCATGGACGACCGTTTCGGTGCTTTGACCTTTATCCGCATCTACTCCGGCAAGCTCAAAAAAGGCGACACGATTCTTAACTCGTTCACGGGTAAAACGGAGCGTGTTGGTCGCATGTGTGAGATGCAAGCTGATGAGCGTAATGAGTTGAGCAATGCGCAAGCGGGCGACATCATTGCGATTGTTGGCATGAAAAACGTGCAAACCGGTCACACTCTGTGCGATCCAGATCACCCCTGTACGCTGGAAGCAATGGTGTTCCCTGAGCCGGTTATCTCTATTGCCGTGGCGGCTAAAGACAAGAGCTCAACCGAGAAGATGGGTGTTGCGATCGGCAAGATGGTTGCTGAAGACCCCACTTTCCGAGTCGAAACTGATGAAGATTCTGGCGAGACCATCCTGAAAGGCATGGGTGAGCTTCACCTGGATATCAAGGTCGACATCCTCAAGCGGACTTACGGCGTTGAGCTGGTTGTTGGTCAGCCGCAGGTTGCCTACCGCGAAACCATTACTCAGAAAGTTGAAGACAGCTACACGCACAAGAAGCAGTCTGGTGGTTCTGGTCAGTTCGGTAAGATCGACTACACCATCGAGCCCGGCGAGCCGAACACCGGCTTCACGTTCACCACCTCTGTTGTGGGCGGTAACGTACCGAAGGAATTCTTCCCGGCTATCGAGAAGGGCTTCAAGTCGATGATGGAAACCGGTCCGCTGGCTGGGTTCCCGGTTCTGGACGTTGCGATTAACCTGCACGACGGTGCTTACCACGCGGTTGACTCCTCGGCAGTAGCCTTCGAGATCGCTGCTAAAGGTGCATTCCGTCAGACTATGCCTAAGGCCGGTGCTCAGCTGCTTGAGCCCGTGATGAAAGTTGACGTATTCAGCCCCGAAGACAACGTCGGTGACGTTATCGGTGACCTGAACCGTCGTCGCGGCATGATCTCTGGTCAAGAAGCCGGTACAACTGGCGTTCGCATCAAGGCCGATGTGCCCCTGTCAGAAATGTTTGGCTACATCAGCACCCTGCGTACCATGACTTCCGGTCGTGGCCAGTTCTCCATGGAGTTCTCGCACTACGCACCGTGCCCCGCCAACGTGGCTGAAGAAGTGATTGCAAAAGAGAAAGAGAAAAAGGCTGCGAAGTAAGTTTCAGGCCTTTTCTTGAACAGAGCCCCGTCGGCGATGCCGGCGGGGCTTTTTTTATGTCTCGCGAAGGGCGATGCGCCGGTGTCGCTTGCTTGCCGGTGTTAAGGCATCGACGCATCGAAGCGCCACCTTGCTACAGCAATACGGCCTGCCGCGTGGTTACGGTGTTGAATTCAACGTGCGCTTCTAGAGTGCCTTGCCGGAAAGGAGCGCCTCCCTGCCTTTTTACTCAAGGCGCTAAACAACCCGCGTGTCGTGGCGCGCAGCGCTCAACGGTGAGATAACGAGAACAAGCTCCATCAATGTGCCAGCCCCCTCCGTCAGAGGCGACTTGCCATCAACCATAATGAAAAGCTTGATCCAGTAGCGGTACGACTTTACTGTAGAAAGACAGTAGCGACGCACTAGCATGTGCCCCGCAATGACCGAAGGAATGGTGAAGCGCTCATAATGACACTCCCTGCCAAAAAGACTGTATGTGCAAAAGGGGTATCCATTTAGCTCCACATAGCGTATAACTACTGGATGGATATCCATACTTTATCCCCGATTGCCGGCAAAGACTACCCCCAAAATTGGAATG
>Ga0208203_1000510_pt1 | contig 17444 bp, 15 predicted proteins | sample DeeseametaMP2914_FD_184167 | JGI IMG/M metagenome (GOLD analysis project Ga0208203, IMG submission 184167) | Marine microbial communities from the Deep Atlantic Ocean - MP2914 (SPAdes) | ecosystem: Environmental > Aquatic > Marine > Oceanic | place: West of Santa Cruz de la Palma, Atlantic Ocean...
AGTGGCCTTAGACATAGGTGGGGTAACTAGATACGCAACTTATCAATCTGGAAGTGGCTCATCAAATCTTAATTTTAATTATACCGTTCAAAACTCTGATCTCGACACTGATGGGATTAGCTTGACTTCAAACTCGATTGAACTAAACGGGGGAACCCTTAGAGACTTGGGTGGAAACGATGCGGACTTGGATATATCTACAGTAAAACCAGGCCTTGCTTCTGTCTTTGTTGATGGAGTAAGACCTTCAATTACAAATGTGGCGATAGCTGCTGCAACATACACTCAAGCTCAAGTGATTACAGCAACTGTGACCTATGATGACACTGTAAACATCACAGGGGCTCCGCGAATTCCGGCAAGCTTTGAGACAATGGCCGCAAGCCCAGAACTGGTTTATCAAGCAGGAACAGGCTCCAACACTTTAACTTTCTCCTACACCGTTCTAAATGGAGATAACGATGCCAATGGTATTGACCTCTCAACAATTACCCTCTCAGGTGGAACCATCCAGGATATAAATGGCAACAACGCAAACTTAACATTATCAACGAGCAATTTTGCCAGCGTTTTTGTTGACGCAGTTGCGCCAACCGCAACCCTTACCACTCCAGCAAATGGGTCCTATATAAACAGCAGCACAGACTCAACTACGTTCCCGATCTCAGGAGTATGTGATGATGCCACGGCAACTGTCGATATAAAGATTGATGGAGTAAGCGCCGGTGGTCAAGCAGGCGTTTCATGCGATGGAGCAAACCTTTCTGGAACATTTAACTCTACAGGTTTATCAGAAGGAGCAAAATCTTTTACAGTTGATATTACGGATGCAGTTGGCAATGGCTCTAGTTCTTCAGCAAACACAGTCACAAAAGACACGGTGGCCCCGACACTAGACTCAGTAGCTGCTCCAGCTGATGGCAATTATTCACTTTCATCTAATATGGACTTTACTGCTACATTTTCAGAGCCAGTGACGGTGACAGGAACCCGCTTAAATCTTACAGTGGGATCTAGCACTCTATATGCAAGCTACGCATCAGGTAGTTCAACTTCATCCATAGTTTACCGCTATACGGTTGGTGCATCTGACTATGATGAGGATGGTGTATCATTGAACAGTCCCCTTGAGTATAACGGAGGGTCAATCGTAGACATTGCAGGAAATAACCTGTCCAGCACTGCCTATGTTGCGCCTAATACCTCTTTAATAAATGTAAACGATGGGCAGCCTCAATTTGAGTGGTATGATTCAGTGCCATCACTGGTTGCAACCTACGACTATGGCGACCCCAACGCCAATACTTCCGAAACCTTCACAGTTAGAAATATTGGCACCGCTCCAACTAAGGCGAGTTTTCAAATTACTATTAGCAACAACAACGGAGCAGTTTATGTCAAAGGCACAGACAACTGCACCGGCAATCAGATTGCCATAAACGATACCTGCACAGTTACAATCGACTACAATGACATTGGTGCACCGGGGCTTAAAACTGGAGACGCAACTGCTGATGATCCAGGCTTTGCCATCAACCCTGGCTACACTCTAAACCTGGAGGGCACAAGGTGAAGTCTTTAATAATACTTTTCTCACTTATCTTAAATAGTTACGCTCAAACGAGCATCGAAGAATGTGCAACCCTGGCACAGTACTACGGACACGCAACATTGTCCCAAGAGGTTCCAGTTGAATGTTATGGTACGATTAAAGAGCTAAGTGCAAGCATGCAAAAAGTTGATGGGTATACCATCGCTGGCCACAAGAATTTACTCTACATTGAGCTCGATGGAATTCTTAAGCTCACCTCCGGAAACAAAACTTTACTAAAAGAAATCATTGCAATCGACGCCGCCCCATCCGAGGACCTAATATTTGTTTTAAGCAAAGGTCAAACAAGTTTTGAAGTACTCTCTTTTCCCATAAGTTTTGCAGGTAACCTGGCTCCAAGAAGGAGGCTTGTCACTGAAGAACTTGAAGGTGCCACTGGATTAAGATCAAACCCCAGTAAAAAAGAGCTATATGTTTTCAGTAGGGAGAATTCATGGATCAAAGTCTTTAATCAAAATGCTGACCCAAATGGCAAAAGAGCTGAAAACTCAAATGCTGTTAAAAGGTCAATTATAGACGTATCTCCCATTGACTTGGCGATAACTGGAGAAGAGCTATATATCCTTACAGATACTGAAATAATGGTTTTTGAAAGAGAGGCCAACGGAGTTGCGACTCCCCTAAGAGTCAAAAACGTTTCCGAATTTGGTCTTGTAAAAAATATCAAGTTTGACAGTAAGCAAAGCCTACAATTAATTAACGAAGCAGGTGAAAGCTACACAATTTCAGAATTCTAGAAAAGCTTTGCCATCTCTTCACAGATTCTCTCTAGGTATCTTTTGTCTTCTCCATCAAAAGTAGCCTTTTCATCGTGGTCTATATCAAGCACCGCCAGAACCCTCCCCTCCTTAATAATCGGAACAACAATTTCCGATTGAGAAAGTGGGGAGCAAGAAATGTGTCCTGGAAAATCATGCACATCTTTTACGACCAAGGTTTTTGCTTCCTTCCAAGAGCTTCCACAAACACCTTTGCCATAATCAATTCTACCGCAAGCTAGAGGCCCCTGATATGGACCTACGATTAACTGGTTCGACTCTTCATCAACCAGGTAAAATCCTACCCAGAAAAAGCCAAGATACTCTTTAATAACCGCAGCGGTATTGGAAAGATTTGCGATAAGGTTGCTCTCTTCCATGTAAAGAGAATCTAAAATTTTAATGATTGTTTTATAGCGATCAGCTTTCATAAGAAAAGCCTCCTTTCGGAGGCTTTATAGCATCTTATATTTTGTGATGTCTAACTTTTGAACCTGGAAATCTGTGACCTGAACCTTTGCCTAAGTAAGTAGTCTGGATTTTCTTCATCGCGTCCAATCTTCTTTCAGCAAGAAGGTCTGTTGCCTTACTCACTGGAATATTCTCATCTTCAGCGATTTTAAAGATGTCCAAAGTTGTGTCAAAGATAGTGTCTACCATTCTTCTGGACTTAACATCATTCCAACCTTCAAACTCAATTGAAACGTTCATTAGTCCACCAGCATTAATTAGGTAGTCTGGAGCATATAAAATGCCTTTGTCTTTTAGTTCCTGTCCGTGACGATCTTCTGCAAGTTGATTGTTTGCAGCACCTGCAACAACTTTACACTTGATTCTATTGATTGTGTTGTCATTGATTGTAGCACCTAAAGCACATGGAGCGTAAATGTCCATGTTAACATCGTAGATGCCCTCAGGAGCAACATACTCAGCATTAGGGAATTCGTTTTTAAATCTCTCAACATTTTCTTCGCTAATGTCAGTGAAGATAATTCTCCCACCGTCTTCAGTTATTAATTTCGCAAGCTCAGTACCAACTGAACCTACACCCTGAAGTGCTATAACTCTGTCTTTTAGAGATCTTTCTCCCCAAGTTTTGAAAGCACTGGCCTGAATACCTCTAAATACACCTAGAGCAGTATATGGAGCAGGGTTACCTGATCCACCATGTGCTTTATCAACCCCACAAACATAGTTTGTCTCTGTGTAAATATGATCAATGTCGTGAACACTAATATTAACATCCTCTGCAGAAATGTATCTTCCATTTAAAGACTCAAGATACCTTCCGTAAGCTCTAAATAACGCTTCTGATTTGTCTTTTTTAGGATCACCAATGATTACGGCCTTCCCTCCACCAAGATTCAGACCAGATACGGCGGCTTTATATGTCATACCTCTTGAAAGACGTAAAACGTCCTCTAAGGCCTCTTCTTCTGTAGCATATTGCCACATTCTAGTACCGCCTAAGGCAGGACCAAGAGTTGTGTCGTGAATGGCAACTATGGCCTTTAGGTTACATGATGGCTCACTGAAGAAAACTACTTCTTCGTGCCCCATGGAATAAAGCTTCTCGAAACTGAACATTGTGTATCTCCTTGAATATATCTCTAATCGAGGTACAATTTTTTAATAAATTATTTGGCCCCTTTATAAAACTACGAGGATAAAAGTTATATGCCCACAGTGTCATTAATCCATAAAAATTTGCATTTTGAGGTGGAAGAAGAGAAGATTCTCTTTGACGCACTGGACAATCAGGGCGAAAAACTACCTCATGGCTGTTTGGCCGGATCTTGTGGTGCATGTAAGATTGAAGTAATAGAAGGTGAGGAAAACCTAAAACCACCCTCACCTGTCGAGCAAAATACAATTGAGTCCATAAAAGAGTTTTATGAGTCAAAAAATGGCAAGGGATCAATGGATGGAAGGGTCATTAGACTATCTTGTAGGGCCCGAGTAAGAGGCGATGTCTCATTCAGGCCTTTCAAATAATTTATTTTGCTGAATAGGCTGAAGGCTCAATATCTTCAGCAATCTGATGCTCAAGCTCTTCGTCCTCTTCATCCTTTTTGATAATATGCTTTTCCCCGTCAGTGCTTTCTATCTCAACCTCTTCAATTTCATTTTCCTCAACTCGAAGTAGTTTAAATGAAAGGCCTTCCCAAAAAAGGATGTTTCCTTCTTTAGGAAAATTGTTTCCAAGCATATCCAATAAGAAGCCTCTAAGAGTTGAATAGTTATCATTTAGAGGTATTTTAATATCGTATTCATTGTAAAGATCACGTAAAGAGATCCCACCCGGAACCTTAAGCCCTTCATCCAAATGATTTTGAGCTATTTTTGGAATTCCATCGTCATCTTCATCATGTTCATCTTGGATTTCTCCAAAAATTTCCTCCATGATGTCTTCCAGTGTAACAATTCCAACAACAAGTCCATTTTCATCTTTAACCAATGCCAAATGCACTTTTTTACGATTCATATGATCAAAAACGGCCTGAATCTTCATGTGCTCGTAAACAAAGAAGGGTTCATTAACAAGCTTTGCAACATTAAAGCTATCCCGCTGATCCATATCTACAAAGGATAAGTCTTTAACGTGTAGAAATCCAATCGTTGAATCAAGATCTTCATCAAAGACAGGATACCTACTATGAGCAACTTCCCTAACTAGAGAAAGAACCTCATCATAGGTTGCTTCTTTCTTAATGGCGTGGACTTGGTTTCTTGGAACCATGATGTCTTTTACTTTGATCGTGGGAAACTCCAGAATAGAGTTTAAAAGGTCAATTTGTTTAGAATCAATAGACCTTTCCTTCTCCGCTTCGTTTACCATGAACTCAATATCGTCTTTGGTAACAAGCTTCTCACTAAGTTGTGCATTCTTACCAAGGACCGCCTCAATAATGATCATAAAAAATCTAACGGCCGGATACATCGCAAAGTAGAAGATTTGCAAAATTCTAATTATTGGCAGAGCTAATCTTTCAGCATGGTTTCTTGCAAATGTTTTAGGAATGATTTCACCAAAGATCAAGATGAGTAAAGTTGTAATACCAACAGCGTAAGAGATCGCATCACTTGCAAAGTATCTCTGTGCAATAGTTGTTGCGAGTGAAGCAACAAAAATATTTACAAAGTTGTTTCCAATTAAAATTGTAGTTAGAATCTCACTAGGTTTTTCAGCCAAAAAGTTTAATGCCTTGGCCCTTGGTCCACCGTCTTCCATTAGCTGCTTTACTCTTTTTGCGGGAATACTAATTAGAGCAGCCTCAGATCCTGAGAAAAAAGCAGATAAGAAAACACCAACCACAAAGATGACAATATCTTGTACTTCGGCACTCAAGACTGCCTCCTTGCTACTGGAAAAATTAAATTAAAATTTAAAAGATGTATTGTAGGAAGATTAAAACTACTCGATGGGGGCTCTATGCGAATTCTCCTTGATTGATTATTTTATATAATTAAAACGCATTACTAATACATATTATAACATTAAACAACTAATATGCATCTAAACTTATTTAAAAGAGAACGTAAATTCAAGCACTTGAAAGAATAGCGTGTAATTTGTCTAGAATGCCATGATTGGCCGCAGGTACCTTATCGATTAGTTCTTCTCTCCAGTTTTGGCTCAGTTGAAACCAGCCCTCATTGCCAAATTTCTCAGAGTGGGCAGACAAAAGAAATACATAAATTTTCACTGATTTTTTATCGTAGTGGTGGGTGGTGATATCAAAAAGGGATAACTCGTTTAAATCAAGCTCAACCCCAACTTCTTCTTTCAATTCCCGGCCAGCTGCTTCAAGAGGGGTTTCGTTTGCTTCAACTTTTCCACCTGGAAACTCCAAGCTTCCATGAAGAAAATCCTTTGTAAGTCTTTTTTGCAACCAAACTTCTTTCGACTCCCGTATAGGTATGACAATTGAAACTGGCACAACTTTCAAAACGATCCACCTTTAGTCCAACTCTTTTAGCTTGCTAAGCCTACTATTCAAACTTCTAAGAGAAGTAATGTTTGACGCTTCCGTATCAAGATTCTTCATAAATTCACTCAAAGAGTCCCCAAAGCTTACCATGTTGTAAAGGGCGAAAGACTGGACTTCGTTTTTCTCAACTTGGCCAAGTATTTCCTGGGCCATCTCTCCTTCCAACGGATGTTCCACATATGCACCTGGTCGCTGAGGATCTGGGACTCTAATTCTAGCAGGTACACCATTTTCAAACACGATTAGGTGCTCTATGCTTCCGGCCTCTTTATTAATATGGCTAACATACCTTTTTACAAATCCATCATCTACAGCTGAACTTGAGTTTGCTCTCAAGAAAGTTTGGTCCATTTCTGCATTATAGTTTTTAACCTGATCAACTGGAACTTTTGCAGCCTCTCTTCGACTTGATCGATAGTCTCCAAGTGAAACCCTTTCAGCTGGGGCCGTAGAATAGTCAGGCGAAAATTGATCGGCCTTCTCTTGCATGGAGCTTCTGCTCCTATATTCGGCAACATTCGTATTTCTAGGGTTTAGAACTAGAGAAGGATTACTCTCTGGTTTTTGAATTTCCGTCGTTCTATCAACACCGTTTTGGTCGATAACTTTGACTGGACGACTTTCCATATCCTTTTTTATTTCTGCCATCTCTTTTCTTAATTGTTCATTCTCAGCCTTAAGCTTATCTAACTCTTTCTCATTTAATTTCCCTTCCAAAACATCTTCAAACATCTTTTTCATATCTTCTGATGATTGCTCAGGGTTTTTAATTCCAAGCTTAGATGCAAGCTCCTGCTTGTCCTCTGTGTTGCTAATATTACCCTTCTGTCCTCTCAAAACTTCCTGCAAGCATTCATTATCACAAATGGGGGTAGCTGAGTAATTTGCAGGAGACCTTGAAGCAGATGCACTACTCCCAGAATCAAAGCTGCTGGATGTATTGCTCATATAAGAAAATAGGTCTTCTTGTTTTGTGCCATTCGTATTTTTTCCACTTTCAGTTTCATTTTGCTCACTTTGAGCAAGTAAGCGATTTTTCTCTGCAGGCTCTGTTGGTCGGGTTTTACTATTCTCGCCTTTGGTGCTTGCTACGCTTGATGCACCAGTGCCTGCAAGGAAAGAATTCATTGCACTAGTGCCAGAACTACTAACTCTTCCCCTGGCCCCGCTTACAAGAGAAGAACCTCCACCCCAACCTAGAGATGTTCTCAAGGCCTGTCTCTCCTCATCTAACTGTTCTTCCAATTTAGCATTTGTAATTACTGCTTCTTGACTTAGCCTATCGGCAGCATACGAATCTCCACTTGAATCGATAGCCGTAAATAAATAACGATCGGTTACTGCTGCAAGAGTATTACTCTGAAGCTTTCTGCTTTCTTCATTACAGCTAGACTCATTCTTAAAAGTCTCATAATCCATCGGAGACAGTGGGTAATTTCCTTTTGCAAGTGACTTTTCCAAATCCGAAATTTCAAAGCTGTTGCCACTACCTAATGCAAGCTTAGAATTTGTACTCAAGTTTTTACTATTAAGGCGGCAAGAAAGACTGTTTATCGCCATCGAAGACCTACCATTTTCTTCTTTAATAAGAGCGTCTCTAATTTCATCTAGATCTCTCTTAGATAGTGCCAAGTCTTCGCCCCTTTCGACTTCAGGATCAGAACAAAGTTGGCTCTTAGCCTTACTAATGGTTCTGGCACAGTAATCTTCTGCTAAGTTTTCCATTCCTTTACTGTAAGGGTTTTGCATGATCAAATTTTCAATTTTATCATCAGCTCTTCCCATTAGAGCACAAGTATTTTTCCAACTTTCCAAGTTCAATCCAATAATGGGATCATATGTTGAAGCAAGATCTAAAGTAGATTTGAATTGCGACTTTAACAACATCTTCATATCTTCAAGCAAGTGCTTAAAGTGAACCTGATCAACCCTTCCATCCTCTCCAACATTGGAAAAGTTTTGTTTAATAGCAGCGATAATCTCCTCATGGTCCCTATGAAAAGTTTGAAAAAATCTATTCGCAGGGTTCTCTTTGGCAAATTGACTATCATTACAGCCTACAGTTCTGATAAATCCATCAACATTGCTTGCACATGCCATATCTTTCCAATCACCCTGAAGACTTGCACTGTTCTCTCTCCCCATAACAGCGATCATGTTAACCATCTTCTCAGCTAGTTTCTCGGACAAAAACTCAGAAACACTACCAGTGCCCTCAGGTGAATTATTTTCACAAATCTTGGAGACTTCCTCTTTCAATGGTTCACTATTTAATTGAGAAACTACACTTTTCATCCCTGCACGAAGCTCGTCATTTTTAGGGCCTAAAAAGGCGTTAACCTTTTTAAATGCAAAATCTGCCCTAGTACATGTTTGATCTTCGCCTTTTTCATTCACTTTATTCGCTAATGCTTTAAAAAATGAAAAGGAATCTTGTTCTATATCTATGCCAATATAATCTGAGGCCTCTTTGATTCTTTCCTCAAAGACAGCATCCATCTCTTTACTTCCACATTTATCACTAAGCATTTTCTCTAGGCCTTTAGGACAAAAAGCTTCCTTATTACTCTGGGTTAAGGAGTTGTAGTCACTTGCTAGCTCTATCATTCTAGCGAAACCAAGAATTTCTTTAGCTGCCAGTCTACCAGCAACTTTATTCTTAAATTTCTTTTCAACCTCTTCTATTGGAAAATCTTGTTGATTGTCCTTTGCAGCTTCTCGAAAACATTCATTGCAAAACTTGTCAGAACCTCTAACATTAAAGGTGCTACTATCCATAGATATAACCGCAAGCGGTTCAGTTATATTTAAAAGAGCATCATTGTCTCCGGTAACGTTACATTTTAAGGCATTGCAGTCAGTGTAGTATCCATCAGGATTAGAAAATGCACAGTTACCCTTTGCACAGGCACTTCTGTTAGGCTTTTCTGAAGCGGCATGTTTATTACCAACTTTTTTTGCATATTTATTCAGATCAGAGACAAGGGCACGTGAAAGATCAATATCATTTGCACCACTTAATAAATAACTGTCAGCCTGGTTTTTGCAGGCCTCATCGAAATTACCAGACTTGTCGAAATCAGCAAGCAAATCTTTAAAGCAATTACCGCTTGTGTCAATAACTCCATTAGGTCCACTACAAGATTTAGAAGCATACTCTTGTATAATAGATGAGGAGACACTTTGAATCCTCTCCACACCATTTTCAGCATTTTTGGTAAGCTCAGTTTGTGTAAAGTAATGTCCATTGCTAATTGCAAGTTGCTTCAATCTGTCACAGAACTTATCTCTGAATTCATTCTTTTTAGATATGCCTGAGCCTGTAAGTTCTTTGTATTCTTCCGCCATATCACCAATGAATACATTCCCACCTGCTTCATCTATTTTGTATTTTGTGTGGACGTTTTTAGGGCTAGCAAAATATAGTGAAGAACCTGTCTGCTTCTTGCCCGACTTCCCTGTAAGGTCTGAAATATCGTTGAATTGAAAAGATCCTTCATCACTTAGCGGATTAGCTGCTGGTGGCAAAAGACCATCCAGTCCATAGGCCTGAAGCTGAAAAAGAGTTAAAATAAGAATAATTTTTAGCACTAAATAAATCTCCCTCTAAAGACTTATCGTGTTTATCCTCTTTTAGTTTATAGTTCTGATTAATTTTCTTTGAGAGATATTCAGAAAACCCGGATAAGTACTTAATTTTAGTGAGATTACATAAAGGAATTTTATTCCTTTTCGCCTCTAAGAGTTGGCAAAATTACTTTAGGAAGCTTTTACGCGGTTGCAACACTATTTCAGCGAACTTACTTTCGGAAGAGGACTTAACCAAGAAGTTTACAGTTTCCATGACCTGAGAAATGCTCAACATCTGATCAACGTCTATATCTTCGTAGTCATTCCATATCGGAGTATTCACAGCACCAAGAATAAGATTGGTAAACCTTAAATGATATTTAGACCACTCTTTTTCAACAACTTCTGCCAAGGCCTTCTTGGCACTTTCATTGGCCGTGTAAGAGCTAGTACCTGGATAGGCCTCAAGTGAGGCAGTTGAAAGAATATTAATGATAAGCGTTTCATCCTCAATAAGAAAAGGCTCAAGAGCTTTTAGCATGTGAAAAGAGCCCAGCACATTTGTGGCAAAATGATTGGCAAATTCCTTGGAAGCAGTTTCACCAAGTGAGGACATTTCACAAATACCAGCATTGTTAACAAACAAGTCTACAACTTCTGTCTCTTTCAACACTTCTGAATAAAATGACTTAACAGAAGATTCGCTTCTAACATCAAGTTCAAGATCGATAAAGTTATTATGAATTATAGCGGACTCAGATCTACTTCCGCCAAAGACGAGATAGTCCTGATTTAGAAGAGACCTTGTTATGGCCTCTCCCAACCCAGACGAAGAACCAGTGACAATTGCGACTTTTGGTTCCAATTCTTTTACCTTACTTAGCTATACCAACAGCTCTTGTCTCTCTAATAACAGATACTTTGATTGTACCTGGGTAAGACATCTCCTCTTCAATTTTCTTGGCGATGTCTCTTGAGAGCATGATTGTTGCATCATCATCAACTTTATCATTTTCAACAAGAACTCTGATCTCTCTACCCGCAGAGATAGCGTAACTTCTATTTACGCCTTCAAAGCTGTTTGCGATGTTTTCAATATCAGTAACCCTAGAAACGTAAGATTCTTTCAAGAACTTTCTAACACCCGGTCTAGCTCCAGAAAGAGCATCCGCGGCCATTACTAGGTGTGCAAGCACTGTCTCAGGCTTAACATCTTCGTGGTGAGCTCTTACAGCGTGAACAATATCTGGGTCCTCGCCATACTTCTTAATGAAATCAGCTCCGACCACTGCGTGAGAGCCTTCGGCAGAAGCATCAATCGCTTTTCCAATATCATGAAGAAGTCCTGCTCTTCTGGCCTGCTTAACATTCATACCAAGCTCAGCGGCCATGGCCCCACATAAGAAGCCAACCTCTAGAGAGTGCTGGTATTGATTCTGCATATAAGACGTTCTGTAGTTAAGGGCACCAAGCATTTTAAGAACTTCAGGGTGAAGCCCATGAATGCCGATTTCCATTTGAGCTTTTTCTCCAAGCTCTCTAAGACGCATCTCCATTTCATGCTTTGATTTGTCGTGAAACTCTTCAATTTTTGCAGGGTGAATTCTTCCGTCAGCAATAAGCTTTTCAATAGTCATTTTAGCAACTTGCTTTCTAACAACATTGAACGAAGAAATAACAACCATGCCAGGAGTGTCGTCAATAATTAGATCAACCCCACAGATTTGTTCGAATGCACGGATATTTCGCCCTTCTCTACCGATTAGCCTACCTTTGATTTCATCTCCAGGAAGCTCAACAGATGTAATAGTCTGCTCAGCAACATACTCACCAGCAAATCTCTGAAGTGCGATACCTAAAATTCTTTTAGCCCTCTTTTCAGCTTCTTCATTGGCCTCGTCCTCTACAACTCGGATTCGTTTTGCAGCATCAACCTTGGCCTCTTCTTCCATAACTGAAATCAGTTGATCCTTGGCCTCTTCTTTAGTCATCTGTGCAACAGTTTCAAGTTTTGTAGAGATTTCTTCTTGCTTAACTTTTAGTCTTTCACGCTCGGCAATTGCAGCGTGCTTTTCTTTTTCTAGGTCACGCTCTTTGTCCTTTAGCTTGTCCAACTCTCGATCTTTTGCTTCGATCTTTTGATCTAAAGTTACTTCTTTTTTTGCAAGACCTCTTTCTTGGTCCTGAAGGGATTGGGTTCTTTTATGATATTCTTTATCAAGGGCCTCCCTTTCCTCATTTATAATTTCTTTAGCCTCTTTTTTTGCGTCTCTTTTAATCTCATGAGCGCGATCTTTGGCCTTTTTAATTATTTCTCCGGCCTCTTTTTCACTTTCCGCTTGCAGGTTTTTTACTTTTCCCATTGCCACGATATAAGCGACAACTCCACCCACAATTAAGGAAAGGGCACTAGCAAGAATTGTTTCAGTATTCATCTTTATTTAACCCCTTCTATATATATTTTGGTCGGTAATCACAACATCCATTCTGATATCATGATCCTCCAAAGTTAGTTCTTTAATAATCTGCTCCTCAGAGCACACACCAATCTTTAAAACTTCTTTGTTAGACAAGTATTTGTCATAACAGCCTTTGCCTCTGCCTAATCTTCCACCCTTTGGGTCAAACATAAGTCCAGGCACCAACAAGACTTTTGGTAGTGCTTTAGGGAACCTTCCGGCCCAGTTCACACTTAGGAAGTCTTTGGTCAAGAGCTTCCAACTAACCTTATAAAACTCCATATTTATTTCATCAACCAAGCAGGGAACACAAGGCCACATGCCTGATTCTTGGAGTTCAAGGTACCAGTCAAGTTCATCTTTAAGAGGAGCAAAGCCTCCTAGCATTTTGTTCGCTAATAAATCAGTTTCGGAATTTAAGGACTCAAGAAATGTCTTTAAATTTTTTGAAAGCTTCCTAGATATTTCAAGCTTTTGCTCCTTATCTAAGTCGAGAATCTTTTGCTTTCCAATAGTTCGCAATTCGTGTTTTTTCACGCGATTTAACTTCTGGCCTGCATAGTTCCCGGTGAAACTTCTTCTATAAAATCCAACGCATCATTTATTCCCGCTTTAAGGGACAACGTTGTCTCTTTAAATTCTTTCTCTACATCAAGTTTTGCTGAAGCAATTTTCAGAGCGGCCAAGACGCCACAGTCCAAGTCCTTTAAATTAGGATTTTGCTTTTTTAGTGATTCAATTTCTTGATTTACTATATCTACAGCTCTTTTGGCCTGTTCATCACGAGCCTCATCTTGCTTGATGCGGATTTGACATCCCAATATATTAAATTCTAAACCTTCATTTTTAGCGGTCATAGAATCAGATTAATGAAAGTGGCAAAACAAGTCAATTTCTTTGACAGGGGTCAGATTTAGCCATGTGCCGCGACATTTAGTCCTAGCAGTGCGTCTAAATAGGCTCCAAGTTCAAACTGATTTAAATCTTCAACATTTTCTCCAACACCAATATAGGTGACTGGAACGCTCAGTGCATTTACAATACTTACAGCACTACCTGCTTTTGAAGAACCATCACACTTTGTAAAAATTAGACCCGTCAAATCTAGTGTTTTATGAAATTCCTGAGCCTGACGCAAAGCATTTTGTCCTGTGATTGCATCAACAACTAACAAAACCTCATGAGGTGCATCTGCTAAAACCTTGCTCATAACTCTTTTTGTTTTTGCAAGCTCTTCCATCAAGTTTGCTGCAGTATGCAGTCGACCCGCAGTATCGATTATGCAGTAGTCAGCTTCGGCCTTCACTGCCCTCTCAACCGCCTCATAGGCCACACCGCTTGGATTTGCTCCTTCAGCGGCCTTCACTATGTCCACACCGGCCCTTTGACACCAAACCTCTAACTGCTCAACTGCAGCCGCCCTAAAGGTATCACAAGCTCCTACGACAACTTTGGCTCCTTGAGATTTCAGTTTGGTTGCAAGCTTTCCAATTGTGGTCGTTTTGCCTGCCCCGTTCACTCCAACAATCATAATTACTTTAGTGCCAGTATGTTCCCCTTTAAATTCATACAAATCTTGTGGAGTCTTTTGCTGTGCAGCTTCCATTTTTTCAGCTAGAAAGTTTTTGATAAGGGCCAGGTAGTCTTTGTCGCCGTCTTCTTTTTTATATTCTTTTTCAAGTCTCTCAAGTAACTCAGAGATCATTGCAGGTGCTAAATCACTCGAGTAGAGGATTTCCTCTATTTGTTCAAACTCTTCGTCAGTAAGATTGCTTTTCCCAAGAAGTCCTGTGACTTTTCCCCAAACTTCGCTACGAGTTTTGGATAAACCATCACTTAAGCGCTGAGTCCAACTTTTTTGAGGCGGCTCAACTTTCTTTTCGTCCGGAGCCACTTCCTTAGCTTCCTCAAGTTTAGGCGTCTCTTTATACTCAATTTGAGGCTTTGAGCTCGATTTAGAGAAAAATAGAAAATAGAAAGATCCACAAACAGTGAGGATCAGGCCTGATAGTCCAATATAATCAATCATAGTTCACCCTTTATTTTGAAACAGATGTAACACTTAGTTCATAAAATTTGAAGAAGTTCCAAATCATTTTGGCGGTCGCTCCCCAGAGTAGATGATCTTTGCCTTCTTCGCCAGTGCGGGAGATATAGGTATTGCGCATTATAGGATAGAAAAATATTGGATTTTGCTCATCTGGCCTTATGCTTTTGGCAAAAGTCCATTTTTCGTACTTTAAGAGATCGCGAAATGGAACAAGCATTGCCTCATCCCACTCCCCGTTGGATTTAATTGTTTTAATAAAATCAGCAGGCGCCATATCGATATGGCATAAGCACGGATAAATTAAAGAGCTCGATGCAGTTTTGACAGTATCCAGAATACCTATAACTTTTAAATTTCTAGCTTCAAGACCAGTCTCTTCTTCGAATTCTCGCACGGCAGTTTGTCTTGGGCTCTCTCCCTCGAGTTTGTGACCACCAATGAAAGCTATCTGTCCGCTATGGCTAGGCATGCTTTCGCTTCTTTTTATCAAAAGAAGGTATTCTCCAACAAATAGGAACACGACCGCTCCGGCCCAATCCTTGTCTGGCCGCTCGTCCAATTTTGCGCTAGGAATAAGATCTTTTGGAAGATTTAAATTAAAAAGTGACTTCATTTATGCGTTTAAGATATCAATTCGCCCTTGTTCAGGCCATTAGAAATTATTTCACACAAAATGGATTCATTGATGTTCTAACTCCACCGATGGTTCAAAATCCAGGAATGGAAACCCATATCCATCCTTTCGAGGTGTTTGCTAAAAAGAATAACAAAAGCTCAGGTCAATTCTTGCACACATCTCCAGAGTTCCATATGAAAGAGCTCCTCTCACTCGAAGAGGAAGGCTTTGATAAGATCTTTAATATTTCTTACTGCTTTAGAGACGAGCCAAGCTCACCCATTCATAGATCTCAGTTTCTAATGCTTGAGTGGTATAGAAAAAATGAGCGTTATGAGAAAATTATGGAAGATTGCGAGAGGTTAGTCCGCCATTGTCTTCAAGAATTAGAAAATTCCGGTTCTCCTATTAAGAAGTCTCTTCAAAACTTCTCTCCCGTAAAAGCAACTGTACAAGAGCTCATTAAAGATGAATGCAAATTTGATATACTAAATTTCCTAGACACTTCAGAGCTTAAAAGAAAAATAGAAAAAGATTTTAAAGACGTTCCCCTTCCTTCAAGTTATTGCGACTGGGACGATTATTTCTTTCTTCTTTTTTTAAATAAGGTCGAGCCAAAATTTGAAAGCATTCCCTACTTACTGCTTTATGAATTTCCAGCACCATTAGCAGCTCTTTCAACTTTAAAGGAAGATGAGCCACGAGTTTGCGAAAGGTTCGAGATTTATATGAATGGAGTTGAGCTCTGTAATTGTTTTAATGAGCTAACAGATTTAGAAATGCAAAAGAAAAGATTTAAACAACAGGAAGTGGATAAAAAAAGGCTTTACGGCTATGAACTTCCAAAGCCTGAGGTGCTCTATTCAGCACTTGAAAAAGGTCTGCCTCCCTCGGCCGGTGTGGCACTTGGTGTGGAGAGGCTTTTGGCCAACTTAACTGGAGTGATCAATCCGTTTTACAACTAGGTTTATATAAATTTAAGTGAACCAAGAATAGCGGTAGTCGCGACAAACATGGCCCCCATGGGAATGGTAAGTCTATCCTGAAGTGTGGCTAAGTCTTCTTTGGTCGCATAAAGTTCAAAGCGCTCATTAATACTTTTAAAACCTTGAAGTATTTGTTGACGAAGCTCTCCCATATCTCGTTTGAGCTCTTGATGAAGCTCTTCAGTGTCCCTTTTGAGCTCATGCTTAATCTCTTGCATGTCCCTCCGAGAGTTTGTTCCCAACTTGTCACCACCTATAAAAAAAACCGCCCCCTAGGTTTCCGTTGCACTAATCCTGGGGGCGGCATATAAAACAGTAAAAGAGCTTAGTGTAATGTCCTCACAAGGCGGAAGCCCACATAGTTGTACCCGTAAGACGGCTTGTTGCTGCCACGATAAGCCAAACGCAAGCCTCCGGCACCATTGTAGAAGCTGCCGCCACGAATAACGCGATTGGCACCTGTGCTTGGACCCACAGGGTCAACATTACCACGTGGCGAGTTAGTGTACCAATCCTGAGTCCACTCCCAGACATTGCCATGCATATCATAGAGACCAAAAGCGTTTGGCAGGTTTGAGTAAGTTCGAATAGGTCCCACCTCATGAGTTTTATCACCTGAATTGTCTCTATAGATTGCATGTTTTGAAAGATATGCAGCGCTATCACCAAAAGAATAGGCACTTTGTGAGCCAGCTCTTGCGGCATACTCCCACTCAGCTTCAGTTGGCAGACGATAATTCATTCCTGTCTTGCTATTCAATAAGCTTATAAAACTTTGGACGTTGTTATAGGATACCCTCTCTACAGGGTTGTTAGGGCACAGAAAAACAATTTTTCCAGTAGTGTGGCTTACTCTAACCTTAAAGCTTTGAGGGCAATTCTCTTGTTTATTGAACCGTGATGGATTATCTCCCGTCACTTCAAAATACATTAACTGTGTAACCTCAGTTCTCATCATCTCATAATCTTGAGTGATAATGACATCACGCTGTTGATCCTCGCTGTGTCTACCTACTTCGTCACTTGAAGATCCCATAGTAAAGCTTCCAGCAAGAATTGTAACGAATTCCATTCCTACAGTACTACCAGACATGTAGCCAAGGACTTCATCTATTTTTTCAGAAATCTCTATGTTTTTTAGATTGGAGAAGACATACCCTACGATTTCTCTTGCCCGCACAGAATCTGAGTCTCCATAGCGGTCTCGAAGGTAGGCGTACATCGCTTCATGAAACATCAGTGCTGCTTTATCCACTTCGGCTAGCTTTGAACTGTTGAAGAGGTGTTCGTTTACCAAAATGCTTCCATAGTGGGTGTAGTTTGCAAGTTGTGTGTATTTTACTTTTCCACCGCTACAATCTCTAGCACTTGGCTTCATCCTATAAAGAGCATCGTCAATCA
>Ga0208203_1000516_pt1 | contig 17370 bp, 16 predicted proteins | sample DeeseametaMP2914_FD_184167 | JGI IMG/M metagenome (GOLD analysis project Ga0208203, IMG submission 184167) | Marine microbial communities from the Deep Atlantic Ocean - MP2914 (SPAdes) | ecosystem: Environmental > Aquatic > Marine > Oceanic | place: West of Santa Cruz de la Palma, Atlantic Ocean...
TTTTAAAGGAAGTTTTTCACCAGTTTGGGGATTGTAGAAAACTGTTGCCCCTGCACAGCTGGTGAAAATGAAAGAGAGGATGATACTAAAGACTCTAACTAAGTGCATAAAACATTCCTAAGATCGTTGTGATACAGATAAACGCTACCTCTTTTTCATAGAGTCGCCAAGAAGTGAGTAAAAAGGTGAAAATAACGGAATACGCAGAAAAATTAAAAAAGAAAAGCTTCAACCCAGCTGATGTAAGGCCTCCCCGTGACCTTAGTCCCTGGCCCGAAAATAACAAGGGCTTAATTTTAGAGGTAGGCTGTGGCGTTGGACTTCATCCCATCTTGTGGGCTAAGAAGCCTCAACACCAAAGGCTGCTCTTAATTGCTTGTGAAAGAACGCAAGAAAAGTTTGAAAAGTTTAATAGGCGTTTTGAAAATCACCGCTTCAACAATATTCTTCCCATCCATGAGGATGCTCTCCACTGGCTTTGCTCCCATTATGAAAAAACAAGAGAAGCCTTTGAGAAAATTTTCTTTCTCTATCCTAATCCCTATCCCAAGGAAAATCAGCGTAACAAGAGATTCTTAGGGATGCCCTCTTTTACTATCTACCTTCAATCCCTCCAAAGAGGTGGAGTCATTGAGCTTCGAACAAATATAAAAGAGTATCTTGAGGAAGCGCGCTTCTTGGCACACGCTGTTTGGAATCTGACCGTGGTGTATGCTGGTGAACTTAGAGAGGAAGATGACAAAGGTGTGACCCACTTTGAGCGCAAATACCTCAAGCGTGGAGAAACATGCTACCTTCTTCTCTTAAAAAAAGAAGACTAGGAAGACTTTCTAACAGTATTTGAGATCATCTCGACTACCTCTTCAAGGTCGAAGGGCTTAAAGATAACCGCATTGACTCCTAGACCACTGAGGTCTTCTGCCGTGTAATCTGAAAAGCCCGTCACAAGAAAAATAGGAATATCAGTTCCCTTCTCTTTAACGTTCTTAACGAGAGATACTCCATCACCGCCAGGCATTCGAATATCACTTACAATACAATCGACATTACTTGTTTGAAAAAGTTCAAAAGCATCGGCACCGTTAGATGCTTCAAGAACCTTGAATCCATTATCAACAAATTCATCTCTAAAGAGCTCTAAGATATCTGCCTCATCATCAACACACAAAATCACTTTTTCGGTACTCATGAACTTTTTAACCTTTTAAATTTTTGAAACTTATTTCTCTATTATGAGTTATATCCCTGAAAATATAAAGTTTTTTTAATGGGCCAGTACATTCTTCCCCTTCTCGTCTAGTGAACATCAAACATTCAAAATGCCGATCCCTACTGACGATGCGTTTGCTACACGCATTATTTTTTTGGAGGGTACAATGAATAAAGTACTTTACTCAGTTATTCTTTTTTCCAATCTCTTTTCATTCTCAACTCATGCTGTTGAGGAAATTAATATTACCAATGCCCACATTTCAAGTAGCTCTGAAGAGAGAGTGGCCACTCTTGAGGCCAGTGATGTCCTTATTAGTGCTCTGCCTTTTAAAATTAGCCATCCCGCTCCTGTGATTCATTTTCAGCTGCATGATAATGGAATCCAGGCGCAAATGAATGAACTCCTGCTTGATTATCAATTCAATGAAGAAGGTGTTCTTTCCAACCTCAGTGGAATTGACACCCAAAACTTTGATCTCTTCTACAAAAATGCTCAGGAACTCAATCTTAGCCTCGATTACCTCACCTTAAATTTTGATGGTCAAAAAACTCATATTCCTAGACTTGATCTCACTTGCCAGAGGGATAATCTCAAGGCCCTGCCCTTTAATCTCGACCTTTGCCTTCAAGTGGGTCGCGTGAGTATGCCAGTTCTCAATCTTGATCAACTCACCACCAAGAGTATTGCCCATAAGTTTCAGGACCTCACCGGCTTAAAGAGTAATCAAAAAGGTCTTGATGAATTAGAAGATATCAATATCCAAGTTTTTAAGGGCTCCCTCAATATGAGCTTCAAAGCGAAATTTCTCTTTAAATGGAAAGTTAAAGTAAAAGGCCACACCTCGTGGAGTGAGGACAAGCAACAACTTAGAATTGATGTTCACAGTGCCAAGGTAGGTTTTCTCTCTATAAAGAAGACTCTTTTTAATGCGATAAGGGATGCCAATATTGCAGCTCTCAAGATAAGTGGAAACTCTTTAATTATTCAACTCTAAGGAACTTTGTACTGCTTAAGAGCGTTTACCTGAATGAGTTTATCTTCTTCAACATGGTAGGCGCTCAATTTCCCCCCCCATACACAGCCTGTATCGAGACCAATACAATTAGCCCTCTTCACATAGCCTTTCAATGCCCAATGGCCAAAGAAAACCATTTTTTTGCCCTGATAAAAGTCAAACCAAGGAGGATCATTCTCATTATCCATATCAAGAGAGTTTCCGCCCCAAGTTCTTATTCTGGTGGCGACCTCTGCTCTTTGCTGGTGAAGATCAAGGCCTGGCTCCAATCCGCCATGAATACAAATAAAGTTCTCTTCTTCGATGTAGAGAGGTAATGTCTTTAGCCAAGTAATGATCTCTTCACGCTCCTGCCCAAGCTTTTCAAGAAGTTCATAAAAGCGAGGTCTTCGCCATTGTTCATCCTCAAGCGCTTTGAGAAAACCGAGTTCATGATTGCCAAGAATACACTCATGCTTACCCTTTCTCACAAAGTTGAGGGTTTCCACAGAAAAAGGACCTTTATTAATAAGGTCTCCTAAGAAGATAAGGCGATCCCCTTCCTCATAAGAAGCTTTCTTGAGTAAGAGCTGGAGCTCTTCATAACAGCCGTGAATATCACCAATAATAAGAGTTTTCATGTGTTCCTATCCTAGCATAGTGCCTAAACTTTAAACATCCCCACGATCTTAAGTCTTTGAAATCTTGGCTTTCAAGAGTGGCAACAATAATGCAAGTATACAAGGGCGAGGAGTAAGAGTGACCAAGAACATACTGAGCCTATTCGTGATTGTCTTTGCCCTATCAGGGTGTGGGATTCCCCTTCCCTTGCAAAAAGACCTTGTCGTAAAAGATATCAATGCTGTTCGCCAGTTCACGACAACCAATAGCGTTTTCAATAGTTATGTTGCAGCCTTCGAGCAATATGGAAAAGTCCATACTGGTGATGGTCGCTTTTCTGTTGGTGATATTCCAATCAACTTTGGCGATACGGAGAATGAAAATTTCCAAGGTGTTTGCTTTGAATACCCCGATGGTACTAAAGAGGTTATTATTAGAGAATCATGGTGGAATGGCGCAAGTGAAGAATACCGTGAATCCCTTCTCTTTCATGAGCTCGGTCACTGTCGACTCGATAGAGATCATATTGACGATGCTGTAATGACATCAAGTAATCGGAGTTATAAAATAAGCCTTATGAGTTCTATAATTGTAGGGCCAGGTGATTACAGTCAGTATAAGAGCGAATACTTAACAGAACTCTTTTCGCAAAATACTGATGAACTCCTTCTTTCACTAGGTCTTGCTGTCTCCCAATAGAAGAAGCCTATGACCCCCTTAACAAAGCACTTTATTCCTGCCGTTAATAAAGGTATGACCTCTGGTGACAAACTCATGATTGTCCTCCATGGACGAGGCGACACTCTTCACAGCTACAAAGTCTTCTCCCAAGAGCTTAATGTAACCGGCTTAAACTATCTTCTTCTCAATGCTCCCTTTGTCGAGAGCTTTGGCTATACCTGGTATGATGATTCATTTTCAACTGAGGATCTTCGCTACCAAAAGTCCATGGAGCTTCTTGAAGGCCTTCTCGAGGAACAAGCGATTAAATGGGGTCTCAAAAATATTTTCCTCTTTGGTTTTAGCCAAGGGGGAAGAATGGTTTTAGATCTCTTTGTAAAAAAGAATGCCCACCTTGGTGGAGTCGTTGCCCTAAGCCCTAGGATTACCGCCCACCCTCTTTCAATAGAAATGAGCGCCAAGGCGGCAGAGACTCCTCTCTTCGTTGCCCATGGAGAACAAGACCCCATTATCCCTATCCTAGAGACAAGGAATAATCTTAAGATCATCAGTGACCAAGTGAAATCTTGTCAGTTTACTTCTTACCCAATGGGTCACGAAATTGATATTTCTGAGATTCAGGCATTAAGAGCGTGGATGAATGAGCGCCTCTAGAGTATACTGAATCCATGAAATCATATTCCAATAAAACACGCTTTCTTATTTTTATCCCCACCGTTTTTATTCTTATCGCTTTTGATCAGATGACGAAGATTTGGGCGGTAGAGACTCTAAAAGGTCACCTCCCGCGCCAGTACTTCTTTGGGATGGCCCAACTCACTTATGCTGAAAATACCGGAGCATGGGGAAACCTTGGCGGAAATTGGGACGAGCCCTATCGCTCCCTCTTTCTCATTTTCTTGCCTATTATTGTTCTGGTCGCCTTTTCTCTCTTCGCCCTCTTTAGCAAGAAAATAAATAAATTAGAATTTTGGTCCTATTGCCTCATCGCTGCAGGCGGTGCTGGAAACCTTATTGACCGTATCCGCTTTAACTTCGTTGTGGACTTCCTCTATCTTGGAATAAAGCGACCTTTTGAAACCAATATTTTCAATATCGCCGATGTGGTAATTATGACGGGCTTTGGTTTTATGCTTCTCAATATGTATCAAGACTGGCGTTCTAAAAAAATTGTGGCCTAACAGTTACACCAAAAGTCGGTGCATGAAACTCTCCTTTTAGCTCCCTCTCTTCTTTAAGATGCTCAAGAGTTTTTCTCGGAGTATAGACCCCTTCATCCGTAAGCTGAAAGGTTTCAAAGTGAATACCTACTGAATAAAGGCTTTCAAGATCATGATGGGCCTGGATCGCTTCTCTAGGATTCATATGCTGATCTTTCATAAACCAGCGAGGCTCATAAGCACCAATGGGAAGGAAAGCGATATCGACCCTTCCTCTCTTTTCTTTAATTTCTTTAAAAAAGCGGCCATAGCCGGTATCACCCGCAAAATAGACATGCCTGCCTTCTTTTGCCACTTCTTTTAAAGAAAAACCTCCCCAAAGAGTCATCCTCTTATCAAAGAGACCTCGCGCACTCCAGTGCTGGGCAGGAACAAAGGAAAAGGACAGCCCCTCTCTTTCAAAGCCTTCCCACCAATCAAGTTCTCTATAATGATCAAGACCTTCACTCTTAAGAAGCTCCCCATTTCTTAAGCCGACAACAATTAAGGGATTGCTTTTAAGCTTAAGCCTTTTAAGGGTTTCAAGATCAAGATGATCATAGTGATTATGGCTAATCAAAACGATATCAATAGGAGGAAGATCTTCAAAGCGCACCCCGGGAAGGCGTACCCTCTGTGGGCCAAGCCAACTCACAGGAGAAACGCGCTTTGAGTAGACGGGATCTGTGAGAATATTTAGCCCATGCCATTGAATGAGCACACTCGCGTGATTGATAACGGTATAAGAAAGTTCCTCACTACGCTCGTGAGGGATTTTATATTGCTCAGACTCTATCCACTCGGGCCAGCTTTCTTTATTGGTGCTTAAGCGCCATTTTATAATGTCTAAGAGGCTCTTATCTGCAAAAGGTTCGATATTTTGAAAGCGCTCATTCTGACTCGAGCAGCCCATTAAAAGGACTAACAGGGCAAGTTTTAAAGTGTTCATGACTCTGATTTTAGCTCTCCCGATAAGTTGAGCGAATAAATTTCACACGGTGTCTATAATTTAAACACTTTTAGGCCTGATCGGTAAATCTAAGTGTTTAATTTCCCATTCTTTTTTTGGCATCAAGATTGAATATAAATAGGCAGAGAGAATTAAAAAAGGAACACACCATGGATTACCAAATTGTAAAAGCAAGAAAAGCCGCAAGCCTAGCAATGAGAAGGGCGAATCGGGATAATAAGAATAGTCCCGAAGTGTGGAAGAAGAAACAGTACCAAATGCGTGAATACCGTAAAATGGTTAACGCAAAGAAAGCAAGCAAACAAAAGAAGCTTGACGATGATTATAGCAAGTATATCGAATGGGCTATTCTCGCGACGATCGGACTTGCTGTTCTTAGTGTAAGTCATCCTCAGGTGAGTGTACTTGCCGTTATTTTTGCCATCCTTATTGTTGCTGCCATTATGGATACTAAAATTAAGGCCAATACTCAAAAGCAACAAAAAGAAGCGGATGAGAGAATGGAGAAATTAGTAAGACTTGTTCAAAATGAAAAGAAGGCAGGCCCAGCCATTGAAGTTAAGTCTAGCCGTAAAAAAGTTGACTCGATTTGTGATCTTACGATTGTCAAAGTTGCTCCGCCTGTTGAGGAGTTTCCTTACAAGCAAATTCAGTAAGACCTATAAACTAAAAGGTTTAAGAATAAGTGTCTGATGAGGATGTCTTTTGACATCCTCTATTTTCATCCATTGATCTCGATACTTCCCAGAGAGAAATAACTCAAATTGATCATCATAAAATTCACTATTAAAGTGGCCGACATTTCCAGTAGGTAACACGTTTAGGGAATGCTCAGGCTTTGCCATGTCGATAAGTCTCCTCACGCTCGGTCCTAGGGTAACATTAAAGCGATCTGTGTACCGAGGATAGCTCATATTATCAACTTGTGAGAAGCTCCCCCCCGCAGGTGCAGGGCCAGTGTTAAAAATAAGATTGAGGGGCTTCACTTTGCCAAGAGGGTGCTCAACTTCAAGAGTATGCAGTTTTCCCCATTGCCACCTACGAATATCATCGCCAAACTTCTCCCTCAAACTCTTTAGAGTTTCTCGGTAAGCAAGTTTGATCATCTCCTTTCGCCCTTCCTTTTCAGGTGTTCTGATGTCATCCCAAAGTTGATGATCCCTTTGGTAGAGAAAAGTCTTAAAGAAATTCCAACCATCAGCAACTTTATTAAAGGCAATAAAACGATCTTCCCCAAGCTCATCAATGAGGGCGACCTTTGATAGCTTTAAAACCCACATATGATAAAGGGTTGCTCCAATACTCGTTTTATCACTCTCCCCTTTCCACTTTCTTAAGATTGTCATGACCTCCTTATCAAAGTCAGACTCAGCAGTATGCTCACTCAGAAGCTCCGTGACCATAGCAGGGCCGATTGAGGAATGCTGATCATTTTGAATGGCTTTTAATCCTTCTAGGCCCCACTTTTCTTGGCGAGAGAGGAGCTCTTCAATTCTGACAAAGCGCTCTCCCGGTTGCCAGTAACCATCTATGGGAAGGTCTCCCTGATAGTCAGGCCGATAATTAGCTGTAACAATAATCCCACTCTTGGGATTCACCAGGCCTGGGTTTTCTTTTATGGTAAAGTAACGCTCGTACTCATGCTTTCCACTCCATCCCTCAAGAATTTGATTCCCTTTAAAACCTCGTCTGAGAGGAACTTTCCCCATTACACGCCAAGCAATATTTCCTTCACTGTCAGCCCAGCTAATACTAAGACCAGGTGCTCCCGCATGCTTAAGCGCTTCATCAAAATCAGCTAACTTCTTTGAGCGACTCATTTTATAAAAGGCCGTTGAAACATCGTTTTCAGGGTGATGATACGACCACTTAAGGGCAATATTTTTGCCCTTAACACCGTACTTAGAATTATCGAGTAGAGGTCCATGAGGCGTTAAACTGACCTCAATTGTGTGGTCTTTTTGACCTTTGACTTTGATAACCTGCTTTTCGCTCTTTAAAGGGACCCATTCATTCTTATAAAGAACCTCTCCCTTTTCATTTATCTTTTCCTCATAGAGATCAAGGTCATCCATCTCTGACATCGTCACGGCCCACGCTCTGTCCTTACTATGGCCCATGGAAGCAAAGGGAACGACAGGAACATAATGGCCATAGATTTCAAATGTTGGACTCTTCAGGTGAGCTTCATACCAAACGGCAGGATTAGAAAAAGCAACATGGGGATCATTTGCTAAGAGCGGCTTACCACTCTTAGATCTTTTAGATGAAACTACCCAACTATTACTCCCATGAAAGAGTCCGAGATAATCCCTGAAATAGTCATGAGCTCTGAGAAGATCTTTATACCATTTTTGCTCGCCTGCCCTGTAGCTCACTTTCCTTTGTTCTTGAATTCTATTTTGATCATTGCGGTCTCTAAGCCACATCTCCTTCACCGTCTCCTCAGGAAGGCTATTGAGAAGGTCCGTATGCAAAGCATCTGTAATTAATCCCTCGGCAAAACTTAGAGCAAGGTATCCACTTGCGGCCATAGCCTCTTGCGGACTAAACGGCCTTGGTCTGTAGCCTAAGATCTTAAACTCAAGAGGAAGAGGCTGAGTTTCCATATACTGATGAACCCCATCAAAGAAAGCTTCCATAAGCGCAATCATTTTAGGATCTAACCGATGAAAGTTATCTTTCCAAAAGTCATCCATATGGGCCCGAATACGAAGCTTACGCAGAAGAATATCGAATTCAAGGGTCTTCTCCCCTAAGACTTCGCTTAGTTGACCGTTTGCAATTCTCCTTATAAGGTCCATTTGAAAGAGGCGATCACTCGCCATGACCCAACCAAAAGCTCGATGAAGGTCCAATTCATTTTGCGCTTCAATATGAGGAATCCCCCACTTGTCACGAGTGACACTAACCTTGTCTTTTAGATTCTTTAGAGCGATTTCTCCTTCATAAACGGGGAGGAGACTTTTTGGGTAAAAGTAAATAAAAGAACTTACTCCCAGAACAAGAGCAAGAAAACTAAATAGGATTACTTTCTTCATGACGACCTTTCTAAACTGATTTCCTTTTTAATCTACCATTTATGATTTCTTATCATCCATAAAAATTTTTATTCTGTCTTTTAAGCTTTAGAGGACTATTTTACTTTGCTATAATCAGCCTCGCATGAACGAGAGAGACTTGAAAGAACCACGACTTTCACCATGGTTCTTTTCCCATCACTACGTTAGCTCCCTATTGCCGTTTATTGAGGAGTTTGACGTCGAAACTGATCACCTATTAGCTTCGTCTTATATAAGCTCAGGCAAAGCCATACCCTTTGATGTCATTTTTAAGAGCTGCTTTGATTTTAAAATCGACAATTTAGATATCAGTAAGACACCATGCTTTAGAAACTCTTATGGCACATGGGATGAAATTGCGAAACTCTGTGCTACTCCTGAAAAGTTAATTAAGACTCTCGAAAGCCAAAGAGCTTTTTTCAATCCCCTCCACTATTTTCAGCTTCATGATGAAGCAATTGATTTTATCAAAAGCCCCTGGTCACCTCTTAACCAATTTCAGTTTCAAACAGAATTTTATTTTATCTTTGCGCTCTTAGAAAAATACTTCTCAGTATCAAAACTTGATTTTTTGAAAGTAAGTCCAGGCCTCATTCGCATAGCTAGGCTTAAAGACTTTCATCATAATTCACAGGCCAACAGCTTCTTGCTCGATAAGAAGATTAAAGACTTTAAGCTTGAGGAAACAATTGGTGTTGATAAAAATCATTTTGAAAACCCCATCGTCAACGATGTTGTAAGTTCTCTTCAAAACTTTGCTCTCTACTCTGACCTTCCTCTTGTTGAGGTGGCTCAATCCCTAAACTTATCGAAGCGAACGCTGCAAAGAAGGCTAGACGAAGCTGATCATCAGTTCACCGACCTTAAGAAAATGACAAGAAAAGTTTTGGCCCATCAACTTTTGACGACCACGAATATGCCAATCAATGAAGTTTCCCAACGAGTGGGTTTCGCTGAGCCAAGTGTGTTTACGAAGTTTATGAAAGAGTGGAGCGGTCACTCCCCTCTTAGTTATAAGAATTTAAAATTTAAGAAGGCCCAGAGCTTGAGTCTGTCTCCTTTGGATATTCACTTAGATAATAATCAATAGTTTCTTCGTAATCTTTGAGAAAGGCATTTTTAAGTTCGTTTTTATCGATGTCGAGAACCTCGATAAATTTACTCATTCCCTTTAAAGGAATAGAACATAGTCCTCTTTCGAGATTTGAGATAAACTGCCCATTCTTATACCCAAGTGCTTCGCTCAATTTACCTTGTGAATACTTCTTGGGGTGTTCTTGTCTCTTCAGTTTCACTAAATTCGCCACATTCATAAATGTTCGCATTTATTCACCTTTAGCTATGCAATCTTAAATAGTTATTAAGATCATTATCCTCTATTCATCTTTTAATGCGTTGGTAATAGGTGCCAAAATAAATCCCTATTAAGTGAAAATTCGCCCCTTTTGCCTCAATGCAACTTACTGTTAAAATAGGAGGACTTAATTTTTAAAATACTTTGAAGGTATCAAATGGATGAAGAAGTCTTAGGCGAATTTAAAATTGAAGCGGAAGAGATGCTTGTCGAGTCTGAAGACTTTCTCCTCAATATTGATAGAGGGGAATCTTTTGAAGAAAACTTCAATGGTATTTTTCGTGCTTTTCACAGCCTAAAAGGGGCTGCGGGAATGTTTGAAATTGAGGATCTTCAAGCCTTTATGCATAAAATTGAAACTCAATTTGAATCCCTTCGAGATGAGGGCACGATGAGCTCTCTGCAAATTGATTATTTTCTCAAAGCAGTCGATAGTGCCCGTAAAATCTTAGATGGAGAAGACCCCATCGTCGATCCGGATTCATTTGATAGTCTAGGAGACCAAAATCCCGCCCCTCAAATACAGGAGCCTGCTCTAGAAGAAACCAAAGAAGAACCTAGAAAAGAAGAGACCCAAGAGAAAAAGAGTTCTGAAAGTCCAGCTATCACTAAGGCAAAAGAAAATGTCCAAAGAGCTCATGCCGACCTTGGTAAGGGCCATATCGTTATTGTCGATGATGAAGCTCCAATTTGTGACCTTCTCTCTTCAATTATTGAAAGCTATGGCTATAGCTGTACCACCTATACAGAACCTCTCAAAGCACTGGAGGCTATTACTGAAAATCCACCAACTCTGGTGTGCACAGACCTCAGTATGCCTAAACTAGACGGCTTAAGTCTTTTTAAGGCGATTCGACGCAACAAGGTGGATGTCCCTGTCATTTTTATTTCAGCCTTCGTCGACAATGAAGTTCTCATTGAAGGGATTGAGCTTGGAGCTTCAGGCTTTCTCAGTAAACCCTTTGAAGACGCGCAAGTCATCTCTTTGATCAATCAGACGATAAAGAAAGAAGAGACGAGAAAACTCCTTAATCGCAGTCTCAACTTTATCCTCTATCAATTCAATGATCTGGATAATTACCTGCAAAAAGAAGGTAAGGAATCCCTTCGACAAAACTTAAAAAGTGAATTAAAAAATATTTTAAAATTAAAGAAGACTCTACTCTAGTTAGGAAGGCCTCTCATGCAACAAAGCCCAAAAAGTTTTCGTCAGATTTTCGATATTCTCTGGTCAATTAGTCAAAATCAGGCAGGCCACAATGAAATCAACTGGGCCCGCCAGGAGTTAAGTCGCTTTATTCTAAGAGTCCTCACTCTAGGACTCTACTCTTAAAAGTAGAACTGATTAGAAAAGCCAACAATCACCTTTTCAATGGCACTTGATTGAGAGCATTCTCCCACAAAAAACTCCTCCCACTGGGATGGTTTATCATTGGGGTAGAAATGAATGCCACAACGATCAAGAAACTTAAGCCCACCAATTGTTGATTCTCCATAGCTATAACCTAGAAATGCGAGTGGAAGACCTTCTTTAATTTCAGGAAAGTTCTTATCCGTAAAAAGACCCGCTTTAACCTGGCTTTCTTGAGCGATGAGAGGGATTCCTGTAACAGAAGTCATCTTCGTCACATCCTCGCCTTCACAGGCATTATTGGCACAGACTTTTTCTACACGACAACGACCACCATCAGGAGAATCAACGATTTCAAAATCCTGATCTCCTCGAACGAGAATTCCTTCGACGACCCCCGAGTCACGATTGATGACTGCTGAGCCAGAGTTTCCTCCAAAAGAATCTGTGTTGGTAACAAAGTAATTCTTAGGAGAATTATCGCGAACGTTCGCACCGTCAGCAACCTTGGCAGAAATCCCCGAGGGGTAGCCAATCATCACAAGAGCAGCGTCATTAGGGACAATGCCTGAGCTTCGTACACGAAAGAATTTTCGTCCCGTAACCGGCCGGTCAAGTTTAATAACCGCATAGTCTTGAGAATCATCCGAAGAGAGGGCTTGACTCAAAACTTCCTGGCAACGAAAGACCTTACTCTCCTCTGTCCCTTGAGCATCATCTTTAAAGTCTAAAACCCAACGGTACTCATCACACTCAAATTGAGATTGAACACAGTGACCAGCAGTGACAACAATATCTGGACCGACGAGAAATCCACTACAGCGTGATACACTTAATTCATCTTTAAAGCGCTCTCCTGGGCAAAGACTGAAAGCCTCTCCATAGGTCTGTGAGGTAAAATTAAAGTTGGCATCCCATTCATTAGGTGAAACTTGTGCAAGAGTGGAACCAGCCCAATCCTGATAGACCCCTGGTGAATCCATAACTTGCTCTCTATCATCATCCCCATAAATAACTTTTGGCCCAAAGAATGACTCCGTTAATTTTACCGATGAGGCTAAAGCACTTGAGGCGGTGGGTGTGAAGACAGCGGCGATCTTCTTTTGAAACTCTTCGACTTCAGCGGTGGGATTGATCATCTCACCATTATATTTACACTCAACACCTTTGTGAGAGCTCAAAAAATTACTTAAAGAATCATCAAAATTCTTGACTTCAAAAGAGCCAGCATTGGGCTTATAGAGGGATTCAAAGTTCTCTCCCATTCTTTGGTAATCAAGCACAAAAGCGTCGCTACACTCCTCTTCTTGGTCACAGGAAAAAACTAGGGGCAACACCAACAAAAGTAACCATTTCTTCATAGAACACACTCCTTCTCTGGCTCTATGGTACTGGTCATTGTGAATTCGTGCTACAGGGGCAAGGAGCTGCTAGGTGAAAACCCCTATAAATGTAAGAATTTAAGAGAGATTGAAGTGGTTTTGGTATCAAAAGACAACCGCTTTTGATTTCTTAAGTTTATAGGCAATTATTGTGGCCATTACAACTGTTGCCAGTCCCATCACAATCGAGAGGTAGCCCGCCCTATCAAAACCCATAAGCTCCCCCTGAGTTCCCTCATGAATGATAAAGCCCGCGAGAAACGTCATCGTCGCACTTCCACACGCCCGAATGGAATGAAGCACACTCATAAAGAAGCCCCTATCCTCTGAGCTTGGAACCTCTGAAATAAGGGTCATACAGGGAATCATGCGGCCTGAAACCATCGTCATAAAGAAAGTTCCATAGATTAAATAAATTAAAAAAGTTGTCTCTCCACTATGAGTGTAGAGAATGACGGGAATGAAGGAGACAAAGACGATCAAGGAAAAGAGCCTAAAGGCCCCCACGCGATCAGTAGTCACACCAACTATTCTCGCGGTCACAACCGTAAAGAGTCCCCCCACCAAGTACATATACTTAAGTTTATCTGGACCCATTCCCATATTTTTTACAGCGAAGGGCGAGAGAAAAGGGATCAACAGAAACATCGATCCACTTACCATAAAGATGAAGGCAAAACTTGTGAGATAGAGTTTATTCTTAAAAAGACCTTTTACCCTTTTAAAGAAGGCGACCTTGGGCCGATCCATATGGCCTGTAATATTGGGAAAGACCAGTTGTGCGGCCGCAAAGATGAGAAGGCTAAAAACACCGATAAAAACAAAGGTAAAATGCCAATTGGAAGCATCACTGATGGCGAGGCCTATGGGAACACCAATCACACTCGCCACACTGAAGCTGCTCATTACAATCCCCATTGCCTTCCCTCGCCTCTCAAAGGGGATAAGATCGCTAATGACTGCGAAAATGAGGCCGTTCATCATTCCGCCAAAAGCGCCGGTGAACATTCTTGAGGCGAGAAGAAGTTCAAAGTTAGGAGCAAGGGCACAGCAAAAGGTTCCTACGATAAATCCACTTAGAGCAAAGAGCATCAGCACTTTGCGGTCAAAGCCATCAGCAAAAGCCCCAAAACACAGGCCAAAGAAAGCGGCTGTAAAGTTATAACTTGATACCAAACTTCCAAATTGCACCGGACTAATCTGCAAGCTCTCCATAAGGGTCGGCCCTAAAGGCATTAGAACCACAAAATCCACCATATGAGCGAATTGAATGAGGGCGAGAATAAGGATGTAGTGAATCTCCCTTTCCTCTTGGACTCCTACAGCTTTGACTAGATTCATAAACCCAAAATTAGCCCAAGCTAATTCAAGAGTCCACGAGCATTAGAGTAATCATAGGCCTGCCTACCTTTTCCAATAAAATGTCCTTAGAGGCGTCGAAGGGATGTCAAATAGGTGGCTTCCTCTTAACAAAATCCTAATAAAAATCACTACTTTTTCGGCGTCGACATGAGTAATATGCGGGGAATTTTTACAATTGGGGGGGCTCTAATTGCGCGGCGTGTTTTCGTGGGCTATGGTCGCCTCATATTTAATATTGAGAGAGAATAATGACCAAAATCCGAACATGCAGTAAATTCGTACTTGCTCTTGCGACCTTGAGCTCCACTGGCCTCCTTGCCCAGGACACCGTTTCTATTCAGAGAATGAAGAGGGCTGAGATCAATAAGGAAGTCCCTCAAGAGAGAAGCTTCTTCATCGAGACCTTCTACTATGAAGACTATGTCTACTCAAAGGGGAGAAAGACGCAACTTGGTGACCAAACGGAATTATCAGCTTCCCTACGCTACCAATGGTCTCCTGACACCTTCTTTAGAACTCGTTTTCAGACTTTCCCTGAAGACAACCGTTTTAACAATAAGACCAATCGCTTCGAACTCCTCGCCAATCATCAATATGGGAATGTTAACTTTCAACTGGATCTTGAAATTAACACCAATGAAAAGAACGATGATGGCACTTCTAATGGTGGCTCAACTCTTGGTCTTGATCTCGACTCAGAATTCTCTGTTATTGAGTGGCAACTCAACGACCGCTTAAAGCTAAGCTTCTATCCCTTTAACTTTGATGGTGAAGTTGGTGTTGAATTCAACACTTGGGACGTTACAAGAATGTACTTTATCGATGGCGGACAGGCTTCTTTTATTGGCTCTAATCCAGGGACAACAAAAGTCGCTCAAAAGACGATTCCTGGTCTTGAAGTTACTCTTGGTAGCTCACGCCTTAATTTCTATGCTGGTGTTGGTGCTGCGACATACCTCTATCCGACAAACCCCGACTTTGATATCCAATACAATACCACTGCCGTTCGTTGGGAGCGTAAAGAAAATATTGGTTACAAGTTTGGTGCAAACTACCTAAGTGAAACAACTCGTGCATCCTTCGCAGCTGTCGGTCATACCGAGGCCGATGAAACAGGCTCACTCCTTAAAAGAGCTGCTGCCTTTTATGGTATTCACCGATCCAATCGTCTGGTCTTTGAAGGTGAGACTGTTGTGAGTACTGCCGGTAAGAACGCCTGGCGCTTAAACCGCGCTAACACTTGGTTTGAGCAAACAACCTTTCCAACTTATCAGCCTGTCTATTCTGACTACAATGGGACCCGCCAAAACTGGCTTGGAAAAACAGACTTCGCTCTTAGCTTCAGAATGGGGATGCAAATGAGTGACACGTGGACACCCTACTATGCACTTCGCTACCAAGGTGAACACTTCGTCTACAGTGACCCCGAGTCTGCCCATATTTTAAGAACTGCTGATGAATCTAAGTCCCATGGCGGCCTTCACAGAATCGCGGTTGGCTCTTTCCTCGATTATGGCAACTTTGTCGTCAATCCTGAACTTGAATACAGAAAAGCGAATAACCCTGTTTTTACTAATGCTGATGATGCCGTTGATATTTCGAGCTCAAATTATCAAGGACAACGCCTCCAGGCTAAGTTCTCTGAAGATGATGTCGTTCTCAAAATACAACTTACATATAGTTTTGATGGCAGTAAGCCCTTTACTCCCTAATCAAACTAAGGAATGTTATTATGAAGTCATTTAAAGTCCTACTTTCCTTCCTCACCCTTGTGCTCTTTGTGGCAGGATGTGGAGATGAGGAAACGACGCCAGTTTCTACTTATAATGACACTCAGGTAGAGGGTCTTATTGAACAGGTTACGGATATCAATTATCTCATTGAGTCCAACCAGGTGCTTCGAAATGCTAGTTTTCGTGACAAGGAGATTTTAAGATCTTCTCTTCATAGTATTCAGGTTAATTCAGCAATTCTCGATGAAGTCCCAACAGACTCATCGGCTTTGCAAAGACTAAACTCAGCTCTTAAAGACATTCAAAACCTCTATTTAACAGAGAGAGACCAGGAGAGAATCGCTCCCATCTTTCAAAGAGCAACTCGAATTCTTGCAAAATTCGCACAAATTCAAAACTCAAACCTTGCTGATCTTCGTTGGTCAATTTTCTCTTACCGCTTTTCAGATGGTCTTGGAGACTTCACAAACCTCGTTGAAAACTCAACCTGGAAAGTACGCTACGTTCAACAAGAGCGCTACCTTGCGAACTTTGGAAGCGGAACTCCTGCCACGGCCGTAATGGTCAGTCCCATTTACGACCTCACTAAAGTAAAAAATCTTGCCTACTCGATCCGTCACAATATTGGCGTCGAAGATGATCTTGGAAGTGAAACGACACGATCAGAAGTCATGAACAACACCTTTAAGGTGATGGTTTCAACCACCTATGAAAAAGGTGAAGAATTTGACATGGCCAAGTTTAAAAGATTACCCATGGGTCCGATCCCGACAGGGCTTAACTTTGACACTGTCGACTCTGGAATCATCGATCTCAGTGCCTATGCAGGTCTTAAGAATGTAACCTTTGCTATTGTCTACGATAATAAGAAACGCTTTGAAAGATTTAGCTGGGTGAGTTGGTCTATTGAGAGATTTAATCTCTATGGTCTTACAGACTCTCCCCTTCCCTATGTATCAGCGTATGTTCCCCCCATTCCTTCTTCTTGGAGTTATGAATTTGGTGAGCAAGGTTTTGACAATCTTGGGCAAATTACAGTTGAAGGTACTCCAGGAGAATTTGTCCTTGGTGAGCACAACGGTAATAAGTTCATGAAGATGCAAAATCAAAACGCAAGAGGAACGAAGCTACTCTTTTCAGCACCTCTCGATCTTAAAGATCTTGTGAGCCCCTCTGTTCAACTTGAGCATACTATCAACTTCTATGAAGGCGACGCCATTACCAATAAAGACGTCAAAATGATGGCCGCTGAATATCAAGAAGGCGTTAGTCCAAAAGACCTCAATTGGATTACTCTTGACTTTGAAACGGGTCCTGAAGGTAATAGCTGGAATGTTTTTAAATCAGAGGACCTTCCGCTTCCTGATGAACTTAAAGGAAAAGTTATTCGTCTCGGCTGGTCTCATACCGCCCGCGATGGCAGCACTCCTGTATGGCAGATGATCTCC
>Ga0208203_1000517_pt1 | contig 17325 bp, 9 predicted proteins | sample DeeseametaMP2914_FD_184167 | JGI IMG/M metagenome (GOLD analysis project Ga0208203, IMG submission 184167) | Marine microbial communities from the Deep Atlantic Ocean - MP2914 (SPAdes) | ecosystem: Environmental > Aquatic > Marine > Oceanic | place: West of Santa Cruz de la Palma, Atlantic Ocean...
AATTTCTGATTTAGAACAACTAAATAACGAAATTTTTGCCTTGCTATCAACGAGGTTTTATTGCCTCAAAATAGACCACTTAATTAAGCGAATTGGTATAAAAGACATCGAAAATGCGTTGAGTGTTTATGCCAGTCAATCTGCTGAGCACGAAAAGCAGTACAAACAAGCTGTGTTTGATGCTTATTGCGAGACGCTCCGTCATGATCTGACACTGAGTATTGATGATAATATTCTCTGGTTGTTAAGGCCGTTTTCTAATCAAGCTAAAGATATTACCCCCAGTACGTTTGCTGGCGAAGTCTGCCCGCTTTGCGCAGCAAAGCTAAGCGCAACAACTTGGGCTGCTGGCTGGCAGTTGAGCTGTGAAAATTGCCAAGTTACAGGGATTGTTGTAGAGCATTTGAGCTTCTAAAAAATAAATAAAAAAGGAACAAATAGAGCTTTAATTGTATGACTTTTAGCTATATAGTCTGTACCTAACCTTAGGGGAGTAGTCTCTTAGATTAAGATGAACGTCAACAGTCTCCGAACCAATGTTCGTGGCGTTCATGTCCGCAAGCCGGATTGACAAGACTTAAGGCATGTATCGGGTTCAATGGGCGACCACGATGTATGCCTTATTGTTCTTCGCCCTAAGGAATCGTCTCGTGCTTGTTACATTTCACAACCATTTTTATGGTTATTTCAGTTCTCTTAAATCGCTTTATTTACCACATTTCGCTTTGCCACCCTTTTGCGGGAGAGCACGATGATCTTGTTTATTCTTGCCATTATCGTTGGCTTTGCATTGCTGATTTGGAGTGCAGATCGTTTTGTTGATGGCGCCGCTGTAAGCGCAAAGTATGCAGGTATGCCAAGTTTGCTCATTGGAATGATAGTGGTTGGCTTTGGTACGTCGGCTCCAGAGATGTTGGTATCGGCTATGGCAGCTGCTGATGGCAGTCCTGAGCTTGCTTTAGGCAATGCCGTGGGGTCAAACATTGTCAACATTGGGCTTATATTAGGGATAACAGCGCTAATAGCCCCGATTGCTGTTCACTCTTTGATTGTCAAAAAAGAGCTCCCACTATTGCTTGCGGTAAGTGCGCTATTTGCATTACTGATTGTTGATGGCGACTTATCACGTTTCGATGCGGGTATCTTGTTATTTGGCTTTTGTAGTTTTATTGGTTGGAGTATCTATTCTGGCCTTAAAAGCAAAAATGACAGCTTAGCAAAAGATGTTGAGCACGAACTTAACGTGCAAACTATGTCACTTAAAGCGGCTATTACTTGGCTTATCGTTGGGCTTGTAGTCCTCATTGCAAGTTCAAGGTTATTGGTATGGGGGGCGGTCAATATTGCTGAACTTATGGGGATTAGCGACCTCATTATAGGTCTCACAATCGTGGCGCTTGGCACCTCCCTCCCTGAGCTTGCAGCTTCAATTGCCGCAGCCAGAAAAGGTGAACACGACATTGCGATTGGTAATGTGATTGGCTCAAACATGTTTAATATTTTAGCCGTCACAGGTATTGCAGGGATGATAGCGCCTGCTGTTAACCTTTCACCGGATCTATTATCGCGAGACTGGCTGGCGATGATTTCTCTTTCAATATTTTTATTAATTTTTGCCTATGGGCACCGTGGTGTTGGCAGGGTAAATCGCGCTGAAGGCGTTGGTTTATTGCTGATTTTTATTGCCTATAACGCATGGCTTTTCCTTTCAATTTATAAATAAATGCAATTTAGAATTCAAAAAATCAAGGACCTTTATGAAGCAAACTATCAATGAGTTCTGGCTCAATAACTCAGAAACAATTATAGCGCTAGGCTATAAAGTGATACTCGCAATTGCTATTTTAATTGCCAGTGCAGTACTTGCTAAGTCAGTGAAAAAGGCTATCAAAAACTCCAATGCTACCCTTAAAAAAGTTGATAATACCTTGCTGCCTATTTTGTCGTCTGTGGCAGGCTATGCCGTGTATATTATTGGCGGGGTGTTTATTTTAGATATCTTTGGCGTGAATACAGCAAGCCTTATTGCGCTAATGGGTGCTGCTGGCTTAGCGATAGGTTTAGCCCTTAAAGACACCTTAAGTAATATTGCAGCAGGCATGATGTTACTTATATTAAGGCCATTTAAAGTCGGAGATTTTGTTGAGATAGGCTCGATGCAAGGTACTGTCTCTGAGGTAAACCTATTCACCAGTGTTTTTCAAACGATTGATGGTCTTTATATCGCATCACCTAATGGCATAGTGTGGGGTAATAATATTAAAAACTTCACACGAAATGGTAAACGTCGAATGGATATTGTTGTGGGTATCTCATATGCCGATTCAATCGATGATGGCTTTGCGGTGCTAAAAGATATTGCCGCGAACGAAAGCCGTTTACTGAGTGAGCCAGCGGCGCAAGTGATGGTGACAGCCATGGCTGAGAGCTCGGTGAATATTCAGCTAAGAGCATGGGCTAAAAATGAAGACTATTGGCAAACCTATTGGGATTTAAACAAACGAGTTAAAGAGTCAATCGAAAGAGCTGGCCTGACAATTCCTTTCCCACAACGTACGTTACATATACCTGAAGGCGTGGTGAGAAAGAAATAGTAGTTGCTGATGATTAGCTAAAGTCACTGTGTGGCTTTAGTTATCGTCGTTTAAATCAACGGCCACAATATCCGCTTCTTTGCCCAGATACATAGAAGCGATAATACTGCCATCGGGCATCATCGCAATTGAGCGGTCATCTTTGACTGAGCGTGGTGGCAAACTATGTAAAATGCGGTCTTCACCTTGCCAGCTAAATTGGCGAATTTCATCTGCACTGTCTGTCCGAGATAAATATATCACCCCTTGCTCAGTTAGCTGCCAATTGCCCCAGTCTTTGGGTTGTAAATCTGCGATAAGGGGTTGTTTAGCTGAGTCATCAAGCAGCCAAATTCCATTACTGTCGGCTTTAACATAAAAAATACGACCATCTTTATATTGCTGAGCAAAAATACCGCCATCTAAGGTCAATTGCTCGGTGATCCCCGACTGGAGATTTTGCTGCCATATTTGCCAGCTACCATTTAAATTTGCACTGTAAATAAGTGATTGATCGTCTTGGCTCCAACTAAAGTTTTTGGTGGCGTAATCTAGAAATTTTAACTGGGTAAGTTTGCCATCGGCAACATTACCTAAGTAAAGTTGGTATGGATTATCTTTCTTATCCTGCATGGGGATCACAAATCTATCGCCTTTATGAGAAATAGCATGAATATAAGGACTGCCATCTAGGCGGGTAAATTTATGAGCGAACTTTTCATTCAGTGTTGCAGACCAAAGTTGGAAGAATCCACCTTTGTTGCTAAAGAATATGATTTTTTCTTGGCTTTTCGAATAAGCCGGATAAAGATCACGGCCATATGAAAATGGCATAGCAGCGATATTTCCGCTTGGCATTATTTGATAGAGCTGTTCCATTGAAGTATAGCGGGGGTAGACTAATTGCGGTTGCTCACCTAAACGTACTGCGATCCGGCCTGGAATATTTTCATATGAAACAGGCGTAACAGTGCCATCACTTAATGTGATACGTAATATGGCAAGTTCTGATTGCCAAATCGTCACAAAATAAAGGTAGGTATCATTAGGGCTCCATGCCAGCGAGAATATCTCTCGCTCTTCTTTTAATAACGGCCGAGTTTTACCATTTTTATCGCGCAGATAAATGTTGCCAAGAGGGTCTTGTCGGCTGGCGTATGCAATCGCGCTGCTCGTATTTGCCCAAGCAAAAGGGAAGTCATGAAATTTCCCTTGAGCAATTGATATTTCACTATCAAGACCCGTGTCCATATCGACACTATGAAGGTTTACGCCACCTTTATCATTTTGTCTTGCATAGGCTAATTGATTACCAATCCGAGACCAACTTAACGTTGTGGTCAGGTTACCGGCATAGCATGGACTCAGTTGCTGCCGTGTTTCAGTTTTTAAATGTTTGATGATGATTTTACAGTGCTCATCATTACTAACCATATAAGCGACGGCTTCACCATCGGGCGACCAAGTGGGTGAAACAGCATGCTCATCTAACTCAGAAACTGCAATGGGAACAGAGTTTTTCTTTGTTAAATCAATATAGTAAATACCTGGGACATTGACGCCATTATCCCACTGGAAGGCCATTTTTTTTCCATCAGTCGTAAATGCAGGGTTCTCTTCGGCACCTTTAAAATATGACAAATTAGTGGGGCGCTGAGTCACAGAACTTGAACCCTCTTCAGCCATTAAGTGTGCTAATTGAAAATATAAAATGGGCAAAATGAATATTGCCAACATGATAAAAACAGTGTGTTTAAGTGACCAATGAGCGGTTTTTACATTTTTAACTGGCTCAGAGAATAAATCTTCATCAAGACGGTAGCCTGTTTTTGCCACTGTCAGAATGACATCTTGTTCAGCCCCTGTTTGTGAAAATGCTTTCCTTAGCTGCCATATCGCTTGATTGAGTGCTTTTTCGCCGACTTCTGGTTGGCTATGCCAAATACTCTCTATGAATTCTTCACGTGCGACGGTTTTTGTTTTAGCAGAGATAAGGAGTAAAAGTACATCCATGACTTTAGCAGGTACTTTTGCTTCACCTTTTTTACCTCTAATTAAAAGCTGATCTGGCACGACAGTCCATTCATTCAAAGAGACGTTTTTTAATTTTGATTTATTAACCAATGACAAAGTGAACTCGACTACTTATTTAACATTCGAAGGCAAAATAAAGTTAAAAAAATGCGCCTTCAGTTTCAGCAATGTGAACAAATATAACATTTAAAAAATATTATAGTAATAAAGTTGAGATAAATGGCGGCTATCTAATTTGTTGAAAAATAATAATAAATAAAAAAAAGATAAAAATTTGAGGTTCTTAAGATGGTGTTTGCGTGTTTCGGCTTTTATAACAAGCCGGTGTTAATGGAGTACTGGGCTCCTAACCATAAAAATAACCAAAAAGAGAATAACTATGCGATTTTTATCTCATTCCATAAGACGGGGTTGTTCCTTGTTATGTGGTGTAAGTTTACTCAGCTCTGCTGCGTTTGCCTTACCACAAACAGGTGAGCAAATTAAAACATCTAACAAAAAAGAGCAGTACCTAATTGTGTTGAGTGATGTGGCAAGCTCAGCCATTCAAAACAAAAATCAAACTCAAGCAATAGCTGAGCAACAAGCTGATTTTATTAAATCATTAAAAAAAGAGTTTGCAGATATTAGCTTAGCCTCTCAAAGGCGAGTTCTGGGGAATACCTTAACGGTCAATTTAACTGCTGAACAAGCCGAGTTAGTTTCGTCTATGCCGGGTGTACAACATGTTCATGCAACAACGGGACTAGTGCCTTTACCAAAACCAATGACGATTAAGCAAACGCTTACAGCAGTTGAACAGACGCAGGTTGTCGATAGTGACTTAGGCCGCGGTGTAAGTGTTGCGATTATTTCTACCGGTATCGATTACACTCATCAACTCCTTGGTGGAGAGGGGACTGTCGAAGCATATGAAAAAGCATGGAAATATGCGGATGTGCCATTTGATGGTTTCCCTACCTCGGTGGTAACCAAAGGATTGGACTTTTTTGGTGAGCGTGTTTCATATGCGGCTTATCATGACTTTAATCCAATTGATTCTGCATACGACCCTAACGGCGAAAGTGGCAGCAGAGGTACGGCGTTAGCCTCAATTATCCACCAATTAGCACCATCAGCTGAGTTATGGTCTGCGAAGGTATACCGTGCCTCTAAAGTTGGGGCTAATGTGGTTCCATATCAACCTACGGTTGATATTGTCGCACAAGCACTTGAATGGGCATTGGACCCAGATGGTGATGGAGATACGAGCGATAAAGCAGATATTATTTTGTTAGATATCTCAGGTTTTGGGCCTGGCTATTACAGTAACCAAGATGTTTGGATTGGCGACTACGCACGTTTGGGTGTCAACATTCAAAAAGCGGCAACCTTAGGCAGTGTGGTGATTGTACCACAAGGCAGTGGTGAACAATTGAGCCACTATGCAACCCCTATTCAAGCTGTAGCCCCAGCTGCAATATCTGTAGGCACAACACAATCAATTGAAGATGACAGTGCTATTTATATGTCTAGCACTTCATTACATGGTCCTGTTCGTGGTGACATTGATGCTATTAAACCTGATTTAGTCGACTCGACTGACGCAGTGCAGGTGGCATTAGTGGGCACAGGGAGTGAACAGGCTTCGGCAAGCGATGCTGTTTTTGCCGCTGCTAAAGTTGCAGCCGCTGCAGCGGTTGTTAAAAGTGAAAATAGCGCCTTAACAGGGCAAGAAGTAAAAGCTATTTTGATGAATAGCGCAAATAGCAATGTGTTAAATCGTGATGGTTCAGAACAAGCTGAGGTAACACATAGCGGCGCAGGAAAATTACAGCAAGCCGAGGCTTTAAAAAATACAGCTGTGGCATTTTCATTGCCAGATGGTCAGCCGTCTTTGCATTTAGGAAATCTTGATATTGCTGACAATGAAACGCGAACAGTAACCGAGCAAGTGTATGTTAAAAATCTCACAGACAAAGCAATTACCTATGATTTATCGATAACACAAAAAACAGGCGGCCCTTCGCACGCTGCATTGACATGGCAATTACCAAGTTCAGTGACGGTTGAAGCTCATCGTGCCATGACCTTCCCTGTGTCAGTGACTATTGATGGCGCTTTACTTGAAAAGTGGCCTCTGGTTGATGCCAAAGACTACACCCTAGAGAACTGGCGTGCCACTGAACTCGACGGCGATTTGCATCTAACTGCGTCTAATGATGAGTCTCTGTCTGCTATGCATCTACCTTGGTTGCTACGTGCAAGACCGGCAACGAGTATTCAAGCTCATTACGATACTTATCAAGAGTATTACGGTTCTGTTTTCTTGAATGAACCGGGTGATAATCCACTGGGTGAGAGTTTATTTGAAGACTTTTTTGCTCGCGAACAAGCGTTTGAAAATACCTCTGCTACCGATGCAACATTCACTGTATTACCGACTGTTGGTCGAAAAACCGAAATATCAGAAGCTGCAAATGGTGCTAAAAGTAGCATGATTATTGAAAACCTAGCCAGTGCAGTTGTGCCAGAGGAGCAATGTGAGAGCAAGCAAAAATTAAGCTTAGGCTTAACGTTTCATAGTAAACAAGACTTAGCATTTAGAACGTATTTCGACCGGAGTGATATGAACGGTACGATTGAGTTTTTTATTTTTAGAGAGTCATTCTTAGAAATGTACCCAGACACTGCAGCGGGAACATTACTGAACTATGCCTCTAATGCGGATCTGCTTTTATATGGTTTCATAGATATTGATGAGCAAAATGTACCTACCGCTTATTATGTCGATGCGTCTATTGCAGCTGATCCATCGAATCCAAGTGCAAACTTAAAACAGTCAAGCTTGCCGATTCGATTTGCAACTGACTCGCGAGGTTTACTCGTTGATTATTGTACCGATGAACTTATCCGCGATGATTTACCTGCAGAAGAGTTTGATCGCAACCTTGGGTATTTTGTGCGAACTGTTCGTGATCAAATTCCATCGACAGGCGATGCGCCTTTATTATTTAACCCAGTCAACATGGGGCCTAAAGTGGTGACTATAAGCTATGACTGGTTTGGTAATCAGATTGAATCAATCTCTAACGAAGCAAATTACGTAAAATTAAGTAAGGCACCTGGCGCGCAAGCGGTTGAAAATTATCATAGCGAAATGACACTTGCACCCGGTGAGCAAGTTTACTTAACAGCTATGCATGATGGCTATTGTGACTATCGCACTGTATGCGGTAAAGGATTTGTGCTGTTCAGCAACAACGCTGATTATCATATGTGGTCAAGAACCAAGCTATCAGACCAGTCAGGTGCAATTGCTAAACCATCTGCTGGTCAGCAGTTTGATGTATTTGAGAGCGCGCAAGCGGGTGACCTTGTAGGTCAAATCCAACTAGAGTCTATCAACTTCTTCAATATTGGACCTGGTGAAGCGGGTGATATTTTTGGCACTTATCAATTCTATCTAGCAAATCCTCTTATTGATGATGCACTAGCCTTAATGCCTGATGGTCGCATTTTAGTAAATAACCCCGCTTCTTTAAATGCAGAAACTAATTCAGAATATGTGTTGAGCGTATTTGGGCAAATGCGTGATAACAACGTGATCATGAGCTCAACGACAGATATTACGGTCAATGTGAGCAGCTTAAACATTAACGCGCCGGTGCTAGTGGACAGCGCAAATACACAACTTCAATCTAGTGCCGGTGAAGCACTAAATATCGCTATAAATGCGTTATTTACCGATGCTGATAGTGACACATTATTATTTTCAAGTAACAACTTACCTGCTGGTTTAACACTAAGCGATGACGGTGTGTTAGCGGGTAGCGTGAGCAGTGCAGCAAGCTATGATTTCACCATTAGTGTTTCAGACTCTCGTCACCAAACATCTCAAGACTTTACCTTAGTGGTTACCCAAGAAGCTGAACAAAGCACACATAAATCAAGTGGTAGCACGGGTCTATTTATTTTGCTGATGATGGCGTTATGGGTGTACTTCAAGCGAGCTCAACGCACCGCAGTATTTGGAATTAAGGAATAAAAATAATGAAAAAACTTTCCATTTTAGCCAGTATGATCGGCTTATTGAGTGTTAGTCATGTTTCAGCTGTTGAAGGTGACGATAATGCACGCTTGAATTATCAACCGCTTGCAGCGCTAAAAGGTCGAGCTGCAATTAGTGATGATGTGTATCTAGTTGAGTTTTCAGACCCATCGGTTGCTAAATCATCTCAATTCTCGGGCTTGTCGCGACTAAACGCCAGCATGCCAGCGGTAAAACATTATGCCGCTGATTTAAAAGCAGGGCAGACAAGCATCTTACAACAAGCTAGCCTGAATGCTGGTGAGAAAATTAATACCCTCTTTCAGTATCAGTACAGTATGAATGGTGCTGCCGTTCGTATGTCAGAAAATGCGGCGAATGTGTTACGTAAACAAGCTGGCGTAAAGCGCGTTGAAAAACGTCAAATTCATTATCTTCACACAGATTCAGGACCTCGCTATGTTGGTGCTCCTGCTATTTGGGATGGTGAGACAGGTGTTGCGACAAAAGGTGAAGGCGTCATTGTCGGTATTATGGATACGGGGATTAATGCTGATCACCCAAGCTTTGCTGCAAGGGGGGATGACGGTTATACCCATGTAAATCCACTGGGCGATGGGCAATACCTTGGTGACTGCCAAACCCATAGTGAGTTTTGTAATAGCAAACTGATTGGTATTGTGAGTTATGCCGATATCTTAAATGGCTATCCTTTAGTGCCAATCGATGAAGAGCGCTATGGTGAATTAGGAAGCCGTTTGGAAATCGGGTTTGATTTTAACGGTCACGGTAGCCATGTTGCGGGTACTGTTGCAGGTAATATCTTAAAAAATGTACCTGCTTATAATGCAGAAGGAAAAGAGTCTAATTTCGCTTTCGAACAAATAAGTGGCATGGCACCACACGCTAATATTGTGTCTTATCAGGTTTGTTATCCGGGTAATAGCGATGATTATTTAGCAGGTTGTTTACCAGAGCTGACTTTACAAGCTGTAGAGCATGCGATTGCAAATGGTGTAAGCGTACTAAATTATTCAGTTGGTGGTTCTGCAACAGATCCTTGGTATGGCTTTGAAAGCCAAGCCTTTTTAAATGCACGTACCTTTGGTGTCCATGTGGCGACATCGGCGGGCAACTCGGGGCCAGATAGTGGCACCATAGGTACCCCTGCAAACTTACCTTGGGTAACAACGGTTGCTGCGTTCACACATGACCGTACCTTTGCAGAAAAACAGATCAGCTTCACTGGCGGTAGTTTTAGTTTGTCACCTTTAGTTGGCCGCAGTGCCAGTGGTGGTTTAACAGCTGAAATAGTGGATGCTGCTGACTTTGGTGATGGTGACTGTTTAACAGAGTTTGCCGCTGGTACTTTTAATGGTGAAATCGTTGTGTGTCGACGTGGTGAAATTGCGCGTGTGGCAAAAGGCTCAAATGTTAAAGCTGGCGGCGCTGGTGGCTTAGTACTTATCAATGTCGATGGTGGCAGTGAAACGGTAGACAATGATTTTCATGTGCTGCCATCAATTCATTTAGATGCAACTCAAGGCCAGAGTTTAGTTAATTGGCTAGCAGAAGGTAGCAACCATATTGCCGTAATCGAAGAAGGTGAAATGGTGAGCGATCCTGATGCTGGCTCTATTGCTGGGTATTTCTCATCACGTGGTCCAGGGCTTCCTTACGATAGCTATTTATCGTTAGATATTGCCGCTCCAGGGGTAAGTATTTATGCACCTTTCACTGAAAACCAGCCATTTAGTAACACTAAATCTGAAGCTAAATTTGCATTTTTAGATGGGACGTCAATGGCAAGCCCACACGTTGCGGGAGCATATGCGCTAATTGAAGCGTTGCACCCAGAGTGGACACCAGCCGAAGCACAATCAGCGATTGTTATGACTGCCGATAGTAATGCTTATGTTGATGATGACAATACAGGACAACCAACCCCAGCTAATTTTTATGAAATGGGTAATGGTATGCTGCAGGTGCAATATGCTGCACAAGCAGGACTTGTACTGAACGAAACAGAAGCGAATTATTTAGCGGCTGATCCACAAGCTGGCGGAAATCCTGCAACGCTCAACCTTGCACAACTTGTAGATCAAGCTTGTGTTATTAGTTGTCAGTGGACCCGAACGTTTAAGGCCACCCGTAAAGGGACTTGGCAAGTAACATCGGCTGCGAGAGTAGGCGATATTACATTAACAGCGGAACCTGCCTCATTCACATTAAATGAAGGGGAAACGCAAACGCTGACCATCACCGCAAGCAGTAGTTATAGTTCGGATACCGATGTGCAAATGGGGCATCTAATTTTGAAAGATGGCGAGCCAAGCCATACATTAACACTGCCAGCAGTGGTTAATTTTATTGCCGGTGTTGGTCCTGAAGCGCAACAAGTGCAAACTCATAGTGCAGCAGGCAGCCTTCAAGTATCAGGTTTTAAAAGCGGTGCTAAGTTAGATGATTTAACTTTGCTTGCGCGTGGTCTGAAACGTGTAGAAGAGTATCAGATTCAAATAAAAGCGCCTGAAACTCAGCCTTACAATATGGATTGGAGCTATGTAAAAGACAATCGCTATGTTCTGCCATTAGTTGTAAATAACAGTACGCAACGTGTTTGGGTAAATATCGAAAGTACGACAAGTAAAGACTTAGATGTTTACATTGGTCTAGATGAAGATTTAGACGGTGATGTCAGCGCGTATGAAGGTTCAAATCAAATGATTTGTATCAGTGCAGAAGTTGACTCCAATGAACAATGCGACCTATTACAACCTGAGCCTGGTGTGTATTACATCGTGATCCATAACTTTGAAGGTTCAGCAGCAAATGCGATGGATGATGTCCGTTTTACTGTCGCTACGTTACAAGATGAATCAATGGAAAATTTAACTGCAGAGTTAATTGCTGGTGAAGAAGGCGCATTTTCTATCAAAGCTAATTGGCAGCTAGAAGATGCAAAACCAGGTGACCGCTATTTAGGTGTACTTGCCGCAGAAACAAAATCAGGGCAACGTTTTGCAGATACCCCAATTGATTTTGTTATTACAAACCCTTTATTAAGTATTCAAGCTGATTCAGACGTTGTATTACGTAGTGAACAGGTGAGTTATGAAATAACGATTAATAGCTCATCAATTCCGAGTGAGGCTGTTCTATCGTTTCTATTAACTGAAGGGGCCGAAGTACTCTCTGTAGACGGTGCAGAACTCGTTACTACAGAGGGAAAAACTCAGCTGATCTTAAACGGGCAAACTGACATTAGCATGCAGATAGATGTTAGTGATATGGTCGGATCTCAACTTGATTTTGGTGTGTCTTTTGAAGTGTCAGAACAACAAACTGATAGCTATACCGCTGAATCTATTAAGGTGATAGATCCTATAACATTGACAGTTAATGGTGAACAAAACCTAATAGTTAGTGCAATAGAAGAAGCTACACTGGTATTGACTGCGTCAGCCAATGAAGGCACTTCGTTAGTGTGGAGCCAAGTTTCTGGTGTGAATGTTACATTAAATGACGACAATGCAGGCGTATTAACGCTTAATTTGCCTGAGCTTGATGAAGCAACAACACTTATTTTCAGTGTTACAGCAACAGATGAATACGGCCAAAATGTGTCGCAACAGGTGACAGTTAATGTTGCGCCTGAGTCTAAAAAATCAAGTAGCGGTTCGCTATCGTTCCTTACATGTCTAGCAATAGGCTTGTTGGTGGTAACTCGACGCAAATTTGTTACCGCTAAATAATAACCCCCTAGGTTATGTATACCAAAGCCACACTGAAATCAGTGTGGCTTTTTATTGGCTTATTAAGCTTTTTTAACAAACTTAGCGGTTACCATCATTTCACCGACGCCATCAACTTTACAGTCTAATTCGTGGTCTTTTTTATCTAACACACGGCGGATAACGGCTTTGGTGCCAATTTTAATTACTTGTGAGCTGCCTTTAATTTTTAAATCTTTAGCAACAGTCACTTTATCGCCATCGACCAATAAGGTGCCGTTAGCATCTCTTACATCGATTACATCATCGTTATTAACAGCATTTGGATCCCACTCATGAGCGCACTCTGGGCATACTAAGTTGTTTTGATCTTCATACACGTATTCAGAGTTACATTGTGGGCAAGGAGGTAAAGACATAAATGGCACCTTGGTTGATTTTAAAAGGGTATTTTAATGGCTAAAAGCAAACGATGCGAGCCCCAAGTTGAATAGGAGAACGCATCGTTTATTTAGTTTTCCATCATGCTGTCAGTAAAAATTTGATAACCATTACGACCCAGCTCTTTTGCTTTGTACATCGCTTTGTCAGCTTGTTTCTGCAGTGTTTCAGCTGATATGTCATGCTTCGGGTCATAAAATGAAATACCAATACTTGCTGATACGCAAAGCATGTCGTCTTGGTATTTTACCGGATTTAAAATTTCAGCGTTTAATCGTTCAATTAAGGTTAAACAGGTTTCTTGCTCTGTAAGGTTGCCAATCACGGCAACAAACTCATCACCGCCAATTCGTGCAAGGGTGTCTTGCTTACGAAGTATTGTGCTCATACGAGCGGCCAAGGTCACTAAAAGATGGTCGCCAGCTTGATGGCCATATGTGTCGTTAACTGGTTTAAACTTATCTAGGTCTATAAATACGCAAGCAACAAAGTTGTTGTTGCGTTTAGCCAATTCAATTGCTTGGGCTAATCTATCGGCAAGTAATAACCGATTAGGTAACCCGGTCAAGGTATCGAAAAATGCTGCTTTCTCTAGATGTTGACGTGTTTTAGCTTGTTGCGTTACATCAGAAAACACTGAAACATAGTTTCTGACTTGTGCACTTTCATCTTTTACGGCTGTGATTGTGAGTGATTCCGCAAAGAACTCGCCGTCTTTTCTGCGATTCCAAATTTCTCCTTGCCAATAGCCTTTTTCATCTAGTTGTTGCCACATAGACTCATAAAACTCATTCGGTTGGGTGTTAGCGCTGAATATATTTGGGTTTTGACCTAGTAACTCATCTTTTTGGTAGCCGGTGATATCTGCAACCGCTTGGTTTATCCGAACGATGGCAGCATCTTTATCAGTAATAATAATACCTTCGCGCAAGTTTTCGATAATCTTGTCAGCAAGGTTTAACTCCCAGCTGTTTTTTAAAAGTTTGGTTGCTTGATGCTGTACTTCATCTTCTAGTGAGCGTACGGCGAGTTTTACAGCAAAATAGATGAGTATTTCGAGCAAGAGAAAACCAATAATTCCGTAAACAATGTTGTAAGTTATGGAATCGTTGAAGGCATTTATTTGTGCATCAATATTGCGCCAAAGCACAATGTTACCTATATCCGGCTGGCTTGGATCTTTTTGACCGAGATAATCGCGTACAGGAATATAGGTAATCGCATAATGTTTACCGGCTACTTCACTCCGCTTTACTGTTGTTTGGTTATATACAGTCTCGCTGGCTATTGAGGTAATAAAGTCGCCTGCACTCTCTCTGGAAATTGCTTCTAAATAGCAGTTACATTGATTTAGTTTGCTGCCAAAACGTTTTGCTTTGGCATCTTCCCAAAGTAAGTTATCGATATGTTCAGCAGTAAATAGTACCGCAATACCTAAATCAAACTCATTGTCGAGCGTATCGAGCAGTGAATCAAATGAGGTGCCGACTTCTAATGAGCCTACATGAATACGCTGTTGATTGATTTTATCGGTGAAGTAGACGGGCACTACACCGCGGATACCGGAGTAAATACGACCCGTTTCTAACCCTGAAAGAGCCTGTTTATCGCGGTTAGCATCAACAATAATATGTCGAATATCATGCATGGTGTCGCCATATTTTTTTTCATTATGCACACGTAAAAAACTGATTGAGCCAGGCCCTAGATGAAAATGTAGTTGGCGAGCTGAAAAGCTATTTTGTACTTCTTGCCAAGCAGGTGCGACTTTATTGAATAGCTGTTTGCGAATTGCGGCGGCGCGTTCTTTTCCTTTGCCTCCCCCCTCTTGTTCAATCGCTTGCTTGCCATGATAAAAGAGTTCTGCGACTTCAGGATCGTTTGCTACAAAGGTCGCAATGGCAAGCATGGTTTCTTGCTCTTGCGACATTAATAATTGATAACTTGATTCGAGATTTTCACCTTGGTTTATAAGGTTCTTGTTGAGTGTTTCTTTTTCTAGTGTGTAATTAAGCAAAATATAGCAAATATCGATGATTAAAATCGCAACACTTAATGCTAAAAATACTTTACTTTTAAAGGTTAACTTCATTGGCTTACTGCTTTATTGGTGTTTAGAGTTTTATTCTTTTGAAGCACAATTTTATGGCTCAGACGTTTCGAGTTCTTTGGTAATAGAGAATATTCCTCTTAAATCACCAAGCCGATAGCCTGTTGCTAAATCATTTGGGTAATGCTCGCTAAGCGCTTGCTTTACTTCTGGCGCAATCGTTTGACCATGACAATTGAGGCACACTGGCGCGACCTTTATCGCTTTAGCAAAGCGAAATTGACCATCTTTGCTGGTTGAAAAAGTCACATTATCGATGCTTTCTGTGTTTCTGATCATATCGAGCAACTGAGCGATTTTTTCAGCTTCCCAGTCATCAGGTTTATTATTTGGATTACGGTTTTTAGTGCTTTTGCGCGCTACAGTCCAACCATCGGTTGATAAGCTTTCGGCAATGGCTGGGGCTTGCATTTTGCACACGTTAATTCCTTCAACTAAACCGCCTTGTTTGATTGCAGCTGCCAATGCTGATTTGAGCGTCGTGGCAAATTCAGTTGCTCGCTCAGCTGCTTGGGTTTCTAGTGTCGCTGAGTTTGTTGCGGCATACAGACTAGGAGAAAGTAATGCAGTACATAGCACAATATTTCTTAAGGAAAGCATAGTAAAACCTTATATTAGGGATATCTAATATAGTAGTTCGTTTTTACCAATTTAGCGAATATAATTGTTGAGTTTTTCAGTTCTATGACAATGCTAAAAAAAGAGCGTTATTTGCATTTTTAGGTACGCCTTTTTCATGGCATTTAAGTTAGAATATGCAATGCTTATTATCAGATAACATGTTGAGTTTGCACTTTGCCTAAACGCAGATACAAAATTAAAGCCATGACGCTTGCGAGTATTGGAATGATGCTTGTTTTTGCTATCGATTACCCAATGGAAGTCGCGGCAAAAAAGCAGGTTGCGCGAGAGCAAATTCGGGCAGACTACCAATGGCTTAAATCAGATCTTGATAAGCAAACTAAGCAATTAAAAGACTTTTTTATACAGTCAGATACGCTTGATCCGAGCTGCTCAAGCACGACGTTGCTAGCGCTTCGCCAAGCCCACTTTCATATCTCGAATGTTGCAGAATTTGGTGTTGTAAACCCAGATGGCTATTTAACCTGTACCAGTTGGGGGGCTCCACCTGAGCCAATAAAGACCATAGGCCCTAAGCCTGTTAAAAGCCAACAATTGCGTTATTTTGGGCCAATTCATACCAATTACATTGGTGAAGCTGCTTTGGTTATAGCTAAAACCCGCAGTGATGGCTTTGAGATTAATGCTTTATTGCCGCAGCCATTATTGAGTCGAAAAATAAACGAGCTTGATAGACCCTATGACTTTGTTGCATTAGTCGATGCAAAACTGGGTGTACCTATAACAATTGTGGGTGGTTACACCTTGCCACTTGATTATGATTTATTTCCTTTAACGAAAACGACTGAGCTTAACGATCATCGGTTTGACGATACACATCAGCACTATTTACTTGCTGAGCCTGTCAAAGATATCCCGAGTCTTGCTTTGGTCGTCGCTGTCAATGTGGATACCTTATACCGAGGTGCTTATACCCCACCTCTGGCAAGTATTTCGTTGTATGTGTTTGTATTTGTTTTATTGTTCTTCTTTTCTAAAGCGTACCATCAAAATTACCGTAGCCGTAAAAATGAGCTGATTAACCATTTGAACTCTGGTGATTTTATTAACTTTTATCAGCTTATTTGGAATGCAAACACAAAACAGTTTGCAGGGGTTGAAGTGTTAGTTAGGTTAAACCATCCACTAGAGGGAGTCTTAACGCCGAATCGCTTTTTGCCGGATATTGAAAGTAATAACCTTAACTTAGCACTGACCTATGCTGTGATTGAAAATATCACCGAAGATTTAGTAAAGCTCACCCAGTGGCATCCTACATTAAAAGTGAATATCAACATTACCGGTGAACACCTCAAAGATGACAAATTTAAACAGCTTGCTCTTGAGTTGAACACCCAGATCCCACATTTGGTACTCGAAATAACCGAAAATGAACTGATTGAATCTGACGATACTGAAGTGATAGAGACTATTACTCTGTTTAGAGAGCAGGGGGTCAGAGTGGCTATTGATGATTTTGGAACCGGTTATGCAGGCCTGCAATATTTAAAATCATTGCCTTTTGATATTTTAAAAATCGATCAAAGTTACACCGCAGCCATTGGTACTAATTCGCAGCTGGCTATTTTACTTGATGCGTTAATCGAACTGGCTAAAAAACTTGAGATTGATATTGTTGCTGAAGGTGTGGAAACCCAAGCTCAGGCTGATTACTTGTTGGCGAAAGAAGTCTATTTCCATCAAGGTTGGCTGTACCATAAAGCGCAAGGCATCGAACAGCTAATAAGCAAAAAACTGTGACTTTATTTTTCACTTAGTTAT
>Ga0208203_1000518_pt1 | contig 17317 bp, 13 predicted proteins | sample DeeseametaMP2914_FD_184167 | JGI IMG/M metagenome (GOLD analysis project Ga0208203, IMG submission 184167) | Marine microbial communities from the Deep Atlantic Ocean - MP2914 (SPAdes) | ecosystem: Environmental > Aquatic > Marine > Oceanic | place: West of Santa Cruz de la Palma, Atlantic Ocean...
GTCTGTTAGTCCACTAAGGTACGACCTATCCTCTGGGTACTTCCCAGCTTTTGGCTTTTGTACATAACTAGAGTGGAAAGTTGAGGGAGACTTTTTCTCTTTTGAGACCAAATCATATTTTTTATCTTCAAGGTAAAAACTGTTTTCATCTAAAAAACGAAGTACAACTTCATTATTCAAATCGTCAGCTAATGAACACTTCACTTCCGCAGTTTCATTATTCAATTTACATTTATAAAGGGATGCTTTTGACTTCTGGCAGTGCATTCTATTATTTTGATTGTCTGTTTCTTCTATAACAAGTAGTTTTTTGTTTGAAAAAAAATTAACTTCTAAGCTACATTCTATAGATAAAGCATCCTTATCACTAGATCGGTGATAAAACCCACTATAAACGTCACTTGCAAAACTATTAAAGGTAATAAACACAAATAGAAAAGCTGTAAACCTCACTAGAACCCCCTAACTGATTAGTTTTAGAACCGTATACGCTAAATACATGAGTTAAGCAAATACAAGAATATTCCCGATAAAATATTAATGACTAATCATAGAGATTTAAGGTAGTTGCAATAACCCAGAGGAGCACAAACTTAGTTGTGATGCTATTTTAGATTTGCTATTATATTTAAACATGATCAGGTGGTGGAGTGCTCGATAAACCCCACCTAAATCATCGTTTGATTAAGTCCAGAATTGAACTAATGATATCCAAACCTAGCTTAATCAAAGTCAAAACCCTGATTATGTCTTCCATAACAAATGCCTTTTGAAAAAGGCTCCCCAACATTTGGGGAGTCACGGAAGCTGCACGCTTTCTACAGCAGTGCAGTTCAATGTTCAGTAGTATATTCAAACGAGTGGGATGAAGTTTTTCGTAAATGAAAATCTAGATTCTCACTACCATTTGGACAGCGGTAGCTGAGCGAAATCGAGCTAATCGGTGAAGACGGTCCTCTTTTTTCTCGCCTTGCGATATACTCCGACGAGAATAGCCCTCTTTTTGTTTATATCACTTAAATACAACTATATTTCCATCATAGTCACATCTTATCGAATCTAATATTGAGCCTACACTTTCACCACGAAGAGTATCCGTTGAGAAATCAGATTCATCAATTCTCATTTTTGCGGCCCTTAGCTCTGATTTACATGAATCATAGTCCAATTCTAAATCAGAGGTGTCGATAAATATCCTGTCATCGGTTTCAACAACATTTTCATCACCAAAAGAGAAGGTTACGTGCTCTATCAGTCTTTCTTTTGCATCCAAGTCTTCGGACCAATGATAGCCGGTAATCCCTACTGCTGTAACGATATAAAGCAAAACAGTAAAAAGTATAAAGGCTGCACCTTGTTGATTATTCATAATTGATCTCATCGTATACCTCGTCTCAAAAGTTCGTATTGTCCCAAAAGTTTGATGTCATTCATCACCAGGGTTTGGAACTTAGTTGATGTTTAATTACATAAATCATATGGCAAGGCCTAATCATGTAGTAGCTCTATTGAAACCTTTCCACATACTTTTTTAGAGTGTCGAAAAATAATACGATTTTTTGGGAAGTGGTGCCAAATATAGAGTTAGGTATCCGCCCACCATTTCCTTCAAAGTATTCTAGGTGTCATACCCAATCTTAACCCCCCAGAAAGAGTTGAATATGGGTTAGCTAATCAAAGTCAACACAGATTCAAAGTAAGGAAAAACCTAATCATCGTGTGCTACTAAAGAAATAACCTCCCACCCTATGTTAACCTGACAGAAAGACCTTAAGTCATTGTTAATTCATAGAATTCATCAATCGAACTTGGTCAAAACACAGAAACTATAAGGAGTTATTAATGGCAACTACTGTTTTAGAAGCAAAAAAAAGAATTCCAAACCTCTCAAGAGGTGAGCTTATGAAGGAGCGTAAAAATGGAAAAATCCCTGCAGTCTTCTTCGGCCAAGGAATAGACTCCGTCCCACTTTTTGTGGACCTCACTGACTTTAATAGGACATTTGATGCCAACGGTAAGATTTTTGAGATAAAAATCGGTAATCAAAAGAAGCTTGTAAATACCAAAACGATTCAATGGGACCCTCAGAGAAAGCACATTTGGCATATTGACTTCCACGCACTCAAAAAAGGAGTGGAAACAACAGTAAAAGTTCCAGTTAGCCTTGTAGGTGAAGCTGCCGGCCAAAAAGAAGGTGGCAGCGTTCAACAAAGACAAGAAGCACTAGAGGTAAGCGGAACTCCAATGAATATTCCGGAGGAGATTGTAGTTGATGTTAGCAAACTTGGCATTGGGGATAGTATTCACGTTTCAGATCTGAAGATTGCTTCGGAATTAACAATGGAAGCCGAAGCTGAACTAACAGTGGCAACAGTTGTTCCACCGCAAAAGGTTGAAGAATCAGATAATGAAGAGGCCAAAACTTTGAATCAAGATAGTACCGGCCCTGAGATGGAAACAAAGTCTGAATGAGGATTCTAGACTACGAATATGAAAGGAACTTTGTCTAAAGTTAGAAACGGTTCCTAAAGGAAGCTGGCCTCGAACTTTTCGAGGCCTTTTAAAAAATTAACTAGTCACACTTATCTAAGCGCCGGGCATTTTCATCGTGAAGATATTATTTCCGGATATATGAGTGTAGGTTAAATCTCCCCCATTGTTATCCATATTTCTTTTGGCGAGACTTAGCCCAAGACCTGTGCCTTTTCCAATTTCTCTAGTTGTAAAAAATGGTTGAAACATTCTTTCTTGTATTTCGTGGGAGATCTCATCACCTGGGTTAGATACACTTAGCTCGACAACGTCATTATTACAGATACACTCCACCATCACAATGTTTTCAGTGGAAGCTTCCAATGCTTGGATGGCATTGTGTAGAAGCCCAAGTAGAGTTTGAACGTACTCGCTAATATGGCCTTTGGCTTCACAGGATCTAGTTGGAAGAACAACTTCCACACCCGTCTCTTGAAGATTTTTATATAGCAATGGCATAACCGCCTCAACGATCTTGCCAGTTTCAAAGGTCTGTTGCCTTTGTTGAACATTGACTCTTGAGAGATGCCTCATACTCTTTACAATCTCTCCAATTCTCAATGTGGCCTCTTGTGCCTTTTTAAGTTCAACACTTGCTTCTTGATTGGCCGCACTCTCAAGGGCCTTTTCAAGCTTCCAATGATGGCCCATAACAATAGTTAGTGGGTTATTGATCTCATGCCCAATACCTGCGGCCATCTCACCAATTGAAGCGAACTTGGAAGCATTTAGACTTTTTAACTTTTCCTCCTCAAGCTCTTGTTGAAGAGCAAATCTTTTTTGCTCCTCTGCGAGAAATTTATTTTTCTCAAACGACAGCTGGGCACTCTTTAAAACTTCCACACCTACTCTTTTAATCACACCTGTAAGAGCAAATAAAATCAGACCAAGTGTTACCAAATACAACTGATAATACGGCCCTTGTTGTATATAGATTCTAATCATAAAGGGAACAATTAAACATAAAACAAAGGACATCCCCACAAACCTGTCTGCTATGTTTGACATTCCTCCGCCACAGGCCATCCCTACGATGAAGGCAATCATTACACCATCCACCTGATAGGGAGTGCTTCCAATACCTAGGAAAGATACACAGCCATAAGCAAAAGCGCTAAGAACGGTGAACCACCTATGAAGCTTTAAAAACTTGTAGGGATCAGATACTTCTGATCTATAGACCACTCCAAGACCTAGTCTTAAAAGATAAAACCCGGTTACAAATAAGGCCCAAATAATAAGATAGTTTAGAGGTATGTACTGTTTAAGAATTAAAACAAGTAGAATGGAGCTAATCAGAGAGGGCACCACTACTGTCCACTTGTTCGTAAAAATGGCATTAAGTTTGTAGTGAATAAGTTCTTCGCTCATTAACCATCCAAAAGATCCGGCCTGTACTTTTTGGTTATTTCCAAACTGGATTGCTTCTTTTTTGCTTCAATTCTCTTATGGTCCCCAGAGATATATTCCTCCGGTATAGACTGGCCTTCAAATTCTCTTGGCCTTGTGTAGAGAGCATGCTCGAGCATGCCTTGAGCAAATGATTCATCTTCAACCGATAGTTTATTCCCGACAACTCCGGGAACAAACCTCATACTGGCATCAAGAACACACATTACTGCGATTTCACCACCAGTTAAAATGAAGTCTCCTAAAGAAATGAACTCATCAACATATTTTTCAAGAAAGCGCTCATCAATCCCCTCATATCGCCCACATATGAAGACCACATCTTTAGGTGCTTCAAAATCAAGCACCCTTGAAGCAAAATCAATCGCCAATGCGTTATTTAGGGTTTTACCACGAGGTGCAGGGCACACAACATGAAGTTCTGAAGCATCGCTGTATCCACCTCTTTCTACAACTCCTTCAATTAAGGCCCTCTGAAGTACATCGGCCCTCATTATCATTCCCTGTCCTCCCCCAAAAGGAGAATCATCTACACCCTTATAACCTTTAGGCGAAAAGTCCGCGATTTGGACAGTGTTTAGTTCAAAAACACTATCGTCAGCACCACGCTCATTTCGCAGAGCACTTCCAAGCACACCATGCTCTTTCAAAGGTGCAAAGTACTCGGGGAAAAGAGTTAGTATCCAAATTCTCTTAGTTCTCATATGACCTCAGGCTCATTCATTGTGATATGGCCTTCTTCAATATTCAGTTCAGGAAAAAACTGTTCGATAAATGGAAGTTCAACTACTCCCTTGTCTTTTTTAACTACTAAGACAGTCTGTGCCCCATTATCAAAATAGGTCTTCACCTTGCCTACCTGTTCACCTTTGCCATTAAGAACTTTTAGGCCAACAAGGTCCTCAATATAGTAATTGCCATCCTCCAGCTCTGGAAGCTCGGATCTATTTATGTGTATCTCAAAAGGAATCATGGCCTCTACTGAGTTTCTATCGTCTATACCTTCAAAATAAATGATGCATTTATTGCCAAAACTTATCGAGCTAATTTTAAACTCATCACCTTCAACAGGGATACTGCTCGATTTAGTCTTTGGCTTTAAAATAACTGATGTTCCCCTCTCCAGGCTACTATCATGTTGATTAATAAGGTGAGCACTGAACCCACCCTTTATACCATGTGCCTTTGAGCAGGAACCTAATAGAATTAATTTATCTTTCATAGACCTCATAAAAAAAAACCTCGATAGCAATACCGAGGTTTTGTATTAATTAATTAAATTTAAAAAAAGCTTTATTCAATAATTTCTAAAACAGATCTTTTCTTAAGCTTAGTTGAAGCAGCATTTAGAATGGTTCTTAATGCTCTAGCAGTTCGACCTTGCTTTCCAATAACTTTTCCAAGATCTGACTTGTCTACTTTTAACTCAACTACCGTAGTTTGCTCGCCTTCAATCTCGTTAACTTCAACTTGATCGGGCATGTCTACCAAGGATTTCCCTACGTATTCAATTAAGTCCCTAAGTTCGCTCATAACACCTACTTGGTTAGAATTAACATCTTAGGAATATTTTACACCTTAAAAGAGTTATTTCAAAAACTTTTTACTAAAATTAAAGCTTAACGCCGTTCTTTTTGAACAAAGAAGAAACAGTATCAGAGATTTGAGCACCTTTAGTTACCCAATTCTTGATTGATTCAACGTTTACATCCTTAAGAACTTCTTCAGCATTTGGATCGTATTGTCCTAGTTTTTCCAAGAACTTACCGTCTCTAGCTTCTCTAGAGTTAGCTGCTACGATAGTGTAAACTGGCCTGTGAGTTCTTCCGCCTCTTGCTAATCTAATTTTAACCATTTATGTCTCCTACCTTATTTAGTTTTTTAGGGAATCTTTTTATTTCAATCGATGCTTAAAGTCAAACAAATCTTAGAAAAAGCGACTTCCAAATGGATTTTTCTTCTTTCCCTTCTTCTTTTTCTTATTTTGATTGGGTGCTTGCCTGAAACCAGGCATAGGGCCCATGCCAGGAATATTTGGCAATCCGCCACCTTTCATCATTCCGGCCATGTTAATCATCATGCCTTGCATTTGCTCAAATTTCTTAATGAAGTCCTTCACAGCAGATTCTGTGGTGCCAGAACCTTTTGCCACTCTCTTAATTCTTGAGTCAACTTTTAGTAGTTTATGATCATCTCTCTCTTTCTTGGTCATTGAGCTGATAATAACCTTCATCTTCTTCATTTCATCTTCAGCAGGGCTTAAATCGCCTATGTTTCTCAACATGCCACCCATGCCAGGAAGCATCTTAAGGATACTAGTCATAGAGCCTAGCTTGTTGATCTGCTCCATCTGCTTCATGAAGTCGTTAATAGAGAATTGCTGATTCTCCAAACGCTTCATCATGTTTTCAGCTTCTTTTTCGTCTATTGTCTCTTGTGCTTTCTCAACAAGGGTAACAACATCCCCCATATCCAAAATTCTTCCGGCCAATCGGTCAGGATGAAATGGCTCCAGGTCCTTCATCTTCTCGCCAGTTGAAATATACTTAATTGGAACATGAGTTACATGCCTGATAGACAGGGCCGCACCACCTCTAGCGTCAGAGTCCATCTTGGAAAGTGCCACACCAGTAAGTCCAATCTTCTCATGGAATACTTTAGCGACATTTACAGCTTCCTGACCTGTCATTGCATCAGCAACAAGAAGAACTTCAGGATTAGATAGTTCATTCTTAACATCTACAAGTTGACCCATTAACTCATCATCAACCTGAAGCCTACCGGCGGTATCGACGATTACAACTTCTTTTCCAAGCTTTTTGGCCTCATCCATACCGGCCTTAACAATGTCTTTTGGAAGCATTGAAAGATCTGAATCAAAGTAGTCGATTTGTAGACCTTTAGCATGTTTAATTAACTGGTCTTTTGCCGCTGGGCGAAAATTATCGGCAGGTATGAAGTATACTTGTTTTTTCTTCTTATTTTTAAGCACATGACCTAACTTGCCAGTAAATGTCGTTTTACCTGCACCGTTAAGTCCAACAATCAAGATTGGGTTAAGTGGACGATCAAGATTAAGGTCCTTATGCTCCTCCCCCATAACTTCAGCAAGTTTGTCATGGACGATTTTAGTAAACTGCTCACCTGGGTTTACACCTCTTAAAACTTTTTCACCAATCGCCTCTTCTTTCACCATAGCGATGAATTCTTTAACGACTTTAAAATTTACATCGGCCTCTAAGAGAGCTGTTCTAATCTCCTTTAGAGCATCCTCAATGTTTGATTCGCTTATACTTCCTTTACCTGAAAGGTTTTTAAAAGCATCTTGAAACTTCTCACTTAAATTGTCGAACATTGCCGTATCCTTATCTTATTAATTTAAAAATTTTCGTTTCACACTCTACAACAGTGCTGGCCACTTCTTCAGCTCCAGCATCAAGCAGAACCTGCTTGTGGTATGAATCTCCTTCACTTGCCCAACATACCCCTATTGAGTGTGCTCCATAGTTTGAGGCACCGTAAATATCGGACATGCTATCGCCAATAATAACCACAGTGGAGGGGTCTACATTTCCAAGCATCTCCTTTAAACCTTCAGCATCAGGCTTAGGGTAACTATCTGTTGAACAGTAGAGATCTTCAAACCGGGTAATGATATCAAGCGATCTTAAAAATTCAACTGTCGAGTGTCGTGTTCTGGCCGTCCAAACATACAGCTTAAGTCCCTCTAGGCCCAATTTATCAAGCAAATCCAAGATGCCTGGATAAAGTTGTCCATTCCCATTGGTATCAACTAGCGTTCCATCATGGTCAAAGACTATATGGTTAATTTTTTTTGGGTCAATTTTAAGCATTTGTCCCTTCGTCTATTTACACAAAACTGATTTGGGTGTAGAGATTAACTCCATGCATAGTAGAGCTTTTTCAGAAGAGTTACAAGCCAAAATAGACAAGTACAAGGCCTTGCGCAACCCCATAAAACTGGGCAATGTGCATTTTGAGTCACCTTTAATTTTGGCACCGATGGCCGGTATTTGCACGCCACCTTTCCGTTTATTAATGGAGGATCTCGGTGCGGGCGGAACAGTGAGTGAGCTTATCAGTGCTCACGGTATCAATCACGGCAACCAAAGAACTAGAGACATGCTCAAAATAGATGAGCGAGAAGAGAATATTGGTATCCAATTATTTGGAGAAGATCCTGCATCAATGGCACAGGCCTGTGAAGTGGTTCAAAAAGAAAATCCGAAATTTGTAGACATCAACATGGGCTGTCCAGTTAGAAAGGTTGTTTCTAAGGGTGGTGGCAGTGCTTTGATGAAAGAAATAGAGGCACTAGCACCGCTATTTGCCCAAATGAAGAAGGCCTTGGATGTCCCCCTCTCAATAAAGATTCGAATGGGCTGGGATGCTGAGGGCATAAATGCAGATAAAATCGAAGAAGTTGCCCGCAATGAAGGTATTGAGTGGGTTGCCATTCACGGTAGAACTAGAGCCCAACAATACACAGGCAGTGCAAACTGGGATTATATTGAAGATTTTGCCAAAGGAGCAAAACTTCCAATTGTCGGCAACGGCGATCTTCACCAAGCACACCAAGTTGCAGCTAGAATGGAAAATACAAACTGCAAAGCACTTATGATTGCCAGAGGCTGTCTTAGAAATCCTTTTATTTTCTTGGAATCTCTTTGCTTTGACCCTTCTGAGTCAGAGTCTCCTTTCAAAGGAAAAGATTACTTCGAGGCGATTGAGAGATACTATCAGTATTGCCTAGAGGCATACGACAGAGAAAGAACAATACTTATTCAGGCAAGAAAAATAATAGTATGGTTTGCGGCCGGCTTCCCTAGTGCTGCAAAGTTTAGAAGCTTAATGTTTCAGGCAAAGACGCTTGATGAAACAATGAAAATAGCTGAAGATTATTTTAAGAGTCTTGGCGAACAAGGAAAACGCATCAATTATGACGAGGCATTCATGAACGGCGGCCATGGCTAAGTCATTGTTATTTAGTATTAGATAGCGGAAAACTCAAGTTTAAATTCATTCCATACGATACGTGAAGCATGAAGCTTCTACTTTTGGCGATCTTCGCCCTCTATTCACCGATTTCAATTGCCAGTAGCGAACAGTGCAGAGAGATTCGCAATCAACTACTTGCGATTGAGGCAAAAATCCAATCGAATAAGGAAGTCGACTGTACAGATTGTAAAAGTCACCTTGAACTTCAAAATGAATATAACACCCTGATGGGCAAGTTGATGATCTACGAAGGAATCATTGCCATTGGCAAGGCAGTGGAAGACGATCACAGAGCACTAACAAAACTAGAAAGACCTCAAGTCGTCAAGGCCACAAAACACGCAAAAAGCTTCATAACAAACTACACTAAAGCTGCTTTACTCGATGAAAGTATCTCCTCCGGCTTTTGGAAAAGGCCTGATGGCAGAATTTTTGATGGAAAGAGCGAGCTGCAATACCAGCTATTTTACGAGTCTCAATGTAAAAGAAGTGAACCGGCAATAAAAAAATATTGTGCATCCGTTGAGCGAGTAAAAAAAGATGAGGCCGTGGACTTTTTGGATATTTTTAAAACAATGGCAAACTTCTCCATCGCCCATGGTCACTCTCTAAGCGACAGGGACAAAGAGTATAATTTCGAAAAATACCGAAAGTCTTTAGAGCTAAAGATTGGAGGAAAAAAAGTAAATTACGACTCTCCTGAGGGAGCTCAATTAGTTTCAAAGGTAAATGATTTAAGAGAACTTCTAAAAGACCATAGAAAAGATCCCACAGATAAAAGCTCAAAAAAAATATTGGCCATCGCTAAAGATCTAGAGCCTATTGAGGTAAATTACGGCGATAGAATTGAACAAACAAATCCAAAGTTTCAGGACTACTTCGACGAAAACTTTAAAAAGGGAATTGCAGGTTACAATCAAGCGACTAGGGCAATCTATGAGAAGGACACTGCGATTGAAAATCTCGATAAGCTCAAAGAGCTTATGGGAAATAGGCTAAAGGCCTCCGAGTTGGCGATCTCAGGACAAATTAGAGAGCAAGCTTCCTGTAAAGGCCCTGACTTTGATGCATTAAAGGCGTGTTTTAAAAGCAAGTGTTCACCAGGACACTCCGGAAAATGTCGTCAAACTGAAGAGAACAAAGCATTTGTATCCAAGCTACACACAGTATCCGACCAACTCTTGGCAATGAAAGAGTTCGAGGCACTGGATAAGAGAATTGCCAAAGCAAAGCAATGCTTGGAGTCGACCAACAGAGAAATAAAGGCCAACGATTGCCTAAACTCATTAAAGAGAGACTTGTCCTTAGTGGCAAAGGACGAGGTCGAACAATTAAAAAGAGATCTTCACTTAACCGAAAAAAAACTTGAAAACTTGAATAGAGTTGAACCCTTTAAGTCTCTAAAACTTTCAAAGGCAATGGGTCTTATGGCCTACAAAAATAAATGTAACAAAGAAGACTTAAGCGTAGAGGGCTTTAAGTCTCTGTGCGATATAGAGGATATTAACAAGTTTGCACAGTCGGCAATTTCATTATCAAAGGATGCTCAAGATATTATAGACTACTCCCAGAATCCTTTTTTAAACAAAGATTTAAAAATGCCTGGGGGCGAACACGGCATAAGAGTCGCCGAATTTTTAAGCAACTGTAAAAATACTCCTAGCGATCCATTATGTGAAATGTATCAAAGAGATGAAGTTCTAAATGGAAAGCTTGATCAAAAGTTAAAACGTGTAGGTCGAACAATTACGGCCACAAAAACTAAAAGTAGAAAAATCGCTCCAAGAGTAAAATTTAAACAAAAAGAAGAAGAGAAGCTTTCCGGTCAATTCATCTCTGGAATGGCAAGTACCCTACTTAACTCAGGTATTCCTTTTTTCTTCCAGATGGAAAACAACAAAGCTAGCCATGAAATGCAGATGAGCTATTATAACAACAGGCTAAGCTATCTCAAAAGTCAGAGAGAATACTTCGAAGCAAATCCTGAAATCTACTACTATAGCTCATACCCTCAAACAAACTATGGGTACTCACTTTATGACTACGACCAGGCCGCATCCTTTGGTGGTTTTTCAACCGACTCCACATTTAATGATCCTACAAACTTTGGCCAGTTCAACTTTAGCTTTACTCCAATGGACCAATTTGGAGACAGCTCATTCACCGGCACCAGTACTACAACCGGTTCAACTTCAACTGGGTTTACGTTCTGAAACTGACCAAAGATATTGGCACTAGGCAAATTTGGCCTTGTTCAACCTGTTTACTTCACCCCAAATCGATTCAATGATTTTAGATAGTTAAGGCAAATCAAAGCAAGTTTTCGACCTTTTCTATCAGGATCATCCCCACGCCCCCTTAAAATATAACCAAGTCATTTAAATACGGTCATTTAGACCGATAAGTAGCTTGTATGAAGTTTTTAATTTTAATGACATTTTTGAGTTTGCTTACTTCCTGTCTGCCGGAACAGGCACCTCGCGTGCTTGAAGACAGTGTGGATGCAACAAGTTCAGATGACTCAAACTTTGTGGATGACACCACAACAGAACAAGCACCCTACTGGCTAGATTCCGGAAATCAAGTAACGACCTTACAAATTAATTACAACAATCTGAAGAACCATTATATATTTGGTTCATCAGTACATTCATTTTTGCAAGTTCAAGAAAACTTCACTTCACAGTTTTGTATGCACGCAACATTTTTAACTGGCACAAATGCTTCAAAACCATTGATTGCCAAGGCCACACCAGCAGTGACTACTGATTACAGCACCGGCAAAAGAACCAGATACTTTAGAATTCAGCTCTCGGCGACATCTGGAAACGAAGTTTGTAACAAAGATATCTTGGTGGACGAATCCCCTCTTACAATTTCAAATGCCCCGGCAAACAGTTCGGTAGCATTTAACACTGAGGATGTGTGTGCAAATTGTCTAGGAACTATAAACACCAATAGTATTAAAATTTATAAAATAAACTCAAACTCTTACTTGGAGCTCGTTGAGACTGACGAAGTCAGCTACCAAGACTTAAACATTAGCATAGATATGAATGGTAACACTCCAGGTTCTATCGGAACTTGTTCAGATGCAGGATGTAAAGAAGAAGGTTTTGACTGTTGTATCCAAGGACAATGTGTAAACGAGGCAACAGTAAAGCAGGCCGGGGCAAGTGCTGATCCACAAGGATTTAGTGTTGCAGAAAGCGAGAAGTCCACAAACCCAAATTGGTATCTAAAGTATCCTCAGTATTATTTTAGCTGCCTAGAGGATCCTCAAAATGGCGGCGGCGATGGTGAAGAACCAACAGACCCAGTTGCTGAAGAAGAGGCAAGAAGACTGGCCATGATTGCAGACTACGAGTGTGTTGAAGAGATGAAGGAGAAGTCTGAAGAGAGCCCATTCCACAGCGCACCTTACAACTCTTCTCAAACATATTCAAAATGTGAAACAAGCACAACTACAGATCAGATGTATTATGAGAGTGTCCTAAAGAGACTATATGGGCATTGTGGATGTGCTGAAAAAGATGATCTTTCACTAATGGTAAAAAACTGTCCGGCCTACACTTACAAGCTAGTGTATACTGATGATTCCCAAACCGAAATCTCAAGTGTTGCATGTGTGACACCGGCCAACCATGACAATGATTTGCCTTTCCAAGACCTTGAGGTAATGGTGAGCTCAAGAAGTGCCCCTCACAGATTTTTTAGCTCAGCCAATCAAGAGATAGACCCTTACAGTGAAAACCAAAGCTCAGTAACTCAAGAAGGTGAGCCATTCCAATACCTTGATGATTCAAAGCTATTTCCACTTAATGGAAGTTTCAACATGAACTCCATCCTTGGACAGATGACAGTGGGCCTCGACCAAGCAAGACCTGCCAAGGTTGTTGACTTGGAATTTGACAAAACCTATTACATTGCGGCCCTTGATGGCTATTACACTCCATGTCCTCAATGTGGTAACGATAGCTGGTTTACAAACTTCTCCCCTTTTCCTAGCACTCAAGATGGTCTGGGGTTAAGAGCAAGAGGTTTTACCACTTCAAGGGATTCCTGGGGAACAAACTCTACAGGTGGGAACTACGAAGACAGTATTTTTGGAAGGGCCTGCTGGGTACCGCCAACGATGCTTCCTTTTGGACATAAATCTGAAAGTGGACAACAGCAGCAAAGACTAGGCCGCCTTAGCGCTCAAGCGGCAATGTATGTTAATGGCTACCAAAGGGATTGGTTTGGCTTTAATAAGGGAGCACTTATTGGCTCTTTTGACGGTGTCACTTGGTTTGCTATCGGAAAAGGCAGGAAAGTTAGATCCACAAGCGACAAGCTTTACCTGGCCATCAACGCTCCTTTTGCAGATCTTGCCTCGCCAACAGATCACATCGTAAGCGTACAAGAGTACGACTTTATGACAACGGCCTCAGAGTATGATTACAACCCATCAGTTGAGATAAATAGCCCTTTCCAGAATGATGGCGGCCTTTGTCAAAAACATCATGAGTGTGAAACAGACGCACATTGTATAAGTACCCTTGGTTGGGAATACTCTTGTGTAGATGTGTATCAATATAAGACAAAATGGCCTGCCTTTAATCCAGAGGGAGCAAGCGAGCTTGCCGCCGAAGAAAGAATAGGATCTATTGCCCAGTTTCTGCAACAAGGGGAATTACCTCCAGGTGAAAGTTCAAAACGATGTGTTTATCGTGGGGCGGGCGCACCTTGTGCGGTTGATTTAACATCAGTTAACGAGAACAAGAGAAAGGCCCTTGCATGTGCTCCAAACTTCTATTGTGCCGGATTAACTTCTGCAGACTTTAATAAAGAAGTTGCCCGTTATGCCGCACCTCTTGAAAATCAACAAGACTTTAAAAATCATCTTTTTGGAAAGGATGCAAACATTCTTGGACGCCCTAAAGACTACGTTGTAACAAGCGGTGGAAGTGCTCTTCCTAATGAAGTGAGAAATGCAATCCACGAAAACCTCTCCCTAGTTTCGAATCTAGGTGCAAACACACACGGCCTTTGCAGGCCTGCCAAGTCATTGCCAACGCTTTCCGGAGCAAATACCAACAACTTCAACCCATTGGAGCAACACGAGTCAAAAGACACCAATAGTAGAACGGACTTTATTTCCCAAATTGGCGGATGCAACGCCACACTATATACAAGTCTAAAATACAGCTCATGCCCGGTTCTTGACAGTGATGGCAACTACCTTCATTTAAAGGATTCATTTATCAATGACCTAGTCCAGATTGAGGACACATTCATTAGTGGAACATTTGATAAAAAGGATGCCATTGAGTACTACTCTATTCAGCAAAATATGTGCGGCATGGAAGCTGTGGACTCTGCAGCCGGAGTGCTAGATTTTCTAACTGAGGAACAAATTCGAGACTACTCGGCCTTTAAGCAGATTGAGGCCAGAACACTCGCTTCTAGCGATGTGCAAACCCAACCCACATTTGCTCAAAATGCATGCTTCAGAAGAGCGGGATCAGTGTGCCACACAAATTATGACTGCTCTCCAAACTATAAACACTATGAGTTAATAGATATACTTGGTGGTGACGTTTTTGGTAACGTTGCAGAAAGAAAGTACTGGGAAGAATACCTAGTTTGTTCTCAGGAAAGTAGAGAGCCGACTCTATCGACAACTCCAACTCCAGACGAGCTAGAAGCATTTAATTCTTACACAATGGCAAACAATAGATGTTGTAGAGAAATTGGAAAAGACATTACAATGTACACAGAGGACTCGCCTCTTTCTCCGGAGTCCCAGGATCTAAGAAGTGATATTTATGGTGGCCTTCAGCCTAATAATCCTAATCGCTACTCTAGATATGCCGCTTCTATACCTATGGTTGATGACACAACTTTAGAGGCCTCTGTCTCCAACTCAAGAGTGAGTGCTAAGAGACCAAATGACCCAACCTTAAATCCTGGTGATCCAACAATACTAAATAAGAATCAATGGAAAAACATCCACGATGCCGGAGCAAGAACTTGTTGTGGCGGAAACTGGGTTCGAAAATTCTCAGATGGCACAAACGACTGGAGTAAGAAAAGACTCAACTTGGATGTTTCAAACTTTAAATGTATAAACTACCAAACTCCGTTGATGCTGACAGATAATCCTTCAGCTTACAATCTTTCTCAAAGTGATTTAAGTAAAGATCGTGAAAACTTTTGTGTGGATTCAGGAAAGAGTGCCGCTGGCTGTGCCCAGTCCCCTCTAGGCTCTATTGATTCATTAACTACGGCCGCAGGACCAAGCCTTGATAACACAACATTTAGAATGCAGATTGATACAGACCCTGAACAAATGAATGACAGGGACCTGTGGAATAGCAACCCTTGGGCATTCATGCAACTTCTTCCATATGACTCGCAGGAAGATGCACCTTTCTTTGAGTGGAACACAGATCTTCCAGCATTAATTGAAAACAGGGATGCTAAACGATACATCCACACAAGAATACCTTCCTTTATTTCTTTCAGTAATATAAGTGAAGTTCGAATCGACCTTGAAAACCCCTACAGTGACAAAGGTGGAGAAACTCTACACCCTGGTGGGTCTTGTAGAAGATTGATCCCTCCAAGCTATGATTGCAACGATCCTCAAGGCTGGAATGGGCTTTGTGGCGACTCTGTGGACAATGTACAGTGGAATCCTGCTGGAGCGTGTAGTCCAGCAGATGAGTGTTGTTTTATGTATGACCCTAGTACAAGAATTTTGAAAGTAGCTTACGAACAGGGAATCATAGACGACACTGTTGATGGTGGTCCGGCAACAGAATATGAGTTCTATGGACACAAATCACATTCTTTATACCTAGATTTTATTGCGCCGGGAACACTTCTTTGGGAACAGACAAAGGTTCCAGGAGGAAGTGCAATTGATGACCCTGCACTTCTACCGCACAGAAGAAGCTCAAAGCCAGGAGATGCTTTGTACTATTTAGAAAAGCTAGCAAGACTTGAGTACATAGGAATTCCTCAGATGACTTATGAGCCTGTCTTCTGCAATGATATTTATCAAAAGGTAGTGCCGGGTATATTTGATGATGCAATTGAGACTGTTTCAGACTTTATCAACAACCCAGAGACCTTTGTCAACCCTGATGCAGACACTTATTGGAGCGTGCAAGGCTCTCCAGCAGCGGCACATGACCCTTATGCGCACTGGGATCCTTCGACAGATCTCAAGAAGGTTGCTGACCAAAAACTACTGGCGCACGAGCCAATTTTTTCTGACAATGAATTTAAGTGTTGTCTTCCTCTAGGATCTCCAATTGGTCAGAGTGAAAGCCCATCAATTTGTTGTAGTGGCGCTGCAGTTGATGGAAGCAACAACAGCAGAAAGTGTGCATTGCCGGCAGGAACCGATCTTAATGTCTACTTTAATAAATTTGTAAGTGGTGAAGGCCTAGATGACCAGTATCTAACCAACGCTCAACCTCTTGAGGTTGGCGACTTCGACCCTGCGACAGGCGAGCCTAAGACCAACTCTACTGTTATTTCAAAGCTTAGGGCCATTGGAGAAGAGCTTTGTGCTAGTGGCAGAGTAAGACGAGGCGGAGCCTTTGGACCGTTTGATGGAGAGCCATACGGTAACCTTGCCCCAGAGGACTCTCAACCAGAAAAGATTAACAGTCTTGTAGACTCCATCTATGACAGCGGAACAAGCAATAATGCCACAGTTGGATTTAGCGTATTCAGCGAAGGCTTTAGATGGAACCACCACGTTTATTGTGACGGAGAATAAGTATAGATGAAAGCGAAAAGCCCTGATGAGAGTGCAGTAGAAATGCGGGAAATGGTAATGCCTACAGACACTAATAAACATGGAACAATCTTTGGTGGGAAAATCATGTCTTGGATTGATATTGCCGCGGCAATGGCGGCCGAAAGACATTGTAATAACCCCGTTGTTACTGCTCACATCTCGGATATTGACTTTATATCCCCCATCAATGTCGGATTTCACGTAAGTATAAAGGCCAGTATTAACTATGTTGGCAGGAGCTCCATGATCGTTGGTGTGCGTGTCGATAGTGAAAACCCCTATACTGGTGAAAAAAAGAAAACAACCAAGGCCTATGTCACATTTGTTGCAATTGACGAAAGTGGAAAGGCCAAAGAGGTTCCACGTCTAACTCCAATTACAGATGATGAAAAGAGAAGGTATGAGAATGCCAAAGAGCGTGCCCTCTCGAAAAAGAATTTAAGTGAAAAGCTAAAAAGCTGATCTGGTTTATTCATTTTTTCATTAATTTTTCCGAATAGTTTTCAAAAGGAGAGCCAATGAAAAATTTTGACGTGCAGGTACAACATATCTTCAAGC